>Ga0272442_10004644_pt1 | contig 18690 bp, 13 predicted proteins | sample SSMForm2O_FD_200262 | JGI IMG/M metagenome (GOLD analysis project Ga0272442, IMG submission 200262) | Marine sediment archaeal communities from Little Sippewissett salt marsh, Falmouth, MA, United States - SSM-Form-2O | ecosystem: Environmental > Aquatic > Marine > Wetlands > Sediment ... | reverse complement strand
ACCTGGAGACGCTCACCGGCCTGCTCTCCGACGTGGCCGTCGTGCAGAAGGTGTACGACTCCGCCGTCTGGTCGGCGCCCGTGGGTCGAATGGCCGGTGCCTTGGCCGACCGCCGATCCCGGCGGGACGCTGCCGACACGCCGGGGCTGCGGGAGCGACGTGCCCTGCGCAAGCAGGCTGCGTCGCTGCGTCGGGCCGGGGCCTCCGACGAGGCAGCGCACGAGGCGATGATCCTGGCGGCCGACGTGCTCGAGCGATGGGAGTCCGCCGCCCACGATGGTCGGCTGCCTCGCTCCGGCGAGCACTCGGCCGTGGCGATCTCGACGTGGGCGAGCGTGCGGGAGGCGCTCGCGACGTTGCGGGCGGTACACCCGTCCGCGCTCGACGACGACCTCGACCTGCCTGCGGCCGCGGCGCGGCTCACCTCGCTCGCCGACGATGCCGTGTGGGCCAGGCGGCTGCCGAGACTGGGAAGCGCTGCCACCGAGCTCGCCGACGCTGGGCTCGGGCCTGTTGTCGCTGAGCTGCGGGCGCGACGCGAGGCGGGCGTGGTCGTCACCGCCGCTGAGGCCGTCACGCTGCTCGACGCCTGCGTCGCCGCGTCGCTGGCCGACCAGACGCTGAGCACCGACCCGGTTCTGTCCACGGCGGACGGCGACGCACTGCGCGAGGCCTCCCAGCGGTGGCGCCAGGCGGACGCCGCCGCCTGCGTCCAGACCGCCGACGCGGCAGCCCGCGCATGGGCAGATCGGGTGGCGCGGCTGAGTGCCCAACGTCCCGCCGAGGTTCGCGCGCTGCGGGACGCCGCCTCCGGCGCGCTGGTCACGGCACGTGACGTCGCCGGTGCCGCATGGACGACGATCACCACAGCCCGCCCGGTGCTGCTCGCCGGACCGATCCCGGCGGCCGCCACGATCCCGATCGAGGAGTCGGTCGACCTGCTGGTCGTGCTCGACGGTCAGTCCGTGGCGCTGGCCCACGCCGTCGGGGCGCTGGCTCGGGCCCGTCAGGTCGTCATCCTCGCGGACTCCGCTCAACCGCCACCGTCGCCGACGCCGCTCGTGCTCGACGCCCCCGACCAGCGGTTCGGATCGGCCCCCACCGGGGAGACCCCGTCGCTGTACGCCGTGCTACGCGACCACCTGCCCAGCGTCGCGCTGACGACCCGCTTCGGATGCCGAGACGCACGACTGCAGGTCGCGGCTCCGCAGCGGCGTGACGAGCTCTCACTCGGCGTCCCCCCGGGCAGCGACGCGCACTCGCCCCTGTCGTTCCACCATGCGCCCCAGGAACCAGGCACGCGTGACCAGGAGCAGAGCGTCACCACCGAGGTCGCCCGCGTGGTCGAGCTGGTGCGCGAGCACGTCCGTGGGCGCCCAGCGGAAAGCCTGGCTGTTCTCACCTTGGGCAGCACGCATGCTGAGGCGGTCGGGGCGGCTCTGACGCGGGCCTGCCACTCCGACCCTCTGCTGGCCGAGGCGTTGAGCCCAGACGCCGACGAGCCGGTGCTGCTGTGCGCCCTGGACGACCTCGTCGGCCAGCGCCGCGACGCCGTGATCCTGTCGGTCGGGTACGGCCGAACCATGGACGGCCGGCTGCTGTACCGGTACGGACCGCTCAACCGGCCAGGCGGCGTGCGCTGGCTGGCCGCCGGCGTCGCGACGGCTCGCCGCAGGCTTGCCGTCGTGTCCTCGATCACGGCCTCAGACCTGGAGCCGCGCAGGCTGGCCGCTGATGGCCTGCGGGCGCTGCTCGCGCTGCTGGCCGCTGCCGAGGGTCTTCGGCTGGACGGGCTGGACGACCCGGCAGCCCACGAGGCCGTCGCGCCGCGCCCGCTGGATGCGCTGGGACGGTCCCTGGCAGCCGCCGTCCACGAGGCTGGGATGCCGGTGATCCCAGGATCCGGTAGCGGCATGCTCGCCGGGGCCCTCGGCCTCGCTCACCCCGGTCGTCCAGCGCGGGGCGTGCTGGTGATCGAGCCGGACGGCGACCCGCGTGCGTCCATCCCCCGGCTTCGTGACCGAGACCGTCTGCGGCCCGAGGGCCTCATGCGCGCCGGCTGGCACGTCCATCGGGTGCTGGCCACGGACTGGGCGCGTGACCCGCAGGCCGAGCTCGAGCGACTGCGTGCGGCGTGGGACAGCGCCTGCGCCGCCGCCGACGCCCTGGACGCCGCGGCCAACAGCCCGCTGCCGCCGGCCGCGACGACGGACTCCGCGAAGGCGAGGGTGGTCGACACGCCCCAGCCTGACGTGGCCGTGGGACGGCCCGTGGACGCCTACCCCATGCCCGACCTGGTGGCGCTGGCCGCGTGGCAGGAGGCAACGACCCCCGACCTCGGAGGCGAGGAGAAGGTGGCCCACCTGGCCTCGCTTCTCGGTCTCGGTCATCCCACCGGACGCTCCGGGGCTCCGCTGCGCCGGGCCGTGACAGCCGCGGCGATCAGCGCCGCCGGGTCGCCGACGGCTCCGGAGGAGCAGGCCCAGGACGGCCCGGCTGGAGAAGGCCCGACTGGCCCCCCGATGGCCAAGGACGAGGTGATCCAGCACCCGCTTCCGGGCATGAGCGGCGCCGACGAGATCGAGCAGCAGGCCGAGAAGGCCGACGAGGAGTCCGAGCGTGAGCGCTGGATGGAGGAGGAACGACCCCCTCACCACTGAGGGTCGAGGGCGGACGCCCTGCGACCGTGCGGCTCGGGTCAGCCCTGGGTGGTGGGGGGCTGCTCCTGGCTGGCGAGCAGGTCGCGGATCTCGGTGAGCAGCGCGACGTCAGGGGCGAGCTCTGCCGGCTCGTCCTCGACGCCCACCTTCTCCGCGCGCCGCTCGGCGAGCTTGTTCATCGGGACGACCACGAAGAAGTACACGACGGCCGCGGTGATCAAGAACGCGATGACGGCGGTGATCACGGCGCCGATGTTCACGAACGTCGCCTCGTTGTCGGCCAGGATCTGGAACCCCAGCCCATCGGCGTCCGGCCCGCCGATGACGGCGATGAGCGGATTGATCACCGCCTCGCCGAAGACCCCCACGAGCGCGGTGAACGCGCCGCCGATGACGACCGCCACGGCAAGCTCGACGACGTTGCCACGCAGGATGAAGTCCTTGAATCCCTGAAGCACGCGCCGAATGTAGTGGGTCAGGTGCGCGGGCGCACCGCAACCCACAAGGAGCCGTCGCTCGCGCCGGCCACCAGAGCCCTTGCCTGCTGCGGGGTGACGGCCACCACGACGCTGCCGGCGCCGGGCGCAGCGTTGATGCTGCCAGCGCCTACCGGGGGGCTCCCAGCCGGTGCCGATCCCGTACCGAGCAACCCCGAGCCGGCGGCCTGCACGGTCGGAGCCCGCAGCACCGTCACGTCCTGGGCCGCGACGGCGACGTCCGCGCCGGAGACCGCCGGCACCGCGGCAAGCACGTCGACCCGGTCACCGGGGACGAGCAGAGCAGCCGCACCCGAGTCGGCTACGGGCAGGGGCATGGCCAGTCGTCCGTCGCCGACGCCCAGCAGCAGGTCGGCCTCGAGCAACGCGCTGGAGGTCACCATCTCCCCGCTCGCCCGCGCCGACCCCAGGCTGCGGCCCACCACCGCGGAGCGGGGGAGGGCCGTCGCGGGGGCAAGGGCTGCCGGCAGCTGCGCTTCTCCCAGGTCGTCCTCGGTGAGCACGAGGCCCGGGGACAGGTCCCGTGCTGCGACCGCGACCGGGACCGTCTCCGGCTCGGGTGGCATCACCAGCGTGAGGCCGATCCACAGACCGAGTCCGACGAGTCCTGCGCCGGCCCATCTGCGGTGTCGCCGCCACAGGCGTCCCAGCCGTCGACGTAGGAGACGGCGTCGGTTCGCATCGAGAGATGGTCCGCCGGAGCCCAGCACGTGCGCACCGTAGGTCGACGAGGCGACGGTGCGCGGGCGCCGTCCACAGCTGTGGGGCTGCGCCGTCCACCTGCCTGATCGTGTGGAGCGCCGGCCCGAGTGGTCGTGATCGTGTGGAGCGCTGACCCGACTCCTCGTGATCGTGTGGAGCATTCACCCGAGTTTTCGAGGGTTCCGTGGAGCGTTGACCCGACCCCGCTCGGGCTAACGCTCCACGGAAGGTCTTCGAAGTCGGGCAGGTGCTCCGCGGGACGCCCGGGAGTCGGGCAAGTGCTCCGCAGGATGCCCCGGAGTCGGGCGAACGCTCCGCGCAAGAAGCCGGCAATCGGGCCAGCGCTCCGCACGATCGCCACCGGCCAGGTAGAGGCGCGGCCGAGCCGAGCTGCCCCGGTGGCAGGCCCCCCGACGAACCGGTGTGGCTCAGCTCGACGTGCCGGCCGCCGACCCCTTCGGTTGCGAGCCACCGCTGCCCGCCGACGACCCGCCCTTCGAGCCTGACCCCGACCCCGAGCCCGAGCCACCGGTGCCGCCGGAGGAGCTCGTGCCGGAACCGCCGGACGAGCCCTTCCCCTCGCCGGACGCCGTGGCCGACGACCCCTCCTTCGACCCGGCGCCGCCACCCTTGTCGGCCTTCGCTGCGGCGGACTTGCCGCCGGGCTCCTTCGAGCTACGGCTGTCGGTGCGGTAGAAGCCCGAGCCCTTGAACATGACCCCGACGGGGTGGAACACCTTGCGCAGCCGTCCCGAGCAGTGGGGGCACTCGACGAGCGGGGAGTCGCTCAGCGACTGCACGACCTCGAGCTGCTCGCCGCACTCGGTGCAGGCATACGTGTACGTGGGCACGGCGTCCTCTTCCCCACCAGCATCGCTCGCTGGCACTCCACAGATGTGAGTGCTAATCATGCTCCTGCGACGAGGGTCCCGTCCACCTGGCACCGCAGGAGCCGTCGTGGCCCCGGCTACGCTCACGCACCGTGCGTCGCTTCGGCATCGCCCTCGCTGTTGTCGCCGGGCTTCTGGTCGTCGCCGTCGTTGCCGCCGTCGCGGCCGGGTTCTGGCAGGTGCGGCGCGGGTACCCCCAGTACGACGGTCAGGTCGCGCTGGCGGGGCTGACCGGCGAGGTCGAGGTGCTGCGCAACGCCTACGGCATCCCGACCATCTACGCCGACACGGCCGAGGACCTCTTTCGTGCGCAGGGCTACGTCCACGCCCAGGACCGCTTCTGGCAGATGGACCTCTCCCGGCTGCTCACGTCCGGCCGGCTCACCGAGATCGGTGGCGAGGCCGCGATCGAGACCGACACGTTCATCCGAAGCCTGGGCTGGCGCCAGATCGCCGAGCAAGAGGTCGGCCTGCTCGGCCAGGACGCGCGCCGCTACCTGCAGGCCTACGCCGACGGGGTCAATGCCTGGCTGGATGCCACCCCGCAGGGCGAGCGAGGCATCCAGTACACGCTGCTGGGGGTGCAGGGCGTCGAGCGGGTGCCTGAGCCCTGGGAGATCGCCGACTCCCTGGCCCTCATCCGCTACGTCGCCTGGGACCTTCGGCACAACCCGGACGAGGAGGCCGAGCGGGCCATCCTCATCGACGAGCTCGGCGAGGAGCGCGTCGCCCAGCTCTTCCCGCCCTTCCCGTACGACGAGATGGGCACCATCCTCACCCTCACCGACCTCGAGCAGTCCGACCTCCTCGGCACCGCCACGGTGCAGGTACCGGACGCCGTGCCGGCGGCGGCCGTGCCCGCGCTGAGATCGGCCGCCTCGGCGATCGGCTCGGTGCCCGGGACGTCCTCCCGCGGCGGGGTCGGCAGCAACTCGTGGGTGGTCTCCGCCGATCGGACCGCCAGCGGTGGGGCACTGCTCGCAAACGACCCGCACCTCGGCGCGCAGATCCCCGCCCTCTTCACCCAGATGACGCTGCGCTGCCGCGAGGTCAGCGAGGTCTGCCCGTTCGACGTGCAGGGCTTCATCGCCGCCGGGCTGCCGGGCATCGCCATCGGCCACAACGCCGACGTCGCCTGGGGCTGGACGACCCCCTACATCGACACCGCCGACCTCGTGCTGGAGAAGGTGGACGGCGACTCCTACCTCACCGAGGACGGCTATGTGCCCCTGGAGACCCGCACCGAGACCCTGCGGGTCGCCGGCGGCGACCCGGTCGAGATCACGCTGCGCAGCACGCGCAACGGACCGCTCATCTCTTCGGCGGACGTCAGTGAGGACTTCGTCGTCCCTAGCGTGGACGACGTCGGGGAGGCCGCCTCCGTGCCGGACGACTCGCCGCCGCGTGGCGACGGGTACGAGGTCGCCCTGCGGTGGACGGGCAGCACCCCCACACGGAGCGTGGAGGCAGTGTTCGCCTGGGGTGCGGCGTCGAACTGGGAGGAGTTTCTGGTCGGCGTCGAGGCGTTGGAGGCGTTCGGGCAGAACGTCGTTTACGCCGACTCGGCTGGCTCGATCGGCTACTACGTCTACGGCAGTATCCCCATCCGCCGCGGCTACGACGGCTCGGTGCCCGTACCGGGCTGGAGCGACGACTACGCCTGGGCCGGCACCGTGCCGTTCGAGAAGAAGCCGCACGTCTACCAGCCGACCCGTGGCTACCTCGCCACGGCGAACGAGTTCACCGTCCCGCAGGAGTACCCCTACACACTGACGACCGACGCCCAGTTCTCCTACCGGGGCGACCGCATCCGCCAGTTCCTCGACGCGAACCAGGCCGTCAACGTCGACGACGCCGCCGGCCTGCAGATGGACTCGTGGAACTGGCTCGCCGAGCGGATGGTGCCCGAGCTGCTGGAGATCGAGGTGGACGACTTCACCGGCCAGGCGCTGGACCTGCTGGCCGAGTGGGACCTCTCCCAGCCGCCGGAGTCGGCCGCTGCCGCGTACTTCAACGCCGTGTACGCGCACACGCTCGCCCTGACCTTCCGCGACGAGCTACCCGAGGAGTTCTGGCCGTCCGGACGCGGCCGGTGGTTCGTCGTGCTGGACAACCTCATGCAGTCTCCGAACGACCCCTGGTGGGACGACGTGACGACACCACAGCGCGAGAGCCGTGACGACATCCTCGCCGCAGCGATGACTGCCGCCCGGGACGAGCTGACCGAGACCCAGTCCAAGAACGTCGAGGAGTGGGAGTGGGGGCGGATGCACCAGCTCGACCTGGTCGAGTCCGCCTTCGGCACCTCGGGCATCGGTCCGGTCGAGTGGCTGTTCAACCGCGGGCCCTACCCGTCCGGCGGCGGCGGGAACATTGTCCAGGCCAACTCGTGGGACGCGACCGCTGCGATCGACGACAACGACTACACCCTGGTGAACATCCCCGTGATCCGCATGGTGGTCGACTTCGCCGACCTCGACTCCTCCCGCTGGGTGAACCAGTCGGGCCAGTCGGGCCATCCCGGCCACCCGCACTACGACGACCAGATCGCCGCCTGGCAGACGAACGAGGCCCCACAGATGGCGTGGACGGACGAGGCGATCCGGGCCGAGGCCGAGCACACCCTCGTGCTCACACCCGCGCCCGCCTGAGTCGGCCCACGTGAGCAGGTCCGTGAGCAGGCCCCCGCTGCTGACCTCACCCGCTCACCGCAGGCGACGCACTCCCGAGGGTGTGGCGACGGCATGCACCGGGATGTCGTGGCGCTCGTGCGGGATCGGCAGGTCGAGCACCTCCTGGTCGTGCAGCAGCGCCACGACGAGGGCGTCGGATCCGACCAGGCGGGTCAGCGCGCGGTCGTACGAGCCGCCACCCCGTCCGAGCCGGTGGCCGTGCCGGTCGACGGCGAGCGCCGGAACCATCACCACCTGGGCCCGTCGGATCTCTGCCGGCCCCAGCCGCCGGGCCTGAGGCTCCAGCAGGCCCATCGGAGCCGGAGCGAGCCCGTGCGCGCCGGTGTAGCGGGCCCAGTCGAGGTCGCCGTCGTCCAGGTGCACCGGCAGCAGCGTCTGCGTGCCCCGCCGCTCCAGCTCGTCGAGCAGCGGACCTGTGCCCGGCTCCCCGCCGACGGAGACGTAGCAGCCGACCGTGCTCGCGTCGGCGACCTGATTGTCGGCGAGCAGCACGTCCCTCAGCGCACCGGCACTCTCGGCGAGATCCCGTGCCCCGATCTCCCGCCTGCGCGACAGCAGCCGCTCCCGCAGAGCCTGCTTGGCGGCGCGAACATCCTGCACGACTCCACGCTAAGGGGCGTGGCCCGCGAGTGCCCACGGCGCATAAGGTGAACCGCGTGTCTGCTGCGTCCACACCTGCCAGTCCCCAGCGCTCCGCAGGCTCCTCGGGGGTGACCAAGGCCGTCATCCCCGCGGCAGGGCTGGGCACCCGCTTCTTGCCGGCAACCAAGGCGACACCCAAGGAGATGCTGCCGGTCGTCGACACCCCAGCGATCCAGATGGTCGTCGAGGAGGCGGTGAACGCCGGTCTGCCCGACATCCTCATGATCACGGGTCGCAACAAGCGTCCGCTCGAGGACCACTTCGACCGCAACTGGGAGCTGGAGCTCACGCTGGAGAAGAAGGGCGACACCGAGCGGCTGGAAAAGGTGCATCGCTCGACCCGCCTCGCCGACGTCTTCTACGTCCGCCAGGGCGACCCCAAGGGGCTGGGGCACGCCGTCGCGTGCGCGGCCGACCACGTCGGACGGCAGCCGTTCGCGGTGCTGCTGGGCGACGACCTCATCGACGAGAGAGACCCGCTGCTGAGCCGGATGATCGAGGTCCGCCGCCAGCACGGGGGCAGTGTCGTGGCGCTCATCGAGGTCGACCCGGAGTCGATTCACCTCTACGGGTGCGCAGCCGTCGACGCCACCGCCGAGGACGACGTGGTGCGCGTGCACGACCTGGTGGAGAAGCCCGACCCGGCCGAGGCGCCCAGCAACCTCGCGATCATCGGCCGGTACGTGCTCGACCCCGCCGTCTTCGACGTCCTCGCCTCGACCGAGCCGGGACGTGGCGGGGAGATCCAGCTCACCGACGCGTTGATGACGCTCGCCGGCATGCCCGCCGACGAGGGTGGCGGCGTGCACGGCGTCCTGTTCCGTGGTCGCCGCTACGACACCGGTGACCGCCTCGACTACCTCCGCACGATCGTGCGGCTGGCAAGCGAGCGGGACGACCTCGGCCCGGACTTCACCGCATGGCTGCGCGAGTTTGTCGCCGACCTCCCGCAGGCGGACGGGTGAAGCGGGTCTCGGACCACCTGTCGGCCGTCCTCGGGACGGTCGGTGCACTCTCGCCCATCGACGTCGGTCTGCTCGACGCCCACGGAACCGTCGTCGCCGAGGACGTCATCGCTCCCTGGGCGCTCCCGCCCTACGACCACGCCACCACCGCCGGCTATGCGGTGCGATCGGCGGACGTCGAGGAGGCCACGCCGGACGAGCCGGTGGCGCTCCCGGTCGTCGCCGACATCTCCGCTGCCGACCACGCCGCTCACGCCATCGGACCCGGGCACGCGGCACGGGTCACCTCGGGTGCGCCGCTGCCGCGCGGCGCTGACACGGTGGTCGCGCTCGATGACACCGACGGCGGCATCGCCACGGTCGAGGTGAGAACCGGCGTGCCGCCCGGGGCGCAGGTGCGGCACCAGGCCGAGGACGTCGCCGAGGGCGACATCGCCCTGCGGGTCGGCACGTACCTGGGAGCAGCCCAGATCGGCCTGCTCGCGGCCGTTGGCAAAGACAAGGTGCGGGTACGACCACGACCCCGCGTCGTCGTGCTCGCCGTCGGAAGTCGCCTCGTGGAACCCGGCCGGTCGGTCGCGTTCGGCCAGGTCACCGACTCCACGGGGCATCTGCTCACGGTCGCGTCCACCGAGGCCGGCGCCAACGCGTTTCGAGTCGCGGCGGTCCCCGACGACGCCCGCGAGGTGCGCGCCACTCTGGAGGACCAGCTGATCCGCGCCGACCTGGTGATCACCAGCGGTGGGCTCGGCGACCCGGACGGAGTCGTCCGCCACGTCGTCCCGAGCATGGGGGACGTCGAGATGACCCGCCTCGCGATGGACCCCGGCGGCGTGCAGGGCTTCGGCACCATCGGCGAGGAGCAGGTGCCCGTCTTCTGCCTGCCCGGCCGTCCCGTCGACGCGTTCGTGGCGTTCGAGGTGTTCGTGCGGCCGGTGATCCGCACGATGGTGGGCGTGTCGAGGCTGCACCGGCCGACCCTGCGGGCCACCCTCACCGACGACATCGCCTCGACCCCGGGGCCCCGCCAGTTCGCCCGCGCGCGGGTCTCGGCGTGGCGCGAGGACTCCTACCGCGTCGAGCCGCTGGGGACGCTGGACGCCCCGCACCTCACCGACCTGGCGCGGGCCAACGCCCTGGTGGTCGTCCCCGAGTCCGCTGACCGGCTCGACGCCGGCACCGAGGTCGACTGCCTGCTGCTGGAACGGCGCCGCGGGTGAGAGCAGCGCCGTGGCCGGTGACGCTGCACGAGCCGCCGCTGACGTTGCGGCCGCTGCGGTACCGGGACGCGCGCGCGTGGGACGAGGTACGTCGGCGCAACCGCGACTGGCTCACCCCCTGGGACGCCACATCGCCCGACCCTGCCCTGTCGCCCGTGTCGTTCCGCGGGATGGTGCGGCGCTACAACGCCCAGGCCCGCATGGGGGAGTCGCTGCCGTGGGCGCTGCTGGTGCGCGGCGACTTGGCCGGTCAGGTCAACGTCGCTGGCATCGTGCGCGGGTCGGCGCAGATGGCCCACATCGGCTACTGGATCGCTCGCGAGCATGCCGGCCACGGCTACGTGCCGATCGCTGTCGCCATGGCCGTCGACCACTGCTTCACCGGGCTGGGTCTGCACCGCGTCGAGATCAACATCCGTCCGGAGAACATCGCCAGCCTGCGGGTCGTCGAGAAGCTCGGCATGCGATCCGAGGGGGTGCGCGAGCGCTACCTGCACATCGACGGCGACTGGCGCGACCACCTGTCCTTCGCCGTCACGGTCGACGAGGTACCGGACGGCATGCTCGCCCGGCTGCGCCGCGACACGCCTGGTCAGGTACGGGAATCGAGCCGGAGCGACCCGTAGCGTTACCGGCCGTGGGTGGCAGCGGGCTGATCGTCGTCGTGATCGTCGCTGCATGGGCCCTCTTCCTCGTCCCGCAGTGGTTGCACCGTCGCGCATCGGCGTCGGCCCACCTGGCCGATCGGGTGCCGCAGGCGAGCAGTGACACCGATGCGGATGACAGCGACGCAGGCGTCGACGACGGATCGTCGGCCGGCCGTCGTTTCGGACGTCGCCAGCTCGCACGCAGCCGTTCGCACCCGCCTCGCCCCTCCCGGTGGCGCCTGCGAGCGCCGGGTCGGCTCCGCCTGCGGGCGAGCACGAGTCGCCCCACTGCGTCCGCTGAAGCTCGCGCTCACGTCTCTCGTCCCGATGTCCCCTCGAAGGAGACCGCCGTGCATCCGTCCGGGCCCCGCTCCGCTGCTGCCCGTCGACGCCGCGTGGTCGTCGGGCTGGCCTCTGCGACCCTGCTCGCGGTGCTCGTCGTGGCCGTCGGCGCGGTTACGTCGGTCGCCGTTCCTGGCTGGATCGTCGCCGCGCCCGGCGGGCTGCTGGTCGCCTACCTCGTGCTGCTGGCGGTGCTCCGCCCCGGTGCCCGGGTCGCGACGGGCCACGACGGTGTCGTCGAGGTCGAACCGTTGCCGTCCATCGACGAGGACGAGCCGTTCGAGCCCACCGCGTCGGGTGACGGCGCGCTCGTCCGCGCCGGGGAGTCGGTGCTCGCGCACCGCACCTCGGACCAGCGGATGCAGCCGGCTCCGCCCGCATCGGCGGAGCAGACGGCGGAGACCGACGGCGCCTCGCCGTCGGTGTGGACGCCGGTTCCACTCCCCACCCCGACGTACGTCACCGCGCCCCGCGCTCGGCGGTCGGTGCGCACGATCGACCTGTCCAACCCCGGGTCGTGGACGGCTTCCCCCCTAAGCGCGGCGGTGGAGGCCGAGGCCGCGCCTTCGGCTGGCTTCCTTCGGTCGACGCCGTCGGACACTCCTGGGTCGGGCGCGGCGGGGACCGGGGCCGCGTCCTCGGCTGGCTTCCTTCGGTCGACGCCTTCGGACGCGTCCCCGGCCCGCGCCGCTGAGACCGACACGGGCGGCGACGAGTACCTCGAGCGGAGGCGAGCGGTCGGCGACTGAGCGCCGGCGGCGAGTGTATTCTTGACCCCCTCACCAGGGGCTGTAGCGCAGTCCGGTAGCGCACCTCGTTCGCATCGAGGGGGTCAGGGGTTCGAATCCCCTCAGCTCCACCCTGGGACGGCTGAGAAGGCGCTCAGCTCCAGCTCGGCAGCCAGATGCGCAGTCGCCACTCCTCGAGGGTCAGCGTGTCACCCACCCAGATCGGCCAGAGGAACCAGGCCGCGGCCAACGTGGCGAGCAGGATCACCACCCCCACAGCCACCATGACTCGTCGTCCGCGCACGGCCACCGCGGGACCGACCGCTGTGACCGCGTCGGGAATGACCCGCAGTGCGACGACGATGCCGAGCACCAGGAACGGCAGCGTCACGATGGCGTAGCTGGAGAACACGGGCCGGTCGGTGTAGGCGAACCAGGGCAGCCACGTCGCCACCACGCCCACGAGAACCAGCCAGGCTCGCCAGTCGTCCCGTCCACCGGCGCGCCACAGCATGAGCAGCAGGGCCGCGACCCCGAGCCACCAGACGACCGGGTTGCCGGCCGCGAGGATGTCGGCGACGCACTCGGCGGCGCTGCACCCGTCGTCGCCCTGCGCCGGCCGATCCCGGTAGAACAGCACCGGACGTTCCAGGACGAGCCAGCCCAGTGGCGAGGACTGCCAGTTGTGCTCGGCGTCCAGGCCGGTCAGCAGGTCGTAGCCGACGGCGTGGTAGTGCCACAGCGAGCGCAGGGCGTCCGGCACGAGGTCGGCGAGCGGGCCGGACGGCGGGTTCTCGGCCGCCCACTGCCGCGAGTAGCCGTCGGAGGTGCGGAACCAGCTGGTCCAGGTGGCCAGGTAGGCCAGCAGGGCGCTGCCGACCACCGTCACGAACCCCACGGGCGCGTCCACCAGCAGCGCCCGTCGCGACGGGGACCGACCGCCGGCGTCGGCCAGCGTTCCCGCCTGCCAGACGACGGTCAGCACGCCGAAGGCGGCCAGCACCGGCGCCCCGCTCCACTTCACTGCGCATGCCAGGCCGAGGGCCACTCCCATGAGCAGGCGCCACGGCCGCCAGAGCCGCACGGGCACGTCGGCCTCGGGCTGTGCCGCGGCTCGCCTGGCCGTCCACTCTCGGGTGGAGTCGCGGTCGCGCACGAGCAGGGCCGCGGCGAGCAACACGAAGAACATGAGGATGCCGTCGAGCACGGCGACGCGGCTGGTGGTGATGGCCAGCCCGTCCAGGGCCACCAGCAGCCCGGCGAGCCCCCCCAGGGCGGTCGAGCGGGTGACCCGGCGCGCCAGGTACACCATGACGACGGCGGCCAGGGTCCCCAGCACCGCCACTCCGAGGCGCCAGCCGAGCGGGGTCAGGCCGGCAACGGCCTCACCGGCAGCGATGACCCACTTGCCCAGCGGCGGGTGCGAGTCGAAGGACGCCTCACCGGTCATGCCCGAGAGATCCCCGGCCAGGATGCGCTCGTCGGCGTCGTCGGTCCAGCGCCGCTTCACCCCCGTGCGCAGGGTCGCCCAGGCGTCCTTGGCGTAGTAGGTCTCGTCGAAGACGATCGCGTCGGGCCGCCCGAGGTTGCGCAGCCGCAGCACACCCGCCACGAGCCCGACCCCGGCAGCCACAGCAGCGGCACGCCACCGGTCCGTCGGGGCATCCGTACGGGCCGATGGCCCGAGACCAGGGACGACGGGCATCGCTGCGACATCGTAGGGTCGCCGTCGTGGGTGCACCTGGGCGCCGCACGCCGGACGGGGTGCTTGTCGTGGCGGCGACGCCGATCGGAAACCCGGCCGACGCCTCGTCCCGGCTGGTCGACGAGCTCGCGAGCGCCGACGTCGTGGCCGCGGAGGACACCCGTCGGCTCGCCCGGCTGTGCACCGATCTCGGGGTGAGCGTGTCGGGGCGGGTCGTCTCGCTGTTCGAGGGCAACGAGCGGCGACGCACCGCGCAGCTGGTCGACGCCGTCCGTGACGGCAAACGCGTCGTGCTCGTCACCGACGCCGGCATGCCGCTGGTGAGCGACCCGGGGTACCTGCTCGTGGCAGCGTGCGTGGCCGCCGACCTGCCGGTCACCGTGGTCCCCGGGCCGAGCGCGGCGCTGGCGGCGCTGGCGGTCTCCGGGCTGGCCACCGACCGCTTCTGCGTGGAGGGCTTTCTGCCGCGCAAGCCAAGCGAGCGTGCCCGCCGGCTGGCCGACCTCGCCTACGAGCCACGCACCCTCGTGGTCTTCGAGTCGCCCCGCCGCACGGCCGCCACGTTGCGGGCGATGCGGGACGCCTTCGGCGCCGGCCGCCCCGCCGCCGTGTGCCGGGAGCTCACCAAGACCCACGAGGAGGTGCGCCGAGGCAGTCTCGGTGACCTGGCCGACGCCATGGACGACCGGGTGCTCGGGGAGGTCACCATCGTCGTCGAGGGATACGTCCGCTCACGTGCCACAGCATCCGGTGGCGGCGGCGGTGCCGACGGTGAGTCCGCCGCACTCGACCCGGTGGCCCTGGTCGCCCAGCGGGAGCAGGCGGGGCTGAGCCGCAAGGAGGCCATCGCCGACGTCGCGGCCGAGCTGGGTCGTCCCAAGCGAGAGGTCTACGCGGCTGTGGTCGAGGCGCGGGGATCCGGCCGCGACGAGTGATACTCCCGGTGACCGTCCGTGCGTGAGCCTCGAGGCGGCGCCGTCCGACGTCCGCCGCGTCCGACGTCCGACGTGATCGCACCTATCGGCTGCGCCTGCTCGGACGCAACGGGGACGCTCGGACGCACCAGTGACGCTCGGGCGCACGCCGGACGGGTGAGCGCACCAGGCCCGTAGGCTGGCAACCATGTCGACGCACGTCCTGACCGCGGTCGCGTGGCCGTACGCGAACGGTCCGCGGCACATCGGCCACGTCTCCGGCTTCGGGGTTCCCTCGGACGTGTTCAGCCGCTACATGCGCATGGCCGGCAACGACGTGCTGATGGTCAGTGGGACCGACGAGCACGGCACGCCCATCCTGGTCCAGGCGGAGAAAGAAGGCGTCGAGCCCCGCGAGCTGGCCGACCGGTACAACCGGGTGATCGTCGAGGACCTCGCCGCTCTCGGCCTCTCGTACGACCTGTTCACGCGCACCACGACGCGCAACCACTACGCCGTGGCGCAGGAGATGTTCGCCACCCTGCACCGCAACGGCTACATGGTCGCGCGCAGCACCCAGGGCGCCATCAGCCCGAGCACCGGCCGCACGCTGCCTGACCGTTACATCGAGGGAACCTGCCCGATCTGCGGCTACGACGGCGCGCGCGGAGACCAGTGCGACAGCTGCGGCAACCAGCTCGACGCCGCCGAGCTGATCAACCCGCACAGCCGCATCAACGGGGAGACCCCGCAGTTCGTCGAGACCGAGCACTTCTTCCTCGATCTGCCGGCCCTGTCCGACGCACTCGGCTCCTGGCTGCAGACGCGCACCGACTGGCGCCCGAACGTTCTGAAGTTCAGCCTCAACCTGCTCGACGACATCCGTCCCCGTGCCATGACCCGCGACATCGACTGGGGTGTGCCCGTCCCCCTGGACGGCTGGTCCGACAACCCCAACAAGCGCCTCTACGTCTGGTTCGACGCCGTCATCGGCTACCTGTCGGCCTCGATCGAGTGGGCCCGGCGCACCGGCGACCCCGACGCGTGGCGGGCGTGGTGGACCGACCCTGCCGCGCAGTCGTACTACTTCATGGGCAAGGACAACATCACCTTCCACTCCCAGATCTGGCCGGCCGAGCTGCTCGGCTACTCCGGGCGTGGTGCGCGTGGCGGTGAGCCGGGCCCGTTCGGCGACCTCCATCTGCCGACCGAGGTCGTGTCCAGCGAGTTCCTCACCATGGAGGGCAAGAAGTTCTCCTCCTCCCGCGGCGTGGTGATCTACGTCCGCGACTTCCTCGCCCGCTACCAGCCGGACGCGCTGCGCTACTTCATCGCCGTGGCCGGCCCGGAGAACCAGGACACCGACTTCACCTGGGCAGAGTTCGTGCGACGCACCAACGACGAGCTGGTCGCGGGATGGGGGAACCTCGTCAACCGGACGCTGTCGCTGCTGGCGAAGAACGTCGGCGAGATCCCCGCGTCCGGGGACATGGCCGACGACGACCGTGCGCTGCTCGCCACGACCGAGCGTGCCTTCGCACCCGTCGGTGAGCTGCTGGCCGCCAGCCGGCAGAAGGCGGCCATCACCGAGGCCATGCGGACGGTGGGCGAGGTCAACACCTACCTGTCCCAGCAGGCGCCCTGGAAGCTGAAGACCACCGACCCCGATCGCATGCTCACCGTCCTGCACACGGCCGCGCAGGCGGTGGACGACTGCAACCGGCTGCTCGCCCCCTTCCTGCCGCACTCGGCGCAGCGCGTCCACGAGATGCTGGGCCGTAGCGGCACGCTCGGCCCTCTCCCCGAGATCCGGGAGGTCGACGACCTCGACGGCGGGCCCGCGTACCCGGTGCTGATGGGCGACTACGCACCTGCCGTGACGTGGGCGCGTGAGCCCATCGCCGCCGGCACCCCGGTGCAGCCACCGATCCCGGTGTTCACCAAGCTCGACACGGGCATCGTCGAGCAGGAGCTGGCCCGGCTGGAGGAGGCTGCCGGCGCGTGAGCCTTCCCGTGCCGCCACCGGACCCGCTGCCGGCGCCCGTCATCGACAGCCACTGCCACCTCGACGTGCGGCGCGCGGAGGAAGCGGCAGCGCTCCCCGTGGGCGACGCGCTCGCGCTGGCGCGGTCGGTCAACGTCGTCGAGGTCGTCCAGGTGGGCTGCGACCTCGAGGCGGCTCGACGCGCCGTGGACTGGGCCGCGGACTACCCGTCCGTGCACGCCGCTGTCTCCCTGCACCCCACCGACGCAGCGGACCTCGGCCGCGGTCGCCCCGACCGGCTCGAGGAGGCGCTGGACGAGATCGAAGCCCTTGCCGTACGTCCTGGCGTCGTGGCCGTGGGCGAGTCCGGCCTCGACCACTACTGGACGACCGACGCCGCCGGGCGCGCCGCGCAGGAGCGGTCGTTTCGCGCCCACATCCGCATGGCTCGGCGCCAGAACCGCACGTTGGTGATCCACGACCGTGACGCCCACGACGACGTGCTGCGCGTCCTCGAGGACGAGGGCCCCCCGCAGCGGGTGGTCTTCCACTGCTTCTCCGGGGACGCCGCCATGGCTCGCTACTGCGTCGAGGCAGGGTGGTACGTGTCGTTCGCCGGCACCCTGACCTTCCGCAACAGCGACGGCCTGCGCGATGCCGCGCGCGCGGCCATCGAGGCCAGGGGGTTGGCGCAGGTGCTTGTCGAGACCGACGCTCCGTACCTGACCCCCCATCCACACCGCGGCAAGGCCAACTCGTCCTACCTGATCCCGTGGACGGTGCGCGCGCTGGCCGACGTGGCCGCTCTGGACGTCGCGAGCGTGTGCGACGCGACCCGTACGGCCACCCGACGGGCCTTCGCGCTGCCGTAGCGATCCAGGTCAGGGCGAGGGCGCCCGGCCCGATTTGGACGATGCAGGACCGTGTTGTTACCGTGTCGTTATCAAAACGTGATCGAAACCGCGCCGCGTCACAGCGGCGCACTCCCCCAGAGACACAGGACCCACACGCAATGTCTGTTGACACACAGCCCCGTCCCCGCCGTTGGTTGCGCGTGGCCGGCGTCACCACCGGCCTGCTCGTCGTCGGCGGTATTGCCGCCGCCGGCGTCGCGGCCGCCTCGACCACCGTGACCCTCACCGTCGACGGAGACTCCGACAACGTCTTCACCTTCGCGGAGACCGTCGGCGAGGTGCTCGACTCCCAGGGCATCGACGTCGGTGCGGACGACCTGGTCGTCCCCGGCGTCGACACCGAGCTGGACGACGGCACCGAGATCGCCGTCGCCTTTGCGCGCGACGTCACCGTGACCGTGGACGGGGTGACCGAGGAGCTCACCACGACCGCCCTGTCCGTCGACGCCCTGCTGGCGGAGATGGGCTGGCGCAACGGAGCCGTCACGACCTCGGTGTCGCGTTCGGCCGACATCGGCCGAGAGGGCATCGAGCTCAGCATCCGGACGCCGAAGAACGTCGTGATCGCTGACGGCGGCGACGAGCTCGCGCTGGTCGTCACCGCGACGACGGTCCAGGAGGCGCTCGACGCAGCCGGTGTCTCCCTGGGCGAGAAGGATGTGGTCGCGCCTGAGCTCGAGGCCGCGGTCGCCGACGGTGACACCATCACGATCCAGCGCTTCACCACGTCGACCCGGGTCGAGGTCGAGGCCATCCCGTTCGAGACGGTCACGCGTCAGACCGACGACCTGTACACCGACCAGAGCGAGGTCTCGCAGCAGGGCCGCGAGGGCGAGCGCACCATCACCTACCGCGTCGAGCTGCTCGGTGGCGAGGAGCAGGCGCAGTCGGTCGAGTCCGACGAGGTGACTCGCGAGCCGGTCGACAAGATCGTGCTCGTCGGAACCAAGGAGCGCCCCGCACCTGCGCCGGCCCCCCAGCCGGCCCCGGCAACCTCGACGTCGTCGGGTTCGACCTCCAGCGGCTCGTCTGCCCCCGCACCGTCGGTGTCGAGCGGCAGCGTGTGGGACAGCCTCGCCCGGTGCGAGTCGGGTGGTAACTGGTCGATCAACACCGGCAACGGCTACTACGGCGGGCTGCAGTTCAGCTCCGGGACGTGGCTGGCCTACGGCGGTGGGCAGTACGCC
>Ga0272442_10004642_pt1 | contig 18693 bp, 21 predicted proteins | sample SSMForm2O_FD_200262 | JGI IMG/M metagenome (GOLD analysis project Ga0272442, IMG submission 200262) | Marine sediment archaeal communities from Little Sippewissett salt marsh, Falmouth, MA, United States - SSM-Form-2O | ecosystem: Environmental > Aquatic > Marine > Wetlands > Sediment ... | reverse complement strand
TGGAGAGCGGCGGGCCTCCGCCGCACGTACACGGAATTTTCCGACGCCCAGATGCGGCGGAGGCCCGCCGCTCTCCACGCCCTCGCAGCATCGTGCCCGAAACCTTCACTCTCTCCACGCTCGAACATACGCATTCCTGCAGCCCATTTCGCGAATGTCGAAGTCATTTCCCGAATGCCGCCGGCTCCCCATCCCACAGCACCCCCACCGCGCATGGCGGAATTATGCGCCGGAAGAGGGCGGAGGGCAAGGGGAATAGGAAACCTGCACCGCACGCTGTGTCCGGGATCGGCCAGGACGAGGAGCCGGCCCTACGTGCCGGCGAGCACTTGCGGGTTGCTGGTGGGCTCAATCTCGCGCAGACAAACCTTGACGGCCGTCGATCCAAGCACGATAGTGCCCGCAAATGGCCCAAATGACCCGCCCAAGCAGGAGAGTTTGTTTTGACATATCGAGGCAATCAATGGTAATAGTTGCTCAAGATTGACGACTCCCCGGCCCTCGGGCCGGTTGGGCAGCCTACATGGCTGCCCTTTCTTTTTGCGGAGAACAGGCGGGTAAACGGAGCATAATCTACATAGATGGCCTCAACCTCTACTATGGAGCTGTTCGAGGCACTCCGTATAAGTGGCTCAATATTGAGCGTTTGTTCGAACGGCTTCGGCAAGACGATGACATCCAAGCGGTCAAGTACTTCACGGCTGAGATCACGGGCAGCAGACGGGGCAACCAACTCGCATACCTGAATGCGCTTACCACCTGTCCGAAGGTCGAGGTGATCCAAGGAAAGTTCAAATGGCGGAATGTGAAGTGTCAAGTTCAGCAGTGCAATTTCGGTGGATCTCGCTGGTTCCGCGTTCCTGAAGAGAAGAGGGCGGATGTCAACATCGCCACTGCGCTGCTTGACGACGCATTTGACGATCTTGCTGATCGCTTCATCCTGGTCAGTGGTGATTCCGATCTGGTGCCCGCAGTGAACCGGCTGAAGACGCGCTTCCCCGAGAAGCAGCTTATCGTATACGTGCCGGCCCGCAACGAGACGCGCGGAGCAGCAACCGAACTTCGCGGCGCAGCAGACAAGAGCAGGACTCTCCCCCAGGCATTGCTCAAAGTGTCACAATTTCCGGCCCGGCTTGAAGATAGCCGTGGAGGAGTGATTGAGAAGCCGGTAGACTGGTGACGCCACCAAGGCAGTCTCTGCGGTGAATCGCACTGGACATCCGTTGCAGCGGATGCCATGACGCGCGAGGAATGGCGCAGAACAAAGCGGCGCGCTATTCCTCGTCGCTGGCTTTGTTGGGTGTTGATTGTTCGCAGTATGTCTTCAGTCTGCTGATGACTTCGTCTTTGTGGGCAATACCCCATCCGCTGTCAAAACGAATCTTGTCTGTAGTGTGGCTTATCGCCTGTGCAGCACGATCACACACTCTCATCGGAATCGAGAATCCGTGAAGTTCTCGCTTGTCGTCAAGCAGGGGTGCCAGAATATCTTTGGACAACGGATCATTATGCCACAGGACACGGCACATTGTCTCGGCCCTGCGAGCGCTCCCTGTTCTCAGGAATTCCTTGTAGACGCTCCCTGCGCTATCAGGATAGCGCTTCCGAATCATTCACAAGAGACTCCTGGCTTGATCCGTATCCTCTGATAGCCCGCCGAGAATCTTCTTCGCCAATTCCAGAACCATATCTCTGTCTGGTCGAGCCGCACCTGCCAGCGCCGCCATGAAATAGGCATCGTTTCGTGTTGTCTTGAGAATCTTGAGCAACTGCTGTTGGACAAGTTCTTCCTGAGAGGTGCTGATGGCCTCGATCTGCTGAAGATGCAAATAGGTCGGGCGTATCTGGGCATAATCGATCGTCCCCAGCTGTGCCACGAGAAAAGCGGCGTAGCCCCGGCTTGCGAGGCACCGCAAACATGCTGGGCCCAGGTAGTCGTCTTTTGGATGATCGAGGAGAACCTGCCTCACGATGTCTCCGATCTTCGCGCTACGGTCATGTACAAGAGCCTTGATGAATCGTGCCTTCTCGGTTTCCGCCCAGGTGTCTACAAACGGCACTTGGCTGCTCTTTACATCGTTTGGATATGCATACAGCAAGATGAGCAGAGCTCTGGCGTCATACTTCACTTTCAACGGCGTTTCCCACAACACGCCCTCACCCGTCGTCTGGTCGAACTCGGTCGGCGCCTTGTCGGGATAGACGTGTGTTCCGCCGGGCCCGCCGTAGCCGATCCAAGTGCGGCCTTCGGCCGCGATACAGGGTGCAGGATACGGGATACATGCAGGAAGGAGGAGCAACAGACTCCAACCAGCAGCCGCCCGCATCCGTTTCCTACGACCTACATCCCGCATCCTGTATCCTGTATCTTGCATCAGCGCCGAAGGCGCCTCCTCTCCTACCACGGCGCTATCCTTTCCGGCAGTGGGTCGACAATTCTGGCCATGCAATGCGACAGGCGCACCAGCATGTCCGCTTTCAGCTCAAGCGACCCGGGGTCATCCCACAGGTTCGAATGTTCGCCCGGATCGGCAACAAGATCGTACAGCTCCCCCGTGTCGTGCGCGTGGTCGACCACGAGCTTGTGCGTTTCGGTACGCACCATCGTGGTCTGCGCTGTCGGGTCTCTGTGAAAAGGCATGGCGTTGTAGTACTCGCTGTAGACATCATCGCGATGATGCGCAGCGTCGGCCTCGCCCGTAAGGATCGGGTGCAGCGACCTGCCCTGCATACCGGGATGGACCGGCAGGCCGGCGAACTCGAGCAGGGCCGGCGCGAGATCAACCATCTCGACCAATGCCGGTATTCGCTGCGCCTTGATCTTGCCCGGCCACGAGACGATCAGCGGCACGCGCACCAGGGCATCGTAGAAGTAGGGGCCTTTCAAGTAGATGCCGTTGTCGCCGATCATCTCCCCGTGGTCCGACGTGAAGATAACGATCGTGTTGTCGAGCTGACCTGTCTCCTGGAGTAGATCGATGATCCGACCGACCTGCGCGTCTATCAGGTCGCACATGGCCCAGTACGCGACCCTCACCATTCGATGATCTGTCTCGCTCATCTCGTCGTATGGGAATCCCGAAACACCGTTGTAGGCTCCGTTGTGATCGACCAGCTGGTACGGTGATTTGTTGTTCAGTTCGCCTTCTACGTAGTCGGGCAGCGGGATCTCGTCGAGCATGTCGACGTAGCGGGCCAGGTACTCCTCGGGCGGATTGAAGGAGTGATGCGGATCGAACATATTTACCGAGAACAGCCACGGCTTCCCGTCGTCATTGCGGTCGCGAATGAAGTCCATGGCCTCCTCACAACACCACGTGGTCTGATGTTTCTCGACCGGTCGACCCACTTCCACCCACTTCGACAGCGGGTGCTGCTCCTTCTTGATCTCTCCGCCTCGCGTTTCGAGCCACTCCCGGTAGTGATGGTTCTTGCATCCCGTATGACCGGGGGCCTGTGACCAGCGGAAGACGGCATAGCCATCGTCGATGCGCCGCTCCGGCCCGCGGCACACGTCCGGATGACATGGCGAAAGATGCAGCTTGCCGGCAATCCCACAGACGTAGCCCGCATCGGCCAGGAGTTTCGTAACGAGCACTTCTTCCTCGGGGATGTTCTGACCGTTCTGTCGGCATCTCGTCGTCCGTGGATAGCGTCCGGTCAGGAAGCTCGCCCGGCTCGGCGTGCAGATCGGGCTCTGGACATAGGCATGATCGAAGACCGCGGCGTTATCTGCCAGCCGGTCCAGGTTGGGCGAGCGGACGAATTCGTTGCCGTAGCAACCCAGCGTGTCACGCCGCTGCTGATCGCTGCACACCCACAGTATATTCGGCTGTCTTGTGCTCATCCGGCATCCGCCATACTGACCTTGCGCACCGTCAGGTTCGAGTAGTCGGCTACGAGCGGTGCCATTTGCCTGAAGCCGATCCGCCCTCCCTCCAGCACCGGACCGTACTCCCTGCCATCGTCATGCCACTCGAAGATAGGCAGATCGTTTATCTTCAGCCATATCCAGCCGGAGCATTTGACGACTTCGATATGGTAACTGCTCTTGATGTCGATCACTGAAGGAATGGGATCCGCGCCCTGCGTGATGAGATGGAACCCGTAGCTCTTTCTGAGGTTGCACGTATGGAAGGTGCGCTCGTTTTCGGGATTGCTCCGGCGGAAATACGACAGGTGATACGCGTTGATATCGCCGCTGTGATACTGACGGTACTGGCCCGCCCGCGGCGCGAGCGATGGATCGAACAGGTCTTTGCCGTCCTTGCCCGACGCGGCGATCCAGAACATTGCCAGCCCCGGCTCGCGGATGGGACGAAAATCCCACGACACCGCAACGTCGGCAGGGAAGACCTCCGGACACCAGAACAGGTAGTTCGCGGCCTGACCTTCCTTCGGGTCCATCCCGTTCTCAAGCCGCAGCGTACCCGCGGGAAAAGTAACAATCGGTTGCCCCTCCCGCACGAAATCGGCCACGTCCGACTCCTGCGCAAGTGGATTCTCGTAAACTACATCACCGGTGGCAAAATCCGGGCTCATATCATGCACTCCTTCCCATGTTGTCTCTATTCTGCCACGACCTTCCATCCGCTGCCAAAGCGAAAACACGAGTGGGCTTGATTGTTTCAGTCACAGGCCGGTATTCTTGTCATATGTCAACTAGTGAAGTGCGCCAGTTCACCGACCCCCTTACAGGCAGGTGTATCACCCAGCTCACCGGCTCCGACGAGCGATCCGTTCATGGATACTTCGATATCCCACCATGGTCGCCAACAACGGGGCGGATCGCCTTCACCCGGATCGCCAAGTCCGGCGACAAGGCGGCGATCTGCGTCATGGAAGAAGACGGTTCGGACCTGCGACAGATGGCCGAGTCGAGCTTCTTCTCCTCAAACGACGGGGCTATGGCGCAGTGGTCGCATGACGGCAAGCTGATATACTACAAGGACAGGCGCGACAGAGAGACGCTCATCTGCTCCATCGATCCGGACACCGGCGAACAGGAATCCATGCCCGGCAGCCTGCGGATGCTGTCTCCCTGCGCACCGCTCAACGCCTACCACGCCCACGCCGGTGGGTCTTTCGCCACCGACAAGGCTATGCTCGACCACGAGGACGGCGGCGCATTCCTCCAGGACCTGGAAACAGGCGAGAGCAGACTCGTTGCCAGTGTTGCCGACTGCATAGAGTTGCATCCCCGGAAGGACGAAATTCGAGGGTGGCATCTGTACATCAAACATACGAAATGGTCGCGGGACGGAAAGCGGGTCCTGTTTGTTTTCACCAACGAAGGTAAGAACCTGAAGTACATCGAGAATCCAATGGTTAAGGATCTCTATGTGATGAATTCCGACGGCAGTGGTCTTCATTATGTCGGTCCGTTCCATGCCCACCCAATCTGGCATCCCAACTCGAGTGATATTCTCGCCAACTGCTTTTGGGGGGACGAGGACTGGCAGTCTTTCGTCTTGATCAACAGCGTCAGCGGCGAACGGCGTATCGCCAGCCGGGCCATGATGGGCACGGGGCATCCCTCCTACTCGCCCGACGGCAGATACATGGTCGTTGACTACGTGCCACACACAACCGGGGTCGCCACTCTTGAGCTGATCGACACCGAAACCGACGACATCGATACCCTGGTCAGGATGAAAGTCAGAGACCATACGCATTCGGGAACGCATCTGCACCCCGTATGGTCACGGGACGGCAACAAGGTCCTCTATGCCAGCGACGCGAGCGGCGTTGCCCAACTATGTGTGATCGATGTCTGAGAAACCATTGCACACACTGCGGACGCGCCATGTTTGTTACGTTCCGCGCGGAGCCGACACCCACTTGACGGCATTGCCCATCACGCGGAGGAAGACGGGATCGTCGAAGTCAGGCACGCATCCCATTGAAGTGTAGAACACGCGGCCGTGCTTGTCGGTACGGTCACGACACCATGCGACTGGCTCGTCGGCCGTCTCACTGCGGGCGTGAAGCAGCTCGACGGCGTCGTCGGCGAGGGTCGGATTGTTGTAGACCTTGCCGGGCCGCGTCCAGTCTGCGATACCGTCCATGATCGGATGGTCCGGCGCTTTCACCTCGACCTTGACCTCGTCTTCGGCCGGACCGTGCCCGTCGTAGCTGCCGCCCAGGATCTCCGCGTCGAACTCGAGCCAGGTCTGGAACGCATGGCTGGCGGTTCGGATGCCGATTACCGGGCGGCATCCGCGGCACCAGTCCTGGATAGCGGCCAGCTGCTCGTCCTCAAGCTCCATTCGCTTGCAGAAGACCAGCAGAACGTCGATATCCTCGATGTTCTCCAGCAATCCCGGCAGCGTTGTCCCCTTTTCCTCACCCCCGGAGATGCTGCTCTGTGCGATGCCGGAGCCGGCCAGGTACTCGGCCAGCTTCGGCAGGACATCGATGGATTGGTACTCTTTCGATCCCGACAGCATGTGCAGCCCGATCATAGTCCCTCCTCACGCAAACCTGTTGCGGTCATCAGACGTTGGCACTAACTGGTAGCGCAAGCATCTTGCCTGCAGCTTCCTCCGAGCACAACCCTGGAGAACGGCGGCCTGCCGGGTACTGAGCCACGCTCTACTCCATGGGCCCGCCACATCTGCGAGCACACCCTGAAAACCTACACCATTCCGGCTTCAGCGGCCCTCCGGGACCCCTCCGGCAAGAAAAAAGCTTGGCTTTGGCTTGATATACGGAATTCTGTATATTACAGTTTTACGTAATATGAAGATTGAGATATCAACTACAGAAGCAGCCCGGAAGCTCGGAGAGTGCCTGGCTCGCATAAGGCATACGGGGGACAGGTACATTCTGACGAAGAACCGTCGGCCTGTAGCAGAGTTGGGGCCTGTGGCGGGCAACCGTCGCACCAACCTGCATAGGCTGTGGATGACGATGCATGAGACACGAGCTGACGAGGCGTTTGCCAGCGACCTCGAGCGCGTGAACACATCTGACACAGTGCAGGAGAATCCGTGGCCATAGTCCTCGACACCTCAGCACTCATCGAGTTGGAGAAATCGCTCGACCGCGCAACGCCGCCTGCCTTGCCAGAAGACGAAGGCGTTGTTCTGCCCGCAATCGTGTGGGCGGAAGCGCTCATCGGCGCCCGTCTCGCAGATTCACCGCTGCGCGCCGCTCGGCGCCGAGCTCATCTCGAGGCCATTAGGCAGCAGGCCGAGATCGCGCCATTTACGCCCGAGATCGCCGAACACTACGCGGACATATATGCAGAGCTGTCCAAACAGGAGAATCTGATCCCCCAGAACGATATTGCTGTGGCCGCAACGTGTAGGCTGCTTCGAACTCGCGTTCTTGTCGGGCCCAACGACGAGGATCACTTTCGCCGGGTGGCCGGGCTCGACGTTGCGGTGATTTCGTCCTGACAGATCGCACAAGCAGGTCCCTGCCACTCACAACCCGCCTATAGCACCACCACTAACGCCGCCATCGCTGCGAAGAGTAGTCCCAGCTGGGCACGGCATTTGCGCAAGTACTCGGAAGACGGAAGCCCGGAAGCCGCAAAACAACGGCTAATTCTTTCTGCGCCACTTGACGCGGAGCCTGATAGTTGAGATTCTGTTGGGTTTGGAACCATGTTTTGCAGCCCATGAGGAGGACAGTGACCCGTGAACGTAATTCTCGTTATGTCTGACAGTTTTCGCCGCGACCATATCGGTGCCTTCGGCAATTCGTGGATCAAGACGCCGGCTTTGGACCGCTTTGCGTCCCAGTCAACGGACTTCCCCAATTTCCGCATGGGCTCCTACGCCACGATCCCGCAGCGGACCGATATGTTCACGGGGCACTTCAGCTTCCACGACCGCCCGTGGACCGCGTTGAAACCGGACGATGTCGTCCTCGCCGAGCTGCTCGCCAAGAAAGGCATCGCCACCTACTGCTCCGCCGATACCCCACACCTGTTCCATTCCGGCATGGTTACATTCATGCGCGGGTTCGATGCGTTCCACTGGTCGCGCGGGTCGGAAGGCGACATGTGGTGGAGCGACTTCTACAACGAACAGGACTACCGTCCCCCCACCGGCAAGGGCCGGATCCGAATCAATCCCGACCGCTACAAGAAGCTCTGGAGCCAGGGCCGGCGCCGCACCAACGAACTGGACTGGGTAACGCCCCAGACATTCCAGGCCGGCATCGAATGGCTGACCCGCAATTACCGGCGCGACAGCTTCTTTCTATACATAGACACGTTCGACCCACACGAACCATGGGACCCGCCACGCTGGGCGCGCGACCTCTACCTGCCCGATGCAAAGGGCAGACCCTATGCCTGGGCCGAGTACGGTTCCGCCAAACAGTACGGTAAAGAGGAGCTGCGCCATCTGCAGGCCCTCTACGCGGGTGAATGCACGATTGTCGATCGGTGGTTCGGCCGTCTTATGGATACGGTGGACCTCCTCGGCCTCTCAAAGAACACGATGGTGATCTTCCTGGCCGATCATGGGCACTATCTCGGCTACCCGAACGACGGCGGCCAAATCGGAAAAGCAACGGGCTACCGCAAGAGCGACGGCAAGATGGCATATCGCGACGCCGACGTGTTCGTGCCGCTGCTCGACCCGATAAGCAACCCGCCGTTCATGGTGAGGATGCCCGGACAAGACAAGAGCAGCACCCGCAACGAAATTGCACAGCCGCCCGACGTGATGCCGACCGTCCTCGAGGTAATGGGCGTGAAGCGTCCGCGCAACCTGCACGGCAAATCAATTCTGCCCCTACTGAAAGATAAGACGGTTCCGTGGCGTAGTACTGGTATAACAGCGCTTCACAAAAACTTCATCCAGATCACCGACAAGCGATGGCTGTATGGCGTCCGTCCCGCGCCGGACCGGAAAAGGCCGAAGCTCTACGACCGCAAGACAGATCCGAACCAGAAACGTGATGTACTGAAGAAGAATCCGGGCATCGCTCGTCGCCTGCATCGGAAACTGGTTTCCGAGATGCGCTCACTGAAGGTGCCCCCGGATTGGATCGATGCCGTGGACTCAAAACTGTGAAGCGGGCTTCGCCCGCAGCCAGAAAGGTTAAGGAGAAAGATTAGGATGAACGACTGGGGCCAGAAATTCTGTCCTTGCCCAGCGCGCCTTAATCTTTTGCTTTAATCTTTCCCTGATCTCTCAAGGAGAGGAGATATGAAAGAACTCCTTACGGCCATGCTTACCGTGACGGGCCTAACCGTCTGCGCCGCTTTCGCGGCGCCTGATGCGGCCGACAGCGCGCAGGCAATCCTCGACGCCGCCGGTGTGAAAAACGGACTCATCGTGCACGTCGGTTGCGAGGACGGCACTCTCACTGCCGCCCTGAGAACCATGGACGGCTGTACCGTGCAGGGCCTGGCCACCGATCCCGCCAAGGTCGAAGCGGCGCGGAGAACCATCAAGGCCACGGGACTCTACGGCAAAGTCTCGGTCGTCCGGTTCGGCGGCAAGAAGCTGCCGTATATTGATAACCTGGTCGATTTGGTTGTGGTGTCGGAAGCAAAGTACAAAGTCCCGGGAGAAGAACTCGCGCGCGTCCTCCGTCCCGGCGGCGTGGTGTGCATTCATGGGTCGTCTGACAAGTCGGACCTGTCAGACATGTCCGACCTGTCGGACGGGCCGGCGCTTCCCGGCTGGATCAGAAAGCGGAAACCAGTCCCGGCTGAGATCGATGATTGGCCCCAATACATGCACGGCCCCGACAACAACGCCGTCGCGAACGACACGGTCGTCGGTCCGCCGCGCCACATGCAGTGGGTCAACGCGCCGGCCTGGAGCCGGTCGCATATGTCCATCCCCAGCATCGTCACCGTCGTCTCCACAAAAGGACGCCTCTTCTCGATCGAGGACACGGCAACCACGGAAAACCCGTTCCTGCCCGGCCGATTCGCGCTGATCGCACGTGCCGCCTTCAACGGCATCGAACTGTGGCGACACGACTTCCCGGAATTCGAAGCTGTTACACGCTACGTCAAGGACCAGGCGCTCCAATTGCAGCGTCGCGTCGCAGCCATCGGCGACGTGGTCTACTGCACGCCCGGACTCAACACGCCGGTCACCGTCTTCGACGCCGCCACCGGGAAGATCCTGAAGGTTCTGACCGGCACAGAGAAGACACAGGAGCTCGTGGTCTGTGACGGCATTCTCTATGCCGTCATCGGCGACCGCATGAACGCCGCCCGCTACAACATCGTCAAGACTTACTCCGGCAAGGGCACCAGCTATGGCGGCTCGGACAAAGATGCGCCGTTCGGCGGCACCGGTTGGAAAGAAACCGCCGCCCGCGAAGTGCCCAACAAAACCAACCCGAAATGCGTCATTACCGCCCTCGCCGCCGACTCGGGCAAGGTGCTGTGGAAGAGCGGCGAGCTCACAGGATATACGGCCTGCACTCTCTCGATCCGCGGCCCCCACGCCGTCTATCAAACACAGCAGGGCCTGTTCTGCCGCGACAGGAGGACGGGCGCCGAAACCTGGTCCGTTAAGAAAACGATCACGACCGGCGATGGAACCGACGCCAACCCGGTGGTTCTGACCGACAAGATGGTCTACGCAAAGGAAGGCAATACACTCCAGGCCTACTCTATTGAGGACGGTTCCCCCAAATGGAATACGAACATTGCCAACAACTACGAAAAGGCGGCGGACCTGTTCGTGGTCGGCAACTCGGTATGGACCGGCGGCAGCAGGCAACCCACACAGTGCGATGCCATAACGGGAAAGAAGGGAATCACCATTGCCCAGAAAATGACCGGCCCGATGGGTCATGACCGTTGCTACCGCAACTTCATCACCACCCGGTTCTACATCAACAGCAAGACCGGCGGTGCGGATTTCTGCTCGCTTGACGGCAAACGCGAGTACCCCCATCCCTGGACACGCGGCACATGCGGATTCGGCGTTCTGCCCTGCAACGGGCTGGTATATGCGACGCCCTATTCATGTCAGTGCTGTATCGGGTCGCAGATACACAACTTCAACGCCATGTACACCGAGAAGGGACTGGACCGCCCTGACCGGAAGCCCCCCGTTGAGCGCAAGGCCCGCCTCATCAAGGGACCGGCATTCGGCGCCATCAACCATCAACCATCAACCATTAACCATTCCTTCTGGCCGACATATCGGGGGGATATTGCGAGGTCCGGCTCAACGAAAACACCTGTGGCCGCTACCGGGCTCAAGCCGAAATGGACGGCGAAAGTGACCACGCGGCCGAGTCCACCGGTAATTGCCGGGGGTAAGGTCTTTGTTGCGGACGTGGATGCGCACACCGTTATTGCGCTGAAAGCCGACGACGGCAAGCAGGTTTGGGAATACACCGCGGGGAGCCGGGTCGATTCTCCACCAACCTACCATAAGGGAACCGTGCTGTTCGGGTCGCGGGACGGCTGGGTCCATTGCGTCCGGGCGTCGGACGGCGCTCTTGTGTGGCGGTTCCGAGACCTGCCGGACAGGATCATCTGCGCGTTCGGTCAGCTCGAGTCGGCCTGGCCTGTCTCGGGTAGCGTCCTCGTGCTGGATGACACGGTCTACTTCGTGGCGGGACGCAGCTCGTTCCTCGACAGCGGCATTTACGTCTATGCACTCAAGGCCGATACCGGCGAGCTGGTAGGCAGCAGGCAGGTATACGGCCCTTTTGAGCAGGGGACAGGTTTCCCGTCCGGCGGCAGCAAGGCGGACATCCTTGTCTCGAATGGAAAACAGGTATTCATGCGGCACGTGGCCTTCAAAGTCGATCTGGCGGGCTCACCCCAGACCGGTGCCACCCATCTTATTCCGTCACAGGGGTTCCTCGATCCGAAGCCACAGCATCGGACTTACTGGACCCTGGCGTCAGGCCTGAGAGGCAAAACGACAGTTCCCGGCGCATCGGGTGATATCCTCGCAATCGGTGAAGACGTTTACTATGAAGTTCGGGGATTCCCGGTCCATCGCCATTCATACTTCGATCCCCGCGTAAGCGGCTACCGACTGATGGCCAGCGCTCTGAATGCGCCGCGCGGCGCGAACATTGCTGACCAAGACGTGCGTCGCGGCAGGAGCAAGAAGGCCAAGAGGGGCAAGAGGGGCAAAAATAGTAAAGAAGCAAGGGCGGGCGCCGGGTCCGGCAAGCCAAGCGGGAACAGGTGGAGCATCGACATACCGCTGACGGGCCTGGCCATGGCACTGGCCGGAGATTCACTGTTCGTCGCCGGCGCGCCGGCACACTTCCCACCCGATCATTCACCGGCCAGGTACGAAGCCGCATTTGCCGGCAAGCTGGGCGGCGTTCTTTGGGCCGTATCGGCAGCCGACGGCAAGAAGCTGTCGGAGCTTAAGCTGGCCGCACTCCCCGTTTGGGACGGCATCGCCGCTGCGCACGGGGACCTCTTCATCTCGTTCATGGATGGCAGTATAGCATGTTTCGCTGGTAACTGAAACTACGAGTACAACACAAATACCCGAACAGCGATAACCAAAGGACGCAACGATGCAAACCAAACCACTGGGAACAAGATCAGGCCTTGAAGTAGCGGATATCAGCATAGGCGCGATGCGGTTGCCGAAGGAAGGTGATGACGGGGTGAAAATACTCCGACACGCCATCGACTCCGGTATGTGCTACGTTGACACGAGCTTCAAGTACATCGGCGGCGAGTCGGAAGTGATGGTCGGACGTGCCGCGCAGGGCGAGTATCGTGACAAAATCTACGTCTCGACCAAGTTCCACACCGGACACTACGACGGCGATTTCTTCAGCGCCGACCTGGCCTACGAACAGATCAAAACGCAAATGGCACGCATGCAGTTGGACTACCTCGACTTCTTCCAGGTCTGGGGCCTCAACGACGTCGAGATGTGGACGGCCGTGAACAAGCCCGGCGGCTTTGTTGAAGGCATCAAGCGCGCGATGGACGAGGGACTCGTGAAACACACGGGGTTGACGACACACCTGCTGCCCAAGGATCTCAACCCGATTCTCGAACAGGCCGACTGGTGCGAGGTGGTCCTGCTCGGTTACAACTTCCTCGATCGCAGACGCGAGGAGTCACTCGCGCTCTGCAAGAAGCTCGGAATAGGCACGCTCGTGATGAACCCCGTCGCAGGCGGGAAACTGGCCGGAACAAGCCCCGTTCTGCAGGAAATCGTGGACAAGGCGGGCGCTGAATCACTGCCCGACCTGGCTATCCGCTACGTGCTTGCCAACCCGAACGTCGATTCCAGCGTCTGCGGCATGATGCGCATGTCCGACGTTGATGACTCCATCGCATCAGCCGAACGTGGCCCTCTGACGACGGAGCAGGTACAGATGGTCGATGAGTTCATAGGCGCACGCTCGCGCGAAAACGCCGCCTTCTGCACCGCATGCGAGTACTGCATGCCGTGCCCCGAAGAGATCAAAATACCGGCGATCATGGCGTGCATATACGAAGACCGCTACCTCGGGCTCACCGACCACGCGCGCAGAATTTACAATTCCAGGGGAACCGGTGAAGTAAAGGCCGAGGCCTGCACGGCCTGCAAACAGTGCGAAGAGAAGTGCCCGCAGGGCCTCAAGATCTCCGAAGAGATGCAGTACGCCTTGGCGAACTACGCAGAGCAGGATGGCTAGCAATGCCACTTGAGATGCCTCGACAAGCTCGGCATGACAGAGTAAAAGCATACGATGTCACCGGTGTGTCATCCCGAACAGAGCGCAGGACCCCCGCTTGTAATCCCGAGCGAAGAGCAGCACCCCCCTTGTCATCCCGAGCGAAGCGCAGCGGAGTCGAGGGATCTTAAGTGACGCCTCATCATGCACACACTACAGTCACTCCATTCCAACATCCTGAACGAAGACAGGCCCTATTGGGTCTGCCTGCCCGCGTCGTACGAGCACGAGCCGGACCGCCGTTATCCAGTGGTAGTCATCCTTGATGGTGAAACAAACGGTCGATGGGTTCCGAGCATTCTTGACTTCATGGCAACGCGCAACAGGATGCCGGAGGTGATTGCCGTGGGAATCCACAGCTCGAATCCCGAGTCCGGACTGCCGCCCGGCACCCGTGTGCGAGACACAACACCCACACACTCGACCATCGAGTACAACGGTCAGCGCCGGGAAAGCTACGAACCCAGCGGCGGCGCCGATGACTTCCTCCGTTTCGTCGGCGAGGAGTTTCTACCACATATCGACGCAGCATATCGCACTGAGCCGAAACGGGCTATTGTCGGCCATTCACTGACCGGCACGCTCGTCACCCACGCCTTCGTACCCGGCAATCCGCATTTCCAGGCTTATCTCCCAATCGACGCCTGTTTCTGGTGGGACGACCAGGTATCAACGCGGATGCTGCGCGACGTGCCGTCGGACAGCAACGTGTTCAAGAGCTCGATGTTCATCGTGTGCGGGGGACGCGTCCCCGTAGCTGTGAAGGCACAGGAGGACTTTTTCGCCCTGCTGATGGAAAGAGCGCCCGAGGAACTGCGCGGGAACTTCTACTTCCGCCGCTACCCGGAAGAAACCCACGGCTCGTGCTACCTGAAAGGCATCTACGACGGCCTGACCTTCACCTTCGGCGCCCGCGACCAGATCGGACGCCGGTAGGGCTGGCCCTCCGGGCCGGCCAGTCCCACTGCGGCCGGGCGAGGACGCCCAGCCCTACCCAGACGTGGCGGAAGCCTGTCCCGCGTTCTCACTGTTTCGCGGGAAGGTGGCGCCGGGGTCACGGGGTCGGTCGTAGGTCATAGACATACGCATCCGTCTGATGACGAAGCGCGAGTCTCCCTTCGCCTATGGCGGCATGTGTGTAGAGCTCATGCGTCGTTCCCAGGCTGTGCTCGAAATACGATACCTCCTGAAGCCCCTGTTTCACCGGTTTCAGTAGTGTCACGCGCGGCCGGTTGTCCACCAAGTATAGCATGCCCTGGGCCATCACTATCGTGGCGCCGGTACCCGCAGGCCTTCGGTCAATGACCTCTCCGGTCGCGATGTCCACGGTTGTCAACGTTACCGGCTGCCCCTTGCCCTTACGCGCAACACTTCCGCACAGGGCGTACAACCGGCCGTCCCTGATCACCGTGTGACTGTAGACCACGTTGTATTCGCTGACACGTATTTTCCTTTCCCAGAACGGATCGTACTTTCCGTCCGGCCTGAGCTTCAGCATCTTCGTTCCCAGCAGGAACAGGTACCCGTCGGCATGGATAGGCTGCGTTCTCGGATTGTCGCCGGTCTCGATCCACCACAATGGTGCCCCACTGTCCGCATCCACGGCCGCTACAGCTAGGAACGCTCAAGAACTTCCACATGCATTATATCCGTCATACCGACTTCCCGCCCGACAACGAGTTCGTGAATATCGAGAAGCCGCTCGAGCTGCTGTCGGTGAGCGGCATCATCGCCGACGGCACGCCGCACCTGCATGCGGTCGTGTCGTGCGGCAAGGAAGAGGTCTACGCAGGGCACCTCGAGGACAAGTGCGAGGTGGCGTACCTGGCCGAGATCGCCATCTTGCGGTGCGACAGCCTCGATATGTGCCGGAAGCTCGACCAGGAGCGCAAGGTCTGCCTTCTTGGCCCGAAATGACTGCGTTGATCGCAGCCCACAACAACAGGCACTGAACATTGACAACACCCTTGACACAGCCCAGGTGATGTATTAGGCTAATGTATACATCATGGGGAGGTGTGACATGGTGAGAACACAGATATACCTTACTGAAGAGGAGCGGACCGGGCTGATGGCACTCGCGGAGTCCACCGGCAAGAAACAAAGCGAACTGATCCGGGAAGCCGTCGACTGCTATATTGCCCGATTCGATGAAAGCAGGCGATCCGCTGCGCTGAACAGCGCAGCAGGGATGTGGAAGGACCGTCAGGACCTTCCCGATCTCGAGGCGCTGCGTAAGTCATGGGACAGAGGTTGACACCATGGACAAGCGACTGCTTCTCGACACCGATGTGATGGTTGACTTTCTTCGGGGCAATGGGAAGGCCGTGGCGCTGGTGAAAGACAACGCGGGATCCATTTTACTTTCAACCATTGTTGTTGCGGAGCTGTACGCAGGCGTCAGAGACGGCCCGGAGCTTTCGGCTCTCGACGACTTCATCGCGTTCTGCCGGATTGTTTCAGTCACCCCGGAAATCGCGCGGGCCGGCGGGCTGCTGAAGCGCGACTACTACAAGTCACACGGAACCGGCCTGGGCGACGCTATCATCGCTGCGACCGCACAGATCGAGCGGGCGGATCTCAAAACGCTGAACGTCAAACACTTCCCTATGTTCAAGGGGCTCAAGCCTGCCTACGTGAGGAAATAGTCCATGCTCAAAGCCGCATGAGCCCTGCTGGTGATTCTGACAGTTCCCACCGCCGAGGGGTTCACTCCCGCCGAACGGCCCTTCCTCTTCATGAACAAGGAAGAAATCGAGGCGGCGAAGCGTCGCTGGAAGGAGCCATGGGCCAAGCAGGCGTTCGAGGACTCCATCACCGGGAAGGGCTTCAAGATGACGATCTTCAGCGACTTCTTCAGGTATTTGGTCCTCGAGGAGGAAGAGATAACCAAGGCGCAGATCGCGCGACTGATGAAATTCCCATCGGTAAACGTAACAAAGACACCGCCGCGCGACGACCATATCGACGATGCCATGCGCTACGATATCTTCTACGACAAGCTCACGCCCGAGCAGCGCAAGAAGATCGAAGACGCGTTCCGGCGCCATATCGACTGGCTTCTCAACGACTACTGGCGCGGCCGCAAGGCATGGCGGAAGAACCCGGAGGACAAGCCCAGAAACACCGAGTACGACCGCATCAGCTGGTTGCCAAACATGCTGTGGCCGAAGCACCAGGGCATATTCATGATGGCACTCGCGCTGCAGGACGAGAAACGCATACGCGCCCTGTTCAACTCTGAACACATGGGCTTCAAGATGTGGATGGACGACTACGTCGCGGACGGCCACTTCTATATGGAAGAGTTCGGCAAGCAATACTCCACGTTCGGGGAGTTACTTCTCTGGTGCCGCGGCTGCAAGCGGCTCGGGCTCGACGAACTCGGATTCGGCTAAGTCGGCAAGGCCTACCCGCGCTGCCCGCTGGGCGGCAAGGCAACTATGAAGAAGTACGTGGACGGCTGGCTCATGATCGGAATGCCTGCTTCGCCCACGCCGCCCGGGGGAACACCGACCTATGACGCCATCGATATGGGCGATGCCGGCGGCCCCACGATGATACGGGGCTATGAGGCAGACGCCACGGCGCCGCATGCCAGGTGGACCCGTCCGCACATGAACGGTACGTTGGACCCCCTGCGGGGTACAGCGATCAGAGCGTGTGGGTGAACTCCATTCGCGGCAAGAACGGCGTCATTGTGGACGGGCTCAGATCCAGACCCGTCGATACCGGCAACGAGGGCCGCAAGCACACGGAAATCCGTTATCAGTTCGAGGATCACGTGAAGTTCATAGCTATCCGGGCCGAACCACACGAGTTGAAAGAGGGGTTCGACAGACGAAGGGCCCATACCTCGGGTGACGGTGCAATCTATCCGGGCGTTGATTGCGAGCGCGCTCTATTTCTCTGCGACGAGTACCTCTTCGATACCTTCAACCTCGTGAGCAATGTACGCGCGGAAGACGGCAAGACACTGAAGCCACGGATCTACAACTGGAACCATCATCCCGTCGGCGTGCACGACAGGGAACTTCCCGAAACGTGGCAGGATGCCGGCAAGGACACCTGGACCTTCCGTGTAAAACGGCCCGGCGAGGGATCCGGCGTGATCATGCGCGTCCTGGGCGAGGAAGGCACATCCGAGTTCTGGGATCTACACAACGGCATCACTACCGTGGTACTCGAGCGCAAGAAACCGGCCACGGCGTTCGTGGCCCTGCATGAGCCGTTCAAGGGCGACGACATTCACGTCGAGTCGTATGAGCGGATTCAACAGACAGACCAGGGCGTCGGTGTCCGCATCACCGGCCTGAAGAAAAGCCCCGTGAACGATCGTGTGTTGCTGGCCTACGCGGCCCGGAAGGACAAGCCCATCACGCTGGCGGACAAGAAGGAGAGCTTCACGTTCAGCAGCCATCTTCACGTACGTATCGACCGCAAAGCCGTGCAGGTCATCGGCAGGCTCGAGAAGATGAAGCTCGACGTCGGCAAAAACAAACCTAAGCTCTTCCTGAACGGCGAGGAGCAGCCCGCCACGGTGGATGACGGGATCCTCACATATCCGGCAGAATAGGAGCGGGAAGAATGAGTCTGTTGTTTGACAGAACCTACGGATGCCTTCTCGGCGGCATCATCGGTGACGCCATGGGCGCTCCGACAGAAGGCAAGACTTACGAGCAGATCCAGAAGAAATTCGGCGAGGTTACCGACTTCGAAGGCACCGGGACAGACGACACGGCCATCAAACACATCCTGTGTCAGGCGCTCGTGGAAGGCGGCGGCCATGTCAACTGCGACAGCTTTGCAGACGCATTCCTCAAGAACGAGGACAAGTACGACTTGTTCTACATCCCCGTAAAGAACATGTTCCACAAGATCAGGGACGGGGTATGCGTGCCTCTTGCCGCCGGCTACGGGAACCAGACCTCAGTAAAAACCGGGCATTCCCGTGATTTGACTCGCAAGTTGAATGCTCCAGGGGAACGGATCTTATGGGGGAGATGAGACCCATTTCAGGCCGGCTTGATCGATGTCAAGATCGTT
>Ga0272442_10004641_pt1 | contig 18695 bp, 17 predicted proteins | sample SSMForm2O_FD_200262 | JGI IMG/M metagenome (GOLD analysis project Ga0272442, IMG submission 200262) | Marine sediment archaeal communities from Little Sippewissett salt marsh, Falmouth, MA, United States - SSM-Form-2O | ecosystem: Environmental > Aquatic > Marine > Wetlands > Sediment ... | reverse complement strand
CGAGGCTTCTGCGAACGGACCTTTTCGAGTTGCCGGTCAATGCTGACCTCCGTCTTGTGAGCACAGGCTAATTCAAACCGCACCGCCTCTACCGTCCACTCACACCAACCGGAAAAAGGCAAATCGCCTTCGGAAGTAAAAAACTAGTGTCCATTTGGGTCCTAAAGCGTTCTCTTATATTTCACCTTCAATAATGCGGTGGCCGTCGCGGCCATGGCCTGGCCGGCGCCGATGTCGCCGAGACCTTCGTTTGTCTTGGCCTTAACGTTCACGGCGTTAAAATCAATCCCCAACAGCCCGGCGACGCACCGTTTCATTTGGCCCTTGACGGATTCCAGCCGGGGCTCTTCGGTGTGGATAATCACATCGACATTGACGATATCCCAGCGTTTCTCCTCAAGCTGCTCTTTGACGATCACAAGAAGCTCCTTGCTGTCCACACCTTTCAAGCTGGGGTCCGTACTGGGAAAGAAGGTCCCGATATCGCCCAGCCCGGCGGCCCCGAGCAGCGCGTCGATGATGGCGTGCAGCCCCACGTCGCCGTCGCTGTGCCCGGCCAGTCCCGCGGGGAACGGCACGTGCACGCCGCAGAGCATCAGCTTCCGGCCCTCGACGATCCGGTGGATATCCGTGCCGATGCCGGTTCGATATTCAGGTTTGGGTAATTCGATCACAACGTCCCTTTCGTGCTGGGTATTTCCGTGCCGCGGATGCGAACCGCCGCACCGAGCGCCTTACCCAGCCCTTTGAAAATCGCCTCCGCAATGTGATGACTGTTCGTGCCGTACGGAACGTTGATGTGAAGATTGAACTTACCGCTGTTTGCGAAGCTGCGCAGCATTTCTTCCAGGCACTCCACGTCGAAATCGCCGATCTTGTCCGTTCGATAGTCCGCGTTATAGACGCAGCTTGCCCGGCCGGATAAATCAACGGACACATTCGCCAGAGCATCTTCCATCGGCAGGGAACTGTGGCCGTATCGCTCGATGCCCCGTTTATCTCCGAGCGCCTTAAGCAGACATTCGCCCAGGCAGATCGCGATGTCCTCGACGGTATGGTGCGCGTCAACCTCCAAATCGCCTTTGGCCTTGACGACCAGATCGATCTGGCCGTGCTTGCTCAGATGGGTGAGCATGTGGTCCAGAAAACCGATGCCGCTGTCAATCTCATACTTGCCGACGCCGTCCAGATTCAACTCTACGTGAACGTCGGTCTCCTTTGTCTGCCTGTGAATTTCAGCCGTTCGTTGTTCCATATGAACTTCCTTTTAAAGAAGTGCCTAAAGTGACACGTTAGTGTCATCCTGAGGCGTAGCCGAAGGATCTGTCCTATGACATTGAGATTCTTCGCTTCGCTCAGAATGACAGATTCACTATCACTTTAGCTCACTTGATACAATCCCGTAAGATTTCTTCCAACGCCGAAACCAGTTTCTCGTTCTGCTCGCTCGTGCCCACGGTGATCCTTAGTTTATTCTCCAGCCCGGGCAGGTTAAAATACCGGACATAAATATTGCGTTGCACCAGCTCCTCATAAATCTCTTTCGCCGGGCAGTCTCTGTTCTCGGCAAGAACGAAGTTCGCGTAGCTTGTCGGGACTGTAAATTTCATGTCGCGCAACCGGTCGGTGAGCACATCACGGGCTTGCTTCACCTGGTCCGTTGTCTTGTTGAAATACGCCCGGTCTTTGATCGCCGCCGTGGCCAGAGCGATGGCCACCGCGTCTACATTATAGGAATCCTTGATTTTCAACAGGCCGGCAACAAGCCCTTCCGGGGCCATCGCATACCCAAATCGCAAACCCGCGAGGCCATACCCCTTGCTCAATGACCGAAGAATGATGATATTATCGAAATCCTTGATGAGGGGTGTACAATTATCTTCCGCAAAATCGACATAGGCCTCGTCAATCAAGAGTACGCCGGAAAGCTCATCGGCCAGTGAAGCCAACTCGCCGACGCTGACAAAGCTGCCGCTGGGCGCGTTCGGATTGCAGACGATCGTGAGTGCGGCATCGGTTTTAGTTAATTTCACCGGAAGATTGAATTCGTCGTCGAACGGAATCTCAATCGTCCGGCAATTTTGCAGCTTCGCCAGGACCGGATAGAGCGAATACGTCGGCACGGGATAGGCGACCGGCCGGTTTTCATCACAAAATGCACGGAAGGCCATCGTCAGCAGATCATCGCCGCCGTTGCAACACAGAATATTCTCAGGCTTCACACCATGCACTTTTGCCGCCGCCCGGCGAAAGTCATCTCCCACCGGATCGGGATATCGCCGAAGCTTCTCAGCCGAGAACTCGCCTAGAACCTTCATCACCTCAGGCGAGGGCGGAAAGGGATTCTCATTGGTATTGAGCTTGATGATATCGCTCTGCTTGGGCTGAAAACCCGGCGTGTAACCTTCCAATGCCTCGATATTATCACGAAAATAACTCATTATCTACCTAAGTGACTAAAGTGAACTAAAGTGTGCCAAAGTGACTGAAGCGAACTAAAGAGACTAAAGTGAAAGCAAAGCTGTCATTCTGAGCGTAAAGAGCCTTTAGCCCTGAGCGAAGTCGAAGGGGAAGAAGCTCATTTTCTCGGGCCAGATCCCTCGACTTCGCTCGGGATGACACTCACGTATCACTTTTGGCATTTTAGTCACTTTGAACTTTAGGCACTTGATACTTTCTGAGGATTATACGGATATTTGATCTGTAGCGAAAGGGTGATTTTGCGATTCTTCCATAGAATGGCGATTCTTGCAGAAGCTGAGGCTTACCCGTTAGCTCACTTTTGGCAATAATCAATCAACCGGGCGATCTCGCTGCGGAGGTCTTTGCGATGGACGATCATATCCACAAAGCCGTGCTCCAGCATAAATTCCGCCGTCTGAAAACCCTCGGGTAATTCGACCTTAATCGTCTCCGCGATCGTGCGTGGCCCGGCGAAACCGATCAAAGCCCCCGGCTCGGCCATGATACAGTCGCCCAGCATGGCGAAGCTCGCCGTGACGCCCCCGGTGGTCGGATCGGTCAACACGCAAATATACAGCCCGCCGGACTCGTCGAATTTCGCCAGCGCCGCGGAGGTTTTGGCCATCTGGCCCAGGGAGACGACGCCTTCGTGCATCCTTGCGCCTCCCGAGCAGCACACCACAACCAGCGGGAGTTTCTCTTCCATCGCTTTGTCCACCGCCGCACAGAACTTCTCACCGACGACGTACCCCATCGAACCCATCAGGAAGTTCGGTTCCATCGCCGCCAAGACAACGCCCCGGCCTTTGATAAACGCATCGCCGATCAGGATCGCCTCTTTCTCGCCGGATTTCTTTGCATCCTCTTTCGCCCGCTGCTTATACGTGGTTCCCCTGAATTTAAAATCCAGCGGATCATTGGTTCTCATATCGCCCAGGAATTGCTGGAACGACCCCTCATCGACGAGATACGTGATTCGCGTGGCCGCCTCGATGCGAAAGTGGTAGTTGCACTCCGGGCAGACGTTCAGGTTACCCTCAACGGACTTGCGATAGAGCATATGCTCGCAGCCGGGACACCGTACCCAAAGCCCTTCCGGCATCTCCTTGCGAGGCTTGAGAGAAAACCCCTTCCACTTCGATTTTGATTCTTTAGTCATAACGAATTGAAATTTTAACAGAAATCCTCAAAAAATACCACAAGAAAGTCAATCCTCTGAAAAACACAAATTCAAAGAAAATTTATTTTAGTCATAAAATTATGGTATAATATACTGACATGGATGAGGATTTTGAAATTATCAGTGAAATCGCTGATATAGAAACCATTGCTATCGGGAATTCTATTACCGTCTTAAAAAGACTCAAAAGAAATTATGGTGCAGGACGTTGGCGCAAACTCAAAGGTATCGCACGAGTGAGGTTTCCAGACGGCTTCGTGTGCAAAGCGGAAATTCACTGGTATGAAATGAACCGTGCAGGAAAGAAAGAATACAAAATTAAGAGACTTCTATGATCTCAAAACCACAAGAAAAATACGTTCTTTGTTTGAACAACGACAAATATCCGGCCTCATTGGAAGTTCGAAAGATCTATCCTTATGTTCCTGATCCCAAAGCTGAATCTCACAACCAGATTCGGATCATTGATGAATCCGGAGAAGATTACCTCTATCCATCAGATCTCTTCATTGCGATAGAGGTTCCACTGGAAGCTGCACGAACATTCACCCATGGATCGTAATAGTATTGTTGAATCCTTACGGATTTATGGTCGTGTTTTCGTGAGAACTTAAAAGGTCTCCTTTCCGCTCGCTCTATCAATCGAACCTCTATTGCCGTATCTGAGAATTCTTTTGCTGCGCTGCTTCCCGGATGGCGTTTATGGCGGCGTTACGGTCGGTTTTTGAGAAGATGGCATTCCCGGCGACAAGCGTATCGGCGCCGTAAGAAACGACCGTGGGGGTCGTTTGGGGATCGATCCCGCCATCGACCTCGATGCGGATATCCGGGCCGACCCTCTCGCGGACCTGCACAATCTTTTTGGCCGCATCGGGCATAAAGGCCTGTCCGCCAAAGCCCGGATGAACCGTCATCACCAGCACCATATCGCACAGCGGCGCGACGGAGGCAATGGCGTCCACCGGGGTTTCCGGATTCAAACAGATACCGGCGCTGCATCCGAGATCGTGCAATTTGTCGATCAGCTCTTTCGGATCATCCGCCACCTCGATATGAAAGGTAATATGGTCCGCCCCGGCTTTGATGAAACTTTCAGCGTATTTAGCCGGCTCGCTTATCATCAAATGCGCATCGAAAACCAAGTCGCTTTCTTTGCGGATTTTCGAAATCACCGGCGGACCAATGGTGATATTCGGCACGAAGTGGCCGTCCATTACGTCCAGATGCACCATCCTCACCCCGGCCGAGGTGATCTCCGCGATCTCATCCCCTAACCGGGCAAAATCAGCGCTGAGAACCGACGGTACAACCTCAATTGTCCCCGCTTTGGGTAGTCGCATGTTTTCTGGCGTCTTGAGTTAACCGGTAAATCCCGGAGTTATGTATCGAATATTACTTTTCATCGAGGATCTCGAGACACTTGAATTTTTTGCCTTCGAGAAACTCAAGGGAAGCGCCGCCGCCGGTTGAAATATGACTGATCTTGTCCTCCAGGCCCATCTTCGCTACGGCGCTGGCGCTGTCGCCGCCCCCGATGATGCTTCGGGCCCCTTTATCGGTAGCCTCGGCCACCGCCACGGCCACCGCCTTGGTTCCTTTGTCGAACGGCTCCATTTCAAAGACGCCCATCGGCCCGTTCCAGACAATGGTCTTGGCATCGGCGGTCTTTTCCGCGAACGCCTGGGCCGCCATTGGCCCGATGTCCACGGCCTGGAAACCCGGATCGATATCGCCTACGGCCGTTCGGTGCGGCGAGCCCGCCTTGAACTCGCGGACCACACAGTGATCCACGGGAAGGACGACCTCGCAATCCGCCTCGCTCGCCTGGTCCAGCAGTTCCTGGCCTTTATCGATAAAATCGTTCTCACACAGGCTTTTCCCAATGCTCTTGCCCCTGCCTTTGAGGAATGTATAAGCCATCGCCCCGCCGATAATAATACGATCGACCTTGCCGATCAGATTCTCAATCACGCCGATCTTGTCCGAGACCTTGGCTCCGCCCAGAATCGCCACAAACGGCTTCTCAGGAGCGCTGAGCGTTTCGCCCAGATACTTCAGCTCTTTTTCGATGAGAAAGCCAATGACCCGCGGTTTGCCTTCCATCACGACCGGGACGGTGTACATCGAAGCGTTGTCCCGGTGGGCGGTGCCAAAGGCATCGTCCACGTAGATATCCGCATCCCCGGCCAGCTCTTTGGCGAAATCGTCCTTGGCCTTTCGCAGTTGGGCATCTTCCTTCGCGGCTTTGTCTTTGATGGTTTCTTCCTTGTGAAACCGCAGGTTTTCGAGCAGCATGCAATCCCCGGGCTGGAGCGTCTGTCGTTTGGCCGCCGTCTCCGGGCCGATACAATCATCCGCAAAAACAACGTCTTTGCCCAACAACTCGGACAACCGCTTCGCCACGGGCGCCAAGGACATTTTCTCATCCGGCTGCCCCTTCGGCCGGCCCAGGTGGCTCATTAGAATCAGCGAAGCGCCGCCGTCCAATATCGTTTTAATCGTCGGCAACGCCTTAACAATCCGGTCGTCGCTCGTAATCTTACAATCGTCGTCCAGCGGTACGTTGAAGTCGCACCGCATCAGGACCGTTTTACCCTTGACCTCAATATCCGCCACAGTCTTCTTAGCCATGTTGTTTCAATCCCAAACCCGATTTTCGATTTATGAATTGCTGCTTACGACGCGACCGGCCGGCCTGACGCGAGCCGCAATCATAAATCGAAAATCGGAAATCATAAATCTTATGTTACATCGCCGCCATTTTTTCCATAATGTCGACGCTGCGATTCGAATAGCCCCATTCGTTGTCGTACCAACTGACGACCTTCACCATATTCCCGATGACCATGGTGCACAGTGAATCGAAGATGCTCGAAGCGGGATCATTGACGATATCGCTGCTGACGATCGGCTCGTTGCAATAGGCCAGAATACCCTTCATGGGACCTTCGGCCGAAGCTTTCATCGCGGCGTTGACGCTCTCAACCGTTGCCTTCTTCTTGACGTTCACAACAAGATCAACCACGCTTCCGACGGGAATGGGCACGCGTATCGCAAAGCCGTCCAGCTTGCCGGCAAGCTCGGGAACCACTTTGCCGATCGCCTTGGCGGCGCCGGTACTCGTCGGGATCATATTCGCCGCCGCCGCACGGGCACGACGCAGGTCCGAGTGGATCATATCCGCCACATTTTGATCGTTGGTGTAGGCGTGGATCGTCGTCATAACGCCCTGCTCGATTCCAAAGGCGTCGTTCAGGGTCTTGGCGATAGGAGCCAGGCAGTTGGTCGTGCAGCTTGCGTTGGACACACACTTGACGTCGCTGGTCAGCGTCTCGTCGTTGACGCCCAGGACGATGGTGGCGTCGATATCGTCCTTGGCCGGGACGCTGAGCATGACCTTCTCGGCGCCGGCTTTGATATGGTCGGCGTAGCCGCCCTTCGGGGACGAAGCCGTGCGAAAGATCCCGGTCGATTCCATAACCACCTTCACGCCCATGTCCTTCCAGGGCAGCGCGGCGGGATTTCTCACGGCCAAAACCTTGACGGTTTTGCCGTTGATGATCAATTCACCATCTCCCGCCTCGACCGTTCCGCCCCACTTGCCCATGACCGTATCGTACTTGAACAGATGGGCCAGGCTCTTGGCGTCCGAGAGATCATTGATGGCGACCAGTTCCAATTCGCCTTTTCGTTGCATAATAATCCGTGCGACCGCTCTGCCGATTCGGCCGAATCCGTTAATTGCGACCTTTGTTGCCATTGAAAATTCTCCTTATTCTGAATTCCAAAAACACGATTTATCTTAACTTCAAGCCCCCAGCGCATACCCGCATGGAGCAAACGAGAGCGTTACTTTACGGATTTGCCGCCCGGCTGTCAAGAGTTTATTCCCCGAAGTGAAAAACCGGCAAGGGAACCGGATTATCCAGCCGGGTGGCAGCCTCAAGCGAAGCGTGGGGATGGCTTTCCTCACCCCTCCCCAAAGCCTGCGGCTTTGAGGCTGCCACCCTTTACCATTATATGTGCACACGGACGATTCCAAGGCCCAACGCGGCAATTAGCGTTTCTTCCCGCTCTTACGGGGAGCCGCAGTTTCCGGCGTCTGTCGCTCTCTCTTCGCCCTGCGGATTTGAGGAGCCATCTGATTCTCCCAGGCGACATAGGCTCGTCGCAAACGCTCGACGATTTCCGGATTTTGGCCTTTGACGTTGTTTTTCTCGCTAATATCCGCCTCAAGGTCATACAGCTCCAACGAACCCTTGTATGATAAAAGCTTCCATTTCCCGGCCCGAATCGCCCATTGATCGGATCCGTCATACCAGAAAAGGGCCTCATGAAGGGGATCCTTGGACCGCCCTTGAAGGGCGGGCAGCATATTCTTGCCGTCATACACCCGGTCGCCGGGAAGCTCAGCGCCGACGGCGGCGCAGATGGTCGGCATAACATCCAGCGAAATCACCGGCTCGTCGCAGACCGTCCCCTTCGGCAGCCGGCCCGGCCAGCGAACGATGAACGGCACCCGAATCCCACCCTCATACACCGTATGCTTGTAATCTCGCAAAATCCCGTTATTGGCGTGATTCTTCTTAGCGCCTCCGTTATCGGAAAAGAAAACAATCAGCGTATTGTCGTCCGCGCCGGTCCGCTTCAGGGCGTCCAGCACGCGCCCGATGGCCTCATCCATGCACGTCAGCATCGCCAGATAAATATCCCGGTCCGGATCGCCCGTATTGAATCGCGCAATATGTTCCTGAAGGGCTTGCAAAGGCCAGTGGACGGCGTTAAAGGGCAAATAAAGGAAGAACGGTTCCTTGCTATGCCGCGCGATAAACGACACCGCCTCGCGGGCCAGGTTCTTGGTCAAATAGCCCGTATCGTTGATCGGTTTATCGTTGCGATAGATCGAGTTATGTTCGGTGGTGATTTCGAGCTTGAAATAATCGTGTGCCCCGTGGCCGAGAAAGCCGTAGAATTCGTGGAACCCCCGCCGCAAAGGACGGTATTCCGGCTCAAGACCCAGGTGCCACTTGCCAAACACGCCCGTGGCATACCCTTGCTTTTTCAGCAGATCGGCCAGCGTCACTTCGCTCACGGGCATGCCGGTCCGGGAGTCGCTCGCCGTATAGAAGCCGAACCGCTGCTGATACCGCCCGGTGAGAAGCCCCGCCCGCGTCGGTGCGCAGACATAAGCGCTCGCATAGCCGCTGGTCAGCCGGACGCCTTCGTCGGCTAAGCGGTCGATATTCGGCGTCTCGACCTCCTTCGGATGGTCGTAGCAGCTCGAATCGGCATAGCCCTGATCGTCCGAAACGATCACGACCACGTTGGGCCGGCCGCGATCCTTATTGGCCCCCGCAGAAGAGGTCCCGCCGCCAAAGCACATCCCCGACGCGGCCACCATCGTCGAACGCAAAAAATCCCGTCGTGTGATCATATTCGTCATCCTTTCGCCCACAATCATAGTCTCCACCCCCGGATTTGCCAAGGACGATAAATTTAAGTTGAAATTCAAATCAAATTACGATATTGCGATATTTATCGTTTGAAGGACCGTCTTAATGAAATATTGATCGGAAATCTCAGGTCAATGCTGGAGCGATTCATGACCCAAAGAACTTCTGCGAGAAATATCAGGTTAATGTCAAAAATTCTCCTTGTATTCGTTCTGACGAATACAGCGGCCGCTCAGTTCTATTTTCCGAAGCCGTGCCCTCCTCTGGGAGGGAATGTCGTGACGCATAAAGAGATGATCCCCAAGAGCAGGCCCGCCAAGCCGGGATACCTGGAGACGTTTGTCGATCCGCACTTCGGCTCGAAGATTACGCGCGTTTCCGGGGATAAGGGACAGCCGATCCCGGTCATCGGAGGTACGTGGCCGCAGAATTGCAGAAACCATTATCAGAAGGACCCGCCCTGGAATGCGGATGGAAGCGTGCTCTATCTGTGCAAGGGATGCAAGATGTTCCTGGACGGTCGCACGTACGAGCCGCTCGATTTGAAGACGCCTCCGGGCCCCGCCCGCTTTCATCCGCTCAAGCCGGATATCATGATCGTCCTGCCTGGAAGGGCAAACAGAATCGAGCAGTTCAATCTGAGAACGGGCACGTCGGAAACGCTTGCCACCTTCTCCGGCTACTCCGGCTTCTCGTACATGTGGGAAGGCAATATTTCGGGCAACGGAAGGTGGATCGCCCCGTACGCCGTCAAGAACGGCAAGAAGGTGACGTTTGCCTATGATATGGAGGAAAAGAAGAAATACCCGGATATCGACCTGACGGGTTGGGAGATCGACTGGGTGTCGATCTGCTTTTCAGGAAAATACGTCGTGGTCAACGGCAAAACGACGCAAAACGACGTCACCCAGATATATGAATCGACAACCGGCCGGGAAGTCGGTCCTTTATGGAGCCGCTACGGGCATCCGAGCCATTACGACCTGGGGATCGACCAGAACGGCGACGACGTTGCGGTCGGGATCGCCAAGTCGAATCCGAATCGGGGACGGTGTATTATGCGCCGTCTCAAAGACGGCAAAGAAAAGGCCCTGTGTCCGGCCGGAAGCCACACGGGAACCCGCAACACCCACAGGCCCGGATGGGCCTACATTCAGAGCACGCACAAGAATCCGTACGTCGATGAGGTGATCGCCGTTGAACTTACCTGGGACGGCGAACCTATCGTTGAGCGTCTGGCTTACATCCCCAACGCAAAGGTCGATTATCTTTCCGAGACGCACGGCGCCGTTTCATTCGACGGCAAGAAATTCTGTGCCGTCAGCAACTGGGGCGTCCCCGGCGGCGAGGTCCAGGCCTACGTTGTGGATATGACCGCCTTGTGCAATTCCTCCGTCGTTGCAAACAAAAATTGAACGTGGCACGGGCTTCCAGCCCGTGAAAACACGGCCAAGCCTGTCCTGAGCGAAGCCGAAGGAATGGCCGTGCCACGATGGTCGGCAACTTCAAAATCATACGCTTTGAGAATGGCGGGGATCACATTTGATAGGATTTTTTCACGATTTGCTGTAACATAATCCATCCCCGCGCAATTGTATCTGCGACAATGGTTGGTGCTATGGCAAAACAAGTGAATAGGCTCGAAGTAAATGATGAATTGGTGCGTGCGGCTCGTACGGACGCTGAGGCGCTGGGCCGGCTGTATGAATTGTACTACGAGCGCATCTTTCGATTCTGTGTGTATCGGCTTTTTAGCAAGGACATCGCGGAAGACGTAACGTCCACTATTTTCCTCGAAGTCGCCCGCGGGATACGCCGATTCGATGGCCGGACCGAGCGGGATTTCGGAAACTGGCTCTACGCCATAGCCGCCAACCAGGCGAATGCCTTTATCCGGAAATCCTCGCGACGTAAGAAGCTGCTCGAAAATGCGGCCGGCCCAATTACAAAGTCTGCTAACGAAGGTACAAATCCATCCTCCGAGCCGGACTGGCCGCGTCTTTATCAGGCTATCCTGAAACTTAAGCCACAACACCAGACCATTGTTACACTAAGGTTCTTTGAAAACGTCTCATACGAACAGATATCACAGATTCTCAACGTCAAAGAAGCCACGCTTCGCGTGACGTTACATAGAATACTCAACCAGTTACAAAACCACTTAACTTCCGTTTTCGACGGAGAGAGTTAAAATGTTCAAAGACGAATCCGATCTTGAAAAAATCGTCGGCCGACTGAATATCGACGCGGCACCGAATTCGGAGCATCGCGAAAGCCTCCGTGAGCAAATGCTCTCCGTCTTTGACAAAACTTCACAAAAGCGCATAACGCCTTTAAGCGTTTTCAGGAGAACACTCATGAAAAGTCGAATCACGAAATTAGCCGCTGCTGCGGTGATACTTGTTGCAGTGCTTATCGGCATACTTCAGTTCGGCGGTTCTACTCCGGCTTTCGCCGAGGTCATTCAGCCGTTACTTACCGCCCGAACCGCTGTGTATAAATTGACTGTCCAGTCAGCAGGCAAACCGCCTGAAACCTCCGAGTGGATGTATAAGGTGGAATCCGGCACTCGTGAGGTAAGGCCGGGTGGCGTCATCCGAATATTACACCATGGCCAAGAGATTATGCTATGGCCGACAGGAAAGAAAGGCCTCATTCTCAAAAGGATAAACATCCCGGAAGAGAAAGACCGTCAAACGAACTGGTTCCATGAAATCAAAGAACGAATCCGGCAAGCTCAGGAAGCCGAGGAAGAATCAGTGGAGTTCCTCGGCAAACAGGAAATTGATGGCGTCATGGCCTTCGTATACCGCATCGGTGAAAACTCCAAAATGACGGATATGACTGTCTGGGCGGATACTGAAACGCTGCTGCCTGTTCGAATAGAACACTCCATCGGCAGTGCCGGTAGAGTAATGAATATAGAGGGAACCATTACTTACAGCGACATCATCATTAATGCAGAGCTGGACGAATCTCTGTTCGCTGTGCCGGAAGGATATGATGCCCGCACGATAGAAATTGATAGTTCTAAGGTGAGCGAAGACGATCTAATTCACACCTTACATTTGTGGGCCGATAACACCGACGGCGAATTCCCATTAGAGTTGAATATCAAAGCTGCCGGGGAATTCTTTCAACGCATTAGAGAGAAAATGGGACTCAAGGGGCTCACATTCAAAGAGGGCGAAACCCCTGAATTTGCTGAGCCGAAATTTTCTGAATTCTTCCCAATCCGGCAAAGGATAATCCGTGGCCTCGGATTCATATCCAAACTACCTCCCGAAAGCGATTGGCACTATGTCGGCAAAGACGTCAAATTCGGAGAAGCCGAGAAACCGATTTTCTGGTACAAACCCGAAGGTTCACCAACCTACCGCGTCCTCTACGGTGATTTGAGTATCAAGAACGTAAAGCCGGAGAACCTGCCCCAATAGATCGGTCAACTCACATTTGCGTTGTAGATAAAGGCCGAGCTTTTGACTCGGCCTTTCTTTTTCGGATTCCGACGGAGAATCTACAGAAAGCAGAATTTTGTTTATATCAAAATACGCCCGGCTATCGTCATACCTAATAGCGACAATCGATTGTCCTGATACGAATCAAATGAGTTTCATATGCCTTGGAGAGAAACAATGAAACAAGGCATGGTCACGAGTGTGATGCAAGGGGACAATCATGAAAAGTCCGATCACGGAAATCACTGTCGCCATCTTTGCCATAGGTCTTGCCGCAACGATCGGTCTGCACCGGAAAAGCAAATCCAGCTTGGAACCACTGGAGATCCAACTGCCCCGGGCCATGTTCACCGGCACCAAAGAAGCGATACGGGTCAGCAATCTAAGGAAGCTCGAGCCGGGCGACCGCCCGCCCTTTTTAGCCCCGCCCGGGACGGCAAACGTGGCGTTGGGCAAGCCGGTATCGGCCAGTGACGAAGAGCCCATCATCGGCGAAATTGAGATGATTACCGACGGCGATAAAGAAGCCGCCGACGGCAGTTACGTGGAATTAGGCCCGTTTTTGCAGCACGTTACTATCGACCTCGAAGCACGGCATGAAATCTACGCCGTCGTGATATGGCACTACCATAAGCTGCCGAGAGCTTACCGGGATATCGTCGTGCAAGTGGCCGACGATCCGGACTTCACTGCAAATGTCAAAACGCTGTTCAATAACGACACCGACAATTCGGCGGGCCTCGGCGCCGGTACGGAGATGCACTACGTCGAAACCAACAAAGGCGAACTCATCGACGCCAAAGGTGTCAAGGCCCGTTACGTCCGGCTGTACAGCAACGGCAACAGCTCGGACGATCTCAATCACTATATCGAAGTCGAAGTGTACGGCAAACCTGCCTAATAGGTTGGCTCTCGATAGCTACAGTCCTTATTGTCATGTCGAGCGAAGTCGAGACATCTGGCTACAGCGCATAGATGTGTTTACACTCGAAACCAGATTTCTCCACTTCGTCCGCCTGTGGCGGACTCCGGTCGAAATGACAACGTATGCTTATCATTGTCGCCTATCGTTTTCTTCACATTCGCAAGAATTTCCCTGCGTTTCCGACTCAAAAACGACGATTTGGAATAAATTTTCGGATAATTTTCATTTTTTTGTTGGAAGGTTCTACAAATGTAGTAAAATACTTCTACGATTGTAGAAGGAGATAGTAACGATGAAGTTGACACAAGCAGAATGGCAAATCATGAAAGTCCTGTGGAAGAAGCACCCGGCCACGGCCAGAGAGATCATGGCCCGGCTGCCCAAGGGTGTGAGTTGGGCGTATACGACGATCAAGACGATGCTCGCCCGCCTGGCGGAAAAGAAGGTCGTAAGTGAGCATAAAAACAGCAACACGAGCATTTACGAACCGTTGCTCTCTCAACGAAAGGCGCGTTTGATTGCGTTTCGCTCGATGCTCGACCAGGCCTTCGACGGGGCGACCGATCCGTTGCTCCACTTTCTGCTCGAAGAAAAACAGCTCAGCGCCAAACAGAGAAGAGAGCTTGCTAAAATTTTGAATGAAGAAACCCAGTAGGGACAGGTCCCTGTACCTGTCCGGGCAATGATAGAAGGTTGCCCCATACACAAAGGGAGACAAATAATGATCGAATACCTGAATCAGATAGCCCAAATATGGTGGGATTGGATGTCGGCCATGTTCTGGCAGGTCGGCCTGCTGATCATCCTGATCGCGACGATCGATTTACTCCTCCGTAAATGGGCCTGGCCGCAATTGCGGTACGCCCTGTGGTCGCTGGTCCTGATCAAGCTCGTTCTTTCGCCGACCCTGTCGTTGCCCAGCGGTCTGGCGCCGAAGCTCACACCCGTCGTTACACAAATGCTGGAATCCGCCACGCAGGAAGAACTGATTGAGTTCACCATGCCGATTGCGATCCCTTCGGCCGATGAAACCGAGGGACGCACTGTCTATATCGACAATACGGCCGGACCGTTAGTCGTCTATCGGGATTCCATGGAAAGCCTGGCGAAAACGACAAACGAAAGACGAGAGATGCCGAATGTATCGTCTATCCCCTCGACTCCGCTCGGGGCAGGCTCTCATCGTCCTTCGCCCATCGCGATTCCGTCAGGCCCGCGGCTCGGGTGGCGCGCTTATTTAATGGGAATCTGGCTTTCGGGTGCGGTCTTTCTCGGGACCTGGCTGTTTGTCAAACTCAACCGGCTCAAAAAAGAAAAATCGGGCGGTTCGAAACAACTCTCTCTTCCGGAATCCTTCTACAATCAATTAGACCGTTGCGCGCAACAATTAAAACTGCGACGAAAACCGAGAGTTGTCACGACTGCCAGCATCCGAAGTCCGGCCGTCTTCGGAATGGTTCACCCGGTTTTACTCATGCCGGTCGGTTATATCCGCGGGCTCTCACGCAGGGACACCGAGTATATGCTCCTGCACGAGCTGGCCCATATCAAACGGGGCGATCTGGCCGCACACAGCCTCTGCATGCTCCTTCGACTCGTCTATTGGTACAACCCGCTGTTGTGGATTGTCGGCCGGCAATTGCGCCATTTGCGGGAATTGTGCTGTGACGCCACCGTTGCGAGCCTGCTGAGGGACAAAACCTCCGAGTATCGCCAGACGCTCCTCGAAACGGCCCGACGGTTCCTGGCCACGCCGGTCGAACCGGGACTGGGCCTGGTCGGCCTGTTCGAAGATTCGAACCGGCTGATTGCACGTATTCAATGGCTCAAGAAACCTATATGGAGATATCGAAAAATGAAAAATATAGCTGTCATAACCACCGTCCTCATTTTGCTCGCCTGCGTCCTTCCGATGGCCCAGGCCGACAATCCGCAAGCCGAGGAACCGAACGTCAGTTCCGGGCAAACCGAAGAAAAATCAACGCAAAGCGAGGAAACGTTAGAAGCCGAGCAACAAAAAAAGGAAGACCAACAGAAACAGTTACAAGCCATGCAACTGCTTAAGGAAGAGCAACAGAAACAGCTTGAAGCTATGCAACGGCTTATGGCCAAGCTCAAACAAATCGAGGTTGAGAAACAGAAGCTTCAGAAAGAGCTTCAGGCGCTTATGCAGGCCCGGAGCGATGCGACAGCGGCTTCAATGGAAGCTAAGTTCGCCAAGGACAATGCAGCCAAAGCGTCCATGAAAGCGAAGGAAGCAAAAGATAAGGCCCTCAAGGCAACGATGAAGGCCAAGCAGGCGAAAGAAAAAGCGGCCAAGACCAAAGCTCAAACCGGGGCGAAGAAAGACAATGCTGAGGTGCTAATAGAACTACGAAAGGCTGAAGACGAAGCCAAAAAAGCCGATCATGAGGCACAAAAAGCCTACACCGAGCTGCGAAAGGCCGAAGACGAGGTGAAACATTGGGCGCATTTGAAAAATAAAATGCACGTCAGGCCGAAAGAAAGCCTCGTCATTCCAACATCAGCACCCAATCCGAAGCCTCGCCCAATGCCGGTGATGCCATCGATGCCTCCGTTGCCGGTGAAGGTAGAATTGGAAACTAACGTGGATGTTGAAGTGGTTGACACGCCTGAAGTCGCGGTCCCCGTCCCGCCGGTTCCTCCGACGGTAGTTCCCGCTCCACCGGAGCCTCTCAGCGTCCCGGCCCCCACTCCGCCAGCGCCCCCGGCGGTTGTTGCACCGACTCCGACGTTGCCAGCACCCCCGACGACCGTTGCAACTAATTCACTGGAAAACAAAACTGAAGACGTGCTCATTACAGAAGAGTTTGTCGATAGTGATCTGGCTAAAGAGGTTTTCCCGGCTCTTTCAGAAAAGGCAGGCATTCCCATTATTCTCGACGAGACCGTCGAAGGGCTCATCACGTGCACACTCAAAGGAGTGTCACTTGATACGGCACTGGAGATCATCCTGGCCGGCACACCTTATATCCACAAAGAGACGCCGGACTATTACATCGTCTATTCAAGAGGTAAAAGCCTGCGTACCAGTCATAGCGTTTCAGTAGCCAGTGGATCCCCCGAAGCCATCGTACCCGCTCCGGCTGCACCGAAACCCAGGCCCAAACCAAACCGAGATGCTAAGATCGGCAGGACCAAGGACGGCAAATTTTTCGCCATAACAGAGATGCACCTTGTCTCGAAGGTGAATCCCGGCAGTCCGTTCGTCATCCGAAACAATCTCGGCAATATACTCCTGAAGCAGAGCAAGGACAAGACATGTGACGTCAAGGCCGTCATCCGGGCGGAGGCCGAGACCGCGGCCGAAGCCAAAAAGATGGCCGAAGACGTGGGAATGCACATTGACTCGTCAGAAGAAAAATACTACCTCAAGCCGGTCAAGCCCGATGACGATCAATGGAGCAATCTCAGCGTGAACCTAACCATCCTTGTGCCTCTCGGGGTTAAGCCGGACGTGAAGACCAACCTGGGCAACGTCGAGCTGTGGAATCTCAAAGGCAAGATCAAAGCCGTCAGCAACCTGGGCTCGGTGAAAGCCATCTACACAGCCGGCGACCTCGAATTGTTCACCAAAATGGGCGAAATCGTATTCACCCCGCCCAGGGACCTGTCCGCCAGGCTCCGGGCGGAGACGAAAATGGGCTCCATTAAGAGCGACCTGCCGCTCACTATCACCAAGAAAGATATGTTCAAGCGCACGGCGGAAGGCACGATCGGGTCCGGCCGGGACACGATCCGCATGACAACGAACATGGGCTCGATTCGGATAACAAACAAACCTCCGAAACCCACAGAAAATGGTCCCGAGCCGATGAGTCCGGGAGACGCCATCCGGGACAATGCCGACAAGCTGAAGACCCAACAGACCCAATGAGAAGCGGCGGCGAGGATGACCGGTGCCGGGCGACATGTTCGGCGCCTCCCCTCCTGCGAAGGCAACTACCGATAGGAAAAGCCGGGTTCGCCAAGCCCGGCTTCTTCTTTTTGCTCCGGAGATCCATCGTATATTATTTTACGATTTCTCTTTTTTTTGTCGCAAATCCGTCGAAGCTCACACCCTATTATGAGGACACGTGGCCTCAAGAATCTGTCAAGAAAATTAGAACTTCAAAGGAGCATGGACCATGAAACGAGAAACGATGTTGACAGTATTGAGTGTGTTGGTGATTTGCAGTGTAACGTCCGTATTGCCGGCGGCATCGGCTGGCCCGAATGATGCAATTTTGCGGCAAAACTTCTCGTTGGGAGGCGAGCGTTCACCGCAAACACAGTACTTCGTGATGGAATCAAAGCTCCTCACTTATGCGCTTGACGGCAAACGCGTTAGCCTGGACGTCTTTCGGATTCGTCTGAAATGCATCCCCGCCAAGTTAGCCGGCACGAAAGGGGATCAGTACACGTGTACGAGATTCACAGTGCAATTAGGCGATGAGCCGGAGGTGGAGGTTCCTGTCTTAAAAAATTGGACGTACATTTTCAAGATCCCTCCCTCAGGTATCGACGAGAAAGGACAAACTCTGGGCATCGATCACGCCCCGTTCGATAATCTTGTGGACGCGAGCGGCAAAGCGATACCCCCGGACAAAGCGTACCATGTGTACAACGCGTTCATTGATTTTCATGCTTTCTGCAACATTTTCGCCGAGCGCGTGGACGGCGCCGCCGGGATCCAGGACCTGAAGAGCATCGGCCAGCAGATCGTACACGCGGCGGCCTTCACCGAAGCCCCCGTCAATGTGGGAAGCACCGTATCCAAGGGATCGTCATTCAAAAACGGCAAAGTGACGCTGGAACTCAGGGGCCTCAGCCGGGTGGCCGGGGCGACGTGCGCCTTAGTCGGCTATGATTCCGGAGAAAGCTCGTTCCAGATGATCGTGAATCCCACGCCAAATATGGAAATACGGACCAAAGGAAGCTCTCACTACATGGGCGATATCTACATCGATCTGGCAACGAACTGGGTCCAAAAGGCAACGTTGGCCGAGACGGTTGTGGCCGAAACAACTCTGCCCATGCCGCCGAACAAGGTCAATGCCGTTATCGAACGGGATATCCTCATTCGAAACGTTACAGCCAAAGAATTCGCGGAAAAGTAGCCAATTTTCAGATATTGAGTTTTTTCTGTCGCAAAACCATCGAAACGACCACTATATTGTGAGAACACGAATCTTTGAGATGTTGAGGTTTTACGA
>Ga0272442_10004640_pt1 | contig 18703 bp, 15 predicted proteins | sample SSMForm2O_FD_200262 | JGI IMG/M metagenome (GOLD analysis project Ga0272442, IMG submission 200262) | Marine sediment archaeal communities from Little Sippewissett salt marsh, Falmouth, MA, United States - SSM-Form-2O | ecosystem: Environmental > Aquatic > Marine > Wetlands > Sediment ... | reverse complement strand
AGTGCCCCCAGGATAGTGACACCCGACAGTGCATTCATCCCGGACATGAGTGGTGTGTGTAAACGGCTCGGGACATTATTAATAAGCAGATAGCCAACAACCGTCGATACTATAAAAATCCCTATTAAAATATATTGTATTAAATCCATACTTCAATTTTTCTATCAGTTTAAAAACGGGTTAAGCGCTTATGCCAGCAACCTTATTTTAATCCCATCGCTTCTAAAGCACCTTCATGAAAAATAGTTTTATCTTTTGTAACCAGGATCGAAGATACAATCTCATCTGTCATATCCAGGTTTATTTCCCCGTCTTTTGTTAAATAAGCCAAAAGATTATAAATATTTTTTGAAAACATGGTAGTTGAACTGGTTGATAACATACCAGGGATATTTTTAATCCCCTGGATGATAACACCGTGTTTTACATCAACCTTCCCCGGGGTTGTAATGGCGCAGTTTCCACCCTGGTCAATTGAAATGTCGACGACACAACTACCCGGCTGCATTGTTTTAACCATTTCTTCGGTAAGCAGGATAGGCGCTACTTTCCCCTGGATCAACGCGGAACAGAATACGATATCTGACTTTGAAACAATATCTTTAAAGTGATCACGCTCCGCAGTTAACCATTTTTCCGGTAACTGGTTAGCATGTTTCCCGTCAGGGCTCACGGCTATCTCTTCAGGGACACCGGGTTCAACAATGATAGCCCCCAAAGACCTGGCATTATTATTTGCCTCGGCTCGGATATCCGAAGAATAAACGGTGGCCCCCAGCCCTTTGGCAGTTGCCAGCGCACGAAGCCCTGCAACCCCCGTCCCGATTACAAAAACAGTAGCCGGTTTTAACCGGCCAACCGCACTTGTGACAAAAGGCACAAATTTACTGATATCGTTAATTCCCATAATCATGCCTTTATATCCCGCACATGCGCTCATCGAAGATAATGCATCCATAGCCTGTGCCCGGCTGATGCGTGGGATGCCATCGAGGGTAAGGCCAATAATCCCATTTTCGGCCATGTGCTTGACCATTTGATGATTTGCAGGGGATGCCGGATGAATAAATGAAATTAAATATTGCCCCTCGTGCATCATATCCAGTTCGTGTTTGTTTTTTTTCTGGTTAAACAGGGGCTCTTTTACTTTCAGAATTACTTCGGCTTGTGCAAAAATTTCCTCTGCATCTGAAACAAGTTGGACGCCGGCTTCTTTATATGCTTCATCCATATAATGCGAGCCTATGCCAGCTCCTTCCTGAAATAAAACTTTTGCGCCTGTGTCAACCATTTTTTTCACTGTTTCAGGAATAGCCGAAACGCGTTTCTCTCCTTCCATTATTTCTTTAGGAATACCTATAATCATTATTTCCTGTTTTTAAATTAATCATACCAAAAGTAGATACCTTAACATTCTCAAAATATGATAAAAATTAATGATTCCCAACAATAATATTCTTTAAAATCAGCATCTTGATAAATTGGAAGTTATTTTTTCAATAATATTTAAAGTTGAAATTTAATTTGAGGCTATTATTTCAAATTGATAGTCGTATATTTATCGACTTTTAAATTAGTAATTATAAAACATGCCAACAGTATCGAAACGTGGAAGTATTATGCCTGATTCGCCGATCAGGAAACTTGCCCCGCTTGCCAATAAGGCAAAAAGTAAAGGGATTAAAGTATATCACCTGAATATCGGGCAACCCGATTTGCCAACTCCGCAGGTAGCGATGGATGCGATAAAATCAATCGACCGGAAGATACTCGAATATTCGCCCAGCGAGGGGCTTTTATCGTTTCGTGAAAAACTGGCAGAATACTACCACCGGTTTAACATCAATGTCGATGTAGAAGACATTATTATAACCACCGGGGGGAGCGAAGCGGTTACGTTTGCATTTATGTCGTGCCTCGACCCGGGCGATGAGATAATTATCCCCGAGCCTGCCTATGCCAATTACGAGGCCTTTGCAGTTGTTGCCGGTGCCGTAATCAAATCGATTGCGGCAAAAATTGAAGATGGGTTTTCCCTACCGCCAATTGAGGAATTTGAAAAACTGATTACCCCAAAAACCAAGGGTATTTTAATTTGCAACCCAAACAATCCGACCGGCTATTTATACACTTACGAGGAGATGGAAAAAATCATGGGGCTTGTAAAGAAATACGACCTCTACCTTTTTTCCGATGAGGTTTACCGTGAATTCTGTTATACCGGAGCGCCATATATTTCGGCTTTCCACCTCGAAGGAATCGGGGATAATGTTATTCTTGTCGATTCGTTTTCAAAACGATACAGCGAATGCGGCCTGCGCATAGGCGCACTGGTAACGAAAAACAAGGCTGTCAGGAAAAATGTGATGAAATTTTGCCAGGCCAGGTTAAGCCCGCCGCTCATCGGGCAGATTGCCGCCGAGGCATCGCTCGGTACTGATGGCGAATACATGCTGAAAAACTATAACGAATATTTGAGCCGGAGGAAATTCCTGATCGACGGGCTGAACCGGATCGACGGGGTCTACTCCCCCATCCCTATGGGAGCATTTTATACAGTCGCCCGCTTACCGGTTGACAATGCCGATAAGTTCTGCAAGTGGCTGCTTTCAGACTTCAGTTACGAAAACCAAACCATTTTCCTGGCGCCGGCCTCAGGATTCTATACCGGCTCTGGCAACGGGAAGGACGAAGTCAGGATAGCCTATGTTTTAAACAGGGATGACCTGGCAATAAGCCTGAAAATTTTAGAAGAAGCCCTGAAGGTATACCCGGGCAGCAAAACCAGGGAAAGACATCTGGAGGTTGCTGTAAAGAAATAAAATTTATCCTGAAGTGATGCCCTCACATGAAGTGAGGATATCACTTAAACCTAAAGCAAGCTTTTAATCCTATTCAACGCTTCCAATACATTGTCCCTGTTTGCAAAAGCCGAAAAGCGGAAGTACCCTTCGCCTGAGGGGCCAAATCCTGAGCCGGGCGTGCCCACAACGTTGGCTTCATTTAAAAGTATGTCAAAAAAGGCCCACGAACGCATCCCATTTTTTGTTTTAGCCCAGATATATGGTGAATTAACTCCACCAAAAACCTTGTACCCAGCTTCCGCAAGGCTTTCTTTCATGATCCGTGCATTTTCAAGGTAATAGGCAATAATTTCCTGAACCTCTTCTTTCCCCTTTTCAGAAAACACGGCTGCAGCAGCCTTCTGGACAGGATATGAAACACCGTTAAACTTTGTGGACTGACGCCGGTTCCAGAGTTTTTTCACCTGGTGGGGCTTACCTTCGCTGTCGTATGCCATCAGTTCATCGGGGATTACTGTAAAGGCGCAACGGGTGCCTGTAAATCCTGCGGTTTTTGAAAAACTGCGGAATTCAATGGCAACAGACTTTGCCCCTTCAATTTCATAAATCGAATGCGGGATTTCCTCATCCTGGATAAACGCTTCGTAGGCAGCATCAAACAGGATGATGCTTTTATTGGCAACAGCATAATCGACCCATTTCTTAAGCTCTCCTTTTGTCGCAACTGTCCCGGTCGGGTTATTCGGGTAGCACAAAAAAATCAGGTTGGGGACCTCGACCGGCAAATCAGGTATAAATCCGTTTTCCTCGGTACAAGGCATATAAATAATCCCGTCGTAATAACCGTTTGCCTGGCAGGCGCCGGTTTTCCCCGCCATCACGGTTGTATCGGCGTAAACCGGGTACACGGGGTCGCAGATACCTATTTTATTATCATGCCCGAATATTTCCTGAATGTTGCCCGTGTCGCATTTCGACCCGTCGGAAATAAAAATCTCGCCGGCATTAATATCTACGCCCTTCTCCTGATACGAATTTTTTGCGATAGCTTCACGCAAAAATCCATATCCCTGTTCGGGGCCATAGCCCCTAAAAGTTTCAGTATCGCCCATCTCATCCACGCCTTCGTGGAAAGCTCTTATAATCGATGGAGCCAATGGTTTTGTAACATCGCCAATTCCCATTTTAATTACTTTTTTATCCGGATTCGCCGCCACAAATTCCGATACACGCCTGCCAATTTCGGGGAAAAGGTAACCTGCCTGAAGTTTTAAATAATGCTCGTTAATTAATGCCATAATATTCTGTCTGCTGTTTCTATTACTTTTTCGTAAACCGGATGACAAAGTTATAAAAATGGCCTGAAGTGGAAAGGCTCTGACGAAGTCAGGCTTTATATTTATTGTTTTATTTAAAATGTACCCGTAATTACGCATTTCAAATTAAAAGTTGGATATTTTTAAAAATCCCAACAATTCATTTGCCCGGGGTTTTAATCCATAATTTTAAGCATTTATTAAGAAGTTGTAAAACATCTTATTTCTGAAAGGCTACCTGATAATTCTCGTAACCTGATTGGGTTTTTTTTCGTTATTTTGAATTAATAGAAAGAACGGGGAATACCCTGATAATACTTTAAGGAAAAAGAAATGGAAAATCTTGACTGGAAAAACCTTGGTTTCGGGTACCGGAAAACCGACTACAACGTGAGGTGTTATTACCGCGATGGTAAATGGGGAGAACTTGAAATCAGTTCCTCCGAAACGATAAACCTTCACATGTCGGCAACAGCGCTCCACTATGGGCAGGAGGCATTTGAAGGATTAAAAGCGTTTAAGGGGAAAGACGGCCGGATCAGAATTTTCAGGATGGATGAAAATGCCAAACGGATGCAGGACTCGTGCGATGGCATCCTGATGCCAAAACTACCTGTTGAAAAATTTCAGAAGGCTGTCAGGATGGCTGTTAAAATGAATTTGAAGTATGTCCCCCCGTATGAATCCGGTGCTTCGTTATACATTCGCCCGCTGTTAATAGGGACAGGCCCGCAAATTGGCGTGAAGCCTGCAGAAGAGTACCTGTTTATGGTTTTTGTGATGCCGGTTGGCCCCTACTTCCCGGAAGGGTTTAAACCCACCGACCTGGTGATCATGCGCAAATACGACCGGGCAGCGCCTCAGGGGACCGGTAAATATAAGGTTGGGGGGAACTATGCAGCCAGCATGCTCGAAGGCAAAAAAGCCAAAGAGGGTGGATTCTCGGCTGTGCTCTACCTCGACAGCAAGGAGAAAAAATTCCTCGACGAATGCGGCCCGGCCAATTTCTTCGGAATTAAAAACAATACATACATCACCCCGCTTTCAGATTCAATTTTGCCATCAATTACCAATAAAAGCCTGATGGTCCTTTCGGAAGAAATGGGGCTGAAAGTTCAACGAAGGAAAGTACCCTATGAAGAGTTGGCTGAATTTGAAGAAGTCGGGGCCTGCGGTACCGCTGCTGTGATTTCCCCGATAAAAGGAGTGTACGACCTCGACAATGACAAGTGGTTTAAATACGGGGAAGAACCCGGAGAATGGTCAGAAAAACTTTATAATAAACTCCGTGCGATCCAATATGGCGATGAGCCCGACGCTCACGGGTGGGTCGAAATTCTTGAATAATCATAATTAGATATCTAAAAATCCCGGCAAACCAGCCGGAATTTTTTGCCACTGTAACATTTCCTGTTTTAAGCCGTCTTATTTAACGAGGTGCCCAAGGCCATTGAATGACAATCGACGAATACAATAAAACTGTTGACCTGTATTCCGACAGGGTTTACCGGTTTGTGCTGAAAAACATAAAGGACCAGCACAAAGCCGAGGATATTGTGCAGGACAGTTACGAAAGGCTCTGGAAAAATTATGAATCGGTCAATTTTCTGAAAGCCCGGCAATACCTCTTTTCAACGGCCTACCACACGCTTATTGACCGGATAAGGAAAGAAAAGCGGATCAGTTCGACAGAAGATATTTTAATAAAGGAAAGCGGGCAAAATGAACAATACAGCGGGCTAAAAGAGATACTGGACGAAGCGGTTGACAAACTTCCCGAGGCTCAGAAAATGGCCCTTTTGCTGCGCGATTACGAAGGGTACTCGTATAAGGAAATAGCCAACCTGGCATCGCTGTCCGAATCGCAGGTAAAAGTTTATATTTACAGGGCACGTATTTTTTTAAAGGATTATATCAGAAAGATTGATGTGTTAGTGTAGCATGAAAATTACCAGAAAAAATTACGAAGAATATTTTATCGATTACCTCGAAGGCAACCTCGATGAAAAACTGGTGGATGAATTTATCGAGTTCATTCAAAAAAATCCAGATTTAAAAAAAGAACTGGAAACTTTTAAATCATTTTTTCTGGAAGGAGAAGAGATCCCGTTCCCGGGCAAACATAAACTTTATAAGGAAATTTACGATTCAGAAAAAGAATTCGACCTGGCTTCGGTGGCTTATCTCGAAAATGATTTATCGCAGGACGATAAATCCGGTTTCGGGGAATACCTGAAGAAAAACCCTGAAAAGGAGAAAGAATTTTTATTGTTTCAGAAAACCAAACTTCAGCCCGATGAAAAAATCAGGTTCAGAAACAGGAAAAAACTTTATAAAACTCCGGCTTCTATCCGAAGAATTTATGCTATAACGAGGGTCGCTGCTGTCCTGTTATTATTTTTTTCACTGGCAATAATATTGAGGCAGTATTCTGAAATCAATGTCCCGGAAAACCAGATTGTTGAAGCAACAAAGGATGTCGACACAAAAAAAGAAATAAAGCCTCAGAAAACAGATATCAAAAAGGATCCTGTAAAGGAACAGATAAAGCCAACGGTCAAAGACACGATAAAGGTTGAAAACCATAAAAGCATCAGGGAAAAAACGCGTGGCAGGGTTGAAGATGGTGATTTTATGGCTGTTGTAAGGGATTCTGTAGCCCCACTGCCTCTTGCTATGCTGCAGGCTGAAATAAGGTATTCATTTCCTGCAATTGCTTTAGCAGACATTGAAAACCCGGATCAAACTGAAATCCTTCTCCAAACTAACGGGGAAGAAGAATTACTTCTCGGAGATAAAATAAAATCAAAAACCGGGCTTGATCGGTTGAGCCTTAATGATATTGCAAAAGCAGGCCTGGGGCTGGTCTCAAATATTTCGAAAAACAAATTCTCTTTCGACACCAACGAAGAAGGAGACATCACAGAACTGAACCTCGATACACGGTTGCTCGCTTTTTCAATTCCTACAAATAAGGACGAAGGAGAATAAAAACACTTCTTCCGCCTCTCCATTGTCCTGCCTGTAACAAATTCAAAGGCCTTCACGTCATACCTCCGTACATTAAAAAAAACAGGCACATGAAACGAATAATTACTTTATTTTTAATAAGCATTTTTGCTGTTCAGTTAATGGCTCAGGACGATACTACTAAAGTAAAAGTTCTTGATAAAAATGTGGTTTCGGTCGTAGAGGACGGAAACGGAACCCGTGTAAAAGTGGGAGAAAAGAGTGGTGTGGAAGTTATTACCGATGACTGGGGAGACACCACAAAAGTCAGGATAGGCAGCAGGACTTTTAAAGTTATTGACGATTGGGACGGCACCCATATCAGGGTAGAAAGAGACTGGGACAGAAAAAAATGGACGGGACACTTCAATGCACATTGGGCAGGAATAGAGTGGGGTGTGAACATCTTTCAGGATGTCGATTACAGCATGTATGGCGGTTATGAATTTATGGAATTGCACCATGGAAAATCAATTACCTTTAACCTCAACCTAATGGAATGGGCATTCAGAAACGATGCCAATAACTTTGCACTTGTTACAGGCGCTGGGTTCAGTTTTATGGATTTTGCATTTGATAATCCCATATCGATCGAGGTAATTGACGGGAGGATCGAGCCTTTTGACCTTCCCGACCCCGGTGGCGTGAAAAAAACAAAACTGAATGTTTCATATTTGACAGTGCCTCTCATGCTCGAATTAAAAACCCCCTTCCGGTTAAACCATACAAGGGTTTACCTTGCCGGTGGCGTTATTGGCGGATTACATCTCGGCTCCCACACCAAGTATAAATATAAACGTGATAAATACAAGGATAAAAGTAATTTTAAGGTTAACCAGTTAAAATACGACATAACCGGCAGGCTGGGCATTGGCGATTTCTGCATTTTTGCAAACTACAGCATGACGCCGCTTTTCAGGAATAATAAAGGGCCCGAGCTACACCCTTTGACGATCGGGGTTTCGTTCCCGAATATTTAATCCCGGCGGCGTGGCAGGGGAAGGTGTTTTACAGTAAATGACCTGTAAAACACCTTTTTTTATGATAAAAAAAATCCATTTGTATTATTTTACTCGTGAATTACCTAACTTTACCATGAAACAGTTTGAGGCAGATTCAACCATTCAGAAATGTTTAGTACCGGGGAACAAATAAAAAAATACTTGTTTTTACCCATCTTTATCCTGTATTTTTCTTCGCTTTCCTCACAGGTAAACGATACAATTCCGGGGCAAATCCCTCCTTTGCGAAAACCTCTGAACATAACCAACATCCAGGACCTTACTAAAGACGGGTTTAATTTCTGGCAGGATAAATTTTCGGGGCATTTTGCAGGTGTGGACTTTGGAATAAATGCATTGCTGTTTGCAGATTATTCCAACTATTCATCCGAAGAACAAGGCTTTATGGACAACGATCTGCTCCGTTCAAATTCTTTGTATATTAACCTCATCCATCAAAGTATTGGGTTGCAATACAACCGAAACACCATCGGGCTGGTAACCGGTTTCGGATTGCAGCTTCAAAGCTACCGGTTGAAAACAAATACAACCATTGAAGAAACAGCCACCGGCAAAGTTATTCCGAAAACCTTATTTTTTGAAGACAACCAGAAATCCAAACTTTCATCAGTTTATATCATAACGCCTCTCCTGGCCGAATTCCAGGTACCTGTCAGGCATTATGCCAACAGGTTTTATTTTTCAGCAGGTTTTTACGGAGGGTTGAGGCTTAGCTCGCATACAAAAATCAAATACCGCCTTGAAAAGAAAAAGGAAAAACTTAAAACACCCGACGATTTTTCGCTTCATAAATTCAAATATGGAATAATGGCAAGGACCGGCTACCGATGGATAAATATATTCGCAACCTACGACCTGTCGCCGATGTTTAAAGAAGGGATGGGCCCGGAATTAATCCCGTTCACCTTTGGGATAACACTTATCAGCTTTTAAAATATTCATTTATTTTTTTCATTTCTGTTTCATAATCAAACCTGAAAAAGATATATTTAGTTTTTTCACAATAAAACCATAGCAATGAAACCATTTATCATACAGGAAACAAACTGGGCAACTGTCAAAAGCAGCAACTTCGAAATTGCCATCCTTCCCTGGGGGGCCACGGAGCCGCATAACTACCACCTGCCTTACGGCACCGATTCGCTCGAAACAGCGAAGATCGCTGAAGATGCCGCCGCAAAAGCCTGGCAAAAAAATGTGAAAGTCATGGTCCTGCCGGTAATCCCGTTGGGAGTCCAGAACCCGGGGCAGATTGAACTACCGTTTTGCCTGCACACACGCCCCTCAACCCAACTGGTCATCCTGAAAGATATCGCACAGGCGCTTTACACGCAGGGCATCAGGAAGCTGGTTATTTTAAACGGCCACGGCGGGAACGAATTTAAACCACTAATCCGTGAAATTCAACCGGAATTCCCTGATATGTTTATCGGGCTGACCGAGTGGTTCAGGCTTTTTCCCATAACTGATTTTTTTGAAGAAGATGGCGACCATGCCGGTGAGATGGAAACAAGCATCATGCTGCATTATTTCCCGGAACTTGTGCTTCCGCTCGATCAGGCTGGTGATGGTAAATCAAAAAAAATCAAACTAAATTCGGTTAACAAAAAGATAGCCTGGACGCCTCGCCGCTGGGATAAAATTTCAGAGGATACGGGGGTTGGCAATCCCAAAAAGGCAACTGCTGAAAAAGGCAAAAAATACCTCGACCGAATCACAACAGAGATTGCTGATTTCCTGACAGAACTGGCTGGGTGCAATCCTGTGGATATGTATGAAAAATAAAGGATAGTAAAAGCCTCCCCTAACCCCTCCCAGGAGGGGAACCAGAGGAAACACATTACAGGGCGTTTACCATGTAAGTTTTTAAATACCTATGTGCCAAAAGTGCAGGGCGTTATCAACCTGTAAATAAATCTAATCTTAACAGGCAGGACGGATAACTAATTTGGTATGTCTTTATTTCCTTATCTTTGGCCAAATAAAAACATGCAGGATGATATTTGTAACCGGGGGGACAGGGTTGGTTGGCGCTCATCTGTTATTTGAACTCGTAAAAGCCGGAAAACCTGTCAAGGCATTAAAACGAAACTCCAGCAATTTAAGCCAGATACTTAAAATTTTTTCCTATTACACAAAGGATTATCAGAAACTATTCGAAAAAATAGACTGGGTTGAAGGCAATATCCTCGATTACTATTTCCTTGAAGATGCCCTCGCTGGTGTTGAAGAAATTTACCACTGCGCTGCTATGGTCTCATTCCGCTCCTCCGACCGTAAAAAAATGATTTCGAATAATGTTGAAGGCACTGCCAATCTTGTAAACGCAGCATTGACCCAAGGCATTAAAAAAATGTGCCATGTGAGTTCGGTCGCTTCGCTCGGAAGGCTTAAAAACGGCATGGCTGTGACTGAAGAAACCAGTTGGATCCCCTCAAAACGGAACTCCGGGTATTCCGAAAGTAAGTTTTATTCTGAGGCAGAAGTCTGGCGGGGAATCAGGGAAGGCCTGGATGCAGTCATTGTCAATCCGTCGATCATCCTCGGCCCCGGACACTGGGAATCGGGAAGCCCGCGGTTTTTTAAATCGGTTGACGACGGATTGCAGTTTTATACAAAAGGCATTACAGGATACATCGATGTTGGCGATGTGGTAAGAGCCATGATCTTACTGATGGGCGATAACAATTTCGGAAGTTGTAAAAACCAACGCTACCTCCTGAGCGCTGAGAATTTAAGCTACCGTGATTTTTTCAATGCGATCGCTGATAGCTTAGGCAGGAAAAGACCCCGGTTTTTTGCTTCGGATTTCATTCTATCAACAGCGTGGAAATTAGCCGCTTTCTGGAGTTTGTTTTCAGGAAGCCCGGCAGTTATTACCCGTGACGCCGTTTCAAATTCTAACCATGAATTTTTTTTCGACGGAAGCAAAATCAGAGAAACACTCCCCGGATTTCAATACAGGCCGGTTTCCGAATCGATTAAGGAAATATCAAAAATATTCCTTTCTGAAAAGAATAATTGCAAAAGCGCAAAAACATAACGATAGCTATGTTCAGGGCTCCATGCGGTAAAATTTATATTCCGAAAACTTCTTTTATCCGGCTAACATAATCGAGTTTCTCCCAGGTGAAAAGCTCGACTTCCTTATCTATTATCCTGAAGCCATTATATGGTGTCTCAAAAGTTTTCTGAACGACTGCTGGTGTCCGACCCATGTGCCCGTAGGAAGCTGTTTCAAGGTAAATCGGGTTCCGGAGTTTTAACCTTGCCTCAATTGCTGCCGGTCGCAGGTCAAATATTGATCTTATCTTTTCAGCGATTTCGTCATCAGTCAGCGAAACATTTCTACGGTTGTAAGTATTGACAAAAACACCTACCGGTTGGGCAACACCGATGGCATAAGCCAGTTGCACCAAGATTTCGTCGGCGACTCCGGCGGCGACAAGGTTCTTGGCAATATGCCTCGCAGCGTAAGCAGCCGACCTGTCCACCTTTGAAGGATCCTTCCCTGAGAAGGCCCCACCACCATGGGCGCCGCGACCCCCGTAGGTATCGACAATAATCTTACGACCAGTCACCCCTGTATCGCCGTGCGGCCCGCCTATCACAAATTTACCCGTTGGATTCACGTGGTAAATAATATCGTCGCTAAACAGCGCCTGAATCCGTTTGGGAAGTTTTGCCTTTACGCGCGGGATCAGGATATTGACCACATCCTGCCTGATTTTTTCCAGCATTGGCTCATCGGCATCGAATTCATCATGCTGCGTCGATACAACAATGGTGTGTACCTTTAAAGGGATATTCTCATCGGAGTATTCAACCGTCACCTGCGATTTTGAATCGGGGCGGAGGTAGACCATGGTCTGCCCTTCGCGCCTTATGTCGGCAAGTTCCATTAAAATCCGGTGTGACAATTCAAGAGAAAGGGGCATATAATCATCAGTGTCTTTACAGGCATACCCGAACATCATGCCCTGGTCGCCTGCCCCCTGTTCGTTTTTATCGGCTTTATCCACACCCCTGTTAATATCAGGGCTTTGCTCGTGAATCGCCACCAATACGCCACACGAGTCCCCATCAAACCGGTATGCGGCTTTGGTATACCCAATTTTATTGATGACATCCCGAGTTACTTCGAGGACATCCACATAAGTTGTTGATTTTACTTCGCCGGCAACCACCACCTGCCCGGTAGTTACCAGAGTTTCTATGGCTACTTTAGATTCAGGGTCAAATGCCAGGAACTGGTCCAGCAATGCATCCGAAATCTGGTCACATACTTTATCGGGGTGCCCCTCCGATACCGACTCACTTGTAAATAAATAACTCATAATCCCAAAAAATTAAAAATCCGATAAAATATCAGAATGGTTAAACGTTAAATGTTGTGGGATGTGTGATTGAAAGGAATTTATTCCGATTGTTTTAGCATTTTTTCCGGTGGTTGCAATCAATCACAAATCTGTCCACTTTGCGGCTGCAAATGTAACTATCTTTTCAGGAATAAAAAAAGATAAATCTTTTTTTTCTGGTGATGTCGTTTCTATCTGCATAAAAAAAGGCGATTAAAATCGCCGCACCCGGTTATGCCATCATTATAAAATCTTTCCCTTCGGCGTATCCCCTGCCTGCCTGGAAATTTTTTATCTTTTCGCCAGCCCCGTAATTCGCCACCATCGATACAATAAAAATTCTTCCCTTAGCAGGAATTTCTGTGAAGATATGATTCTGCAATCTGCCTGCTTCCGTCCGAAGAATTATTATCAACCAGTATTAACTCGAAATTTTTATATGTTTAAGCAATGATGCTTTCTATGGCAACAGCAATTGTTTTGCCGGCATTATAAAAAGGAAGGATGACTGAAGTTTCAGGAGCCATTTTCGCGGGTTAATTTCCTGAACACATTTTCGAGGCTCTGGCTTTTTTCCTGCATGCCCAGGATAGTCAGTTTATGACCGACAGCAAAACGAAATAACGCAGGCCGGATATCTAACCCGCTTTCTGCCTCAATGACCCATTTCCCATTCTCCGGATTCGCATTTACAACACCGTCAATCGAGGCCAGTTGGCTTTGACGGGGCTCTTCATCGAACTCGACAATTAAAATCTGGTTGTCCGATAATTTCCTGCTTAATAATTCATCGGTACTCCCATCGGCTACAATTTTCCCGTTGTTTATGATTATTACCCTGCCGCATACAGCTTCTACCTCCTGCATGATATGGGTCGAAAGCATGACGGTTTTTTCTTTGCTGATTTCACGTATCAGGTTTCTTATCTCCTCCAGTTGGTTTGGGTCAAGCCCTGTGGCTGGCTCGTCGAGGATCAGCACCGGCGGGTCATGCACCAATGCCTGGGCCAATCCTACCCGTTGCCTGTAACCTTTTGAAAGCGCCCCGATCTTTTTATGTTTCTCATTACCAAGCCCGGTAATTTCTATCATTTCTGCAATGCGTCTCTTCCTGTTTCTTAAACGGTATATGCCTGCTGTGATTTCCAGCGACTCCATGACATACAGGTCGGCATACAATGGATTATTTTCCGGGAGGTAGCCGATACTTCTTTTTACTTCGGTATTTTCAGCCGAAACCAGGGAGCCATTAACTCTGACATCGCCCCTGGTAGGATTGAGGACGCCGGCAATAATCTTCATCATGGTCGTCTTCCCTGCACCATTGGGGCCAAGAAAACCAACCAGTTCCCCTTTGCCAATATCAAAACTGACTGAATCAAGTGCCATCTGGCTGCCGTACAATCTGGTTATATTTCTAACTTCTACATTCATAAAATGTAAACGGAAACAAAAATAATCTATTCTTTTTATTTCACAGAATTCCCTTTAAATTTGCATTTCGGCAAGACAGGCGTATTGAATGAAGGATTTACATTTTAATTATATCAAAGATTTGACCAGGTACGAAAGGCAAAAAACCTGGGAGGTAAAAATTGGCGGAGTCCCTATGGGGAAAAACCACCCTATCAGGATACAGACTATGACTGATACTGATTCGCGTGACACTGAAGCCACGGTTGATCAGATAATCCGTGTTGTCAAAGCCGGCGCCGATTATGTCAGGGTTACCGTAAAGGGGATTTACGATGCTGAAAATCTGAAAAATATAAAAAAGGAATTAATTGACAGGGAGTATGATACCCCGCTGATTGCCGATATCCATTTCAATCCTAAATTAGCTGAAATAGCCGCAAATTATATTTCGAAGGTCAGGATAAATCCTGGCAATTTCTACGATAAAAGGGCACAGTTTAAAAAAACAGATTACACCGATGAAGAATACCGGACGGAATTGGAGAAAATTGAGCAACAGTTTATCCCGTTCCTTGAAATCCTGAAAAAAACTAATACAGCATTGCGGATCGGAGCCAACCAGGGATCGTTGTCCGACCGGATTATGAGCCGTTACGGCGACACACCTGCCGGGATTGTTGAATCGGTGATGGAATTTCTCCGGATATGTAACCGTGTAGATTTTAAAAATGTGGTAATTTCCATAAAATCGAGCAATACCCGGGCGATGGTTTACACGGTCAGGTTATTCAACTTTAAAATGAGGCTCGAAGGGATGAAATACCCCCTCCATCTTGGCGTTACTGAAGCGGGTGAAGGCATTGAAGGCAGGATCAGGTCGGCGGTGGGGATTGGCGCGTTGCTGACCGACGGGATAGGCGACACCATCCGTATCTCATTAACAGAAAAACCTGAAAATGAAATCCCTGTTGCCTGTAAACTGGTCAACCACATCAAAACCTACCTCGGCCAGAATCCGGTCAATGCCCCGCTTCATGCACAGACAAATCCGTTTGAATACGAAAGGCGTTCGACAAGGCCGGTCTTAAAGTATGGCGGAGAACAGGTGCCGGTTGTTGTTGCCCACCTTGGGGATCGTTCGCTGACCGAAATGCTCCCGATCCGGGGAAAGCTCATCCCCGATTATTTCATTTCTGACAATAAAATTCTCGACATTGAAGGAAACGGATACCCAATCATTACACTCGAAGAATATTTATATGAGAGCACCCGCTGGGGGCGGATGAAATTTATCAGAACCAACAAACCCGAGTTTGATAATTTTATGGAGGTGAATCCTGAAATAATTACCAAACTAAAACAAACCAGGAAAACAGTCCTGATCCTTGAAAGTTTCAATAAAAACCCGTTTGCAGAATTAAGGGCGTTTTTTATGATGCTCGAAACACATATCTGGAAAGTGCCGGTTATTTTATACAGGAAATATTTCGAATCGAAACTTGAGGACCTGTTGATAAAATCATCAGCCGACCTGGGTGGCCTGTTAATCGATGGGTACGGCGACGGGATATGCATTAACAACGAAGGCGACGACATTACTTTTACCGAACTTAAAGACCTGAGCTTCGGTATTCTACAGGCCAGCAGGATGAGAATTTCGGGGACTGAATTTATCTCCTGCCCCGGATGTGGCCGGACTATGTTCGATTTACATGAAACGACCAAAAAAGTTAAGGCACATTTTAAACACCTGAATCATTTAAAAATTGCCGTGATGGGCTGTGTAGTCAACGGCCCCGGCGAAATGAGCGATGCCGACTACGGATTTGTCGGCGCCGGGCACGGTAAAGTGAACCTTTACAAAGGCCAGCAACTGAAAAAGAAACATATCCCATACGAAATGGCAGTTGATGAACTCGAACAGTTGATCAAAGATTACGACGACTGGATTGACCCTGAAAATTAAATTCCATCCTTTTCTAATTATTGTAAAAACATCAGTGTATGCCAAAAATAAACTGGAATCCCGGGAACATGGTTTACCCGCTCCCGGCAGTAATGGTTAGCTGCGGAGAAAAACCCGAAGAATATAACATTATTACAATTGCCTGGGCCGGCACCATCAGCAGCGGGCCGCCAATGGTTTCTGTTTCAATACGCCCGTCCCGGCATTCTTACGAAATCATAAAACGAGCCGGCGAATTTGTGATCAACCTGACAACCGAAAAACTTGCGCGGGCAACCGATTGGTGCGGCTGCCGATCGGGAAGAAAATACAATAAGTGGAAAGAAATGAATTTAACACCTGTGCCGGCTCAAAAAGTAAACGCTCCGGTAATTGCCGAATCACCAGTAAACATCGAATGTAAGGTAAAAGAAATTATCGACCTTGGAATGCACCACATGTTTATGGCCGAAGTGGTGAATATTTCGGTTGACGATGCCTACCTCGACGAAGACGGAGCATTCAGTTTTGCAAAAGCCGACCCTTTGGTGTATTGCCACGGCCACTATTTCGGGCTGGGCAGGAAAATCGGGAAATTCGGGTGGTCGGTCGAGAAAAAGAAAACAGCCAGACGTAAATCGAAGCAATGATCCTTTAGAAGGCCCCTTTGTCAGTTTTTCAGGTATTTGTTTTTCCACCTTTCAAACACCGAGCGGTGGACAATCCGGTAATGCGGATGGTAAGTATCAACATAATGGCTGCTGTGGTGCATCACCACCTCGCCCCGGGCCAACATTTCGTCGATCCGTTTTTTATCCGCTTCAAATCCCGGGAAATCAAACCTCATTTGTTCGATCACCCGGAGGATTCCTGCCCACTCTTTTTTCCAGCTTTCAATATCGGGGCTTCGCGCCAGGGGGGCGCTCTTCACCATGCCTTCAAGTAAAACATGGCGGGGGAGGATCCCTTCTTTCACAAACATCAGGTTAATTCTGTAATAATCGTGGCTGCTGCCTAAAACCTGCCATTTTAATGTGTCGGTCCAGAAAGGCTCTGTCAATTCCTCGCTGAGGTATGCCCCGGCACTGGCAGTGTCGGGGATGATATGGGCAGGCCCATAGGCATCCTGAAAAAAATTCTTGTAAACATCGGCAAGGCTTGCTTCCGGGTAATGTTTCAACTCTTCTGAAATTGATTGCCTGATAAATTTTTCCTGTCGGGAACAAGAAAAAGAAATTAACAAAATGAGTATCAGGATTATATTTTTCTTCATTTTTAGCAGTTAAAGGTAAGAATTGATTTTTGAAATATCTATCATTTGCCGCTGTTTGGCAGAAAAAGAAAAGTCGGTAAATTTGCCTTCTTTAAAAAAAAGGATACAAAAATGCAAATTCAGGATAATCCGTTACTGAAAAATTTTGAAACGCCTCACAACACGGCGCCTTTCCCGCTCATAAAAAAAGCACATTTTATGCCGGCTTTTAAAGAAGCCATCAGGATTGGCGAGGAAGAGGTTGAAAAAATTGTATCAGAAAAAGAAGCCCCGACGTTTGAAAACACGGTTGAGGCGCTTGAGAGATCAGGGAGGCTGCTGAACCGCACCTCTGGTATTTTTTTTAACCTGTTGAGTTCAGAAACCAACGACGAACTGCAGGCATTAGCCGAGGAAGTATCGCCTCTTCTTACTAAATTTTATAACGATATTAACCTGAATCCCGGTTTGTTTGAACGGATTAAAAAAGTATATTCTGAAAAGAAAAAATTAAAACTAACGCCCGAGCAGCAAACATTGCTTGAGGACACCTATAAAGGCTTTTTACGCCACGGTGCAAGCCTTTCAGAAGAAGGGAAAGAAAAATTCCGCGCGATAAGCACCGAACTTTCGGTACTATCGTTAAAGTTCGGCGACAACGTCCTGAAGGAAACCAACAAATTTGAACTTCATATTACCGACCAAGCCAACCTTTCAGGGTTGCCCGAAAGCCTGCTGGAAACAGCGGAAGAAAAAGCCAGGGGCAAAAAAAAGGATGGGTGGATTTTCGATATTACAATGCCCTGTTATACGCCGTTCATGAAGTATGCCGACAACCGTGAGCTTCGGGAAAAACTATACCTGGCTTATGCTTCAAAAGCGTTTAAAGGCGATGAACTCGACAATAAAAAAACGGTGTTGCGGATGGTCGGACTCCGCCTTGAGATGGCAAAACTCCTCGGTTATAAAAACTACGCCGAATATGTCCTCGAAAGGCGGATGGCAAAAAATCCGGGCAGCGTATCTAAATTGCTGATCGATTTATTCGATGCCTCCTGTTCTGTTGCCCTGAAGGAAAAAGCCGAAGTAGAGGAACTCGCCCGCTCGATGGGTTTTAAGGATGAACTGATGCCGTGGGACTGGGCGTATTATTCAGAAAAGCTGAAAGTAAAAAAATTCAGCTTAGATGACGAAATGCTCAAACCTTATTTCGAACTGAATAACGTCATTAAAGGGGTTTTGGGGCTGGCAACCGAATTATACGGGATTACTTTCAGGGAAAATAAACACATCCCTGTTTACCATGAAGAAGTTTTGCCTTACGAAGTTTTCGACGCCGACGGGAAATTCCTCTCCGTTTTTTATGCTGATTTCCACCCGCGCGACGGGAAACGGGGCGGCGCATGGATGAACGAATTTAAGGGGCAGTGGAAAGAAAATGGCTTTGATTCAAGACCGCATATTACCATCGTTATGAACTTCACCCGCCCGACCAAAACAAAACCGGCATTGCTGACTTTTTATGAATTGAAAACTTTCCTCCACGAATTTGGCCATGCCCTCCATGGAATGCTGGCCAAC
>Ga0272442_10004639_pt1 | contig 18704 bp, 19 predicted proteins | sample SSMForm2O_FD_200262 | JGI IMG/M metagenome (GOLD analysis project Ga0272442, IMG submission 200262) | Marine sediment archaeal communities from Little Sippewissett salt marsh, Falmouth, MA, United States - SSM-Form-2O | ecosystem: Environmental > Aquatic > Marine > Wetlands > Sediment ... | reverse complement strand
CAAGCGCCGCCGACCGGATCCTCGAGGAGCTGCTCGCCGAGGCCCCGCTCTCTCAGTTGGGGACGGCGGAGCCTCACGCTGAGAGCCTTCCGCTTTTCGGGAGCGAGGAGCATCCCGTCGTCAAGCGACTGCGTGAGATCGAACCGGACGCGCTGACGCCATTGGATGCGCTGAAGCTCCTCTACGAGCTGAAGCGGCGGGCGGAGTAAGCCATGTCGGAGAAGGCTCCGATGCATGAACCCGTGCTGACGGAGGAGGTCGTTCGCTTCCTTTGTGAGGCTCCAACCGGAGCAATCGTTGACGGAACGGTCGGGCTCGGGGGGCACAGCGCCGCGCTGCTCGAGGCGAATCCGAACCTTCGCATCGTCGGCATCGATCGCGATCAAGAGGCATTGGTAGTGGCCGCCGAGCGCCTACACGCATTCGGTGAGCGCGTTCGGCTCGTGCACGGCGACTTCAGGGACATCAACTGGCATCTTGATAGGATCGGCCTCGCGTGCGTCGGCGGCGTGTTGCTTGACGTCGGCGTCTCCTCAATGCAGCTGGATCGCGCCGAGCGAGGGTTTAGTTTCCGCACTCACGGCCCGCTTGACATGCGGATGAATCGAACTCGGGGCGCGACCGCGAGCGAGTGGCTCCAGTCCGCCGACGAAGCGGAGATCGCTCAGGTACTCCGAGAGTACGGGGAGGAGCGGTACGCAAGGCGGATCGCCAGGGCCATTGCCAGAGCGCGTGATACAAGCCCGATCGAAACGACCGAGGCGCTGGTCCGAATCGTCCATCGCGCAGTGCCTGGCTCGTACTTCGCTCAAAGAATCGACCCGGCGACGAGGACGTTCCAAGCCTTGCGAATTGTCGTGAACGATGAGCTCGGCGCGTTACGCGAAGGCCTGGCAGCCGCATTCGCCCGGCTCGTGATCGGGGGCGTACTCTGCGTGATCAGCTTCCATTCGCTCGAGGATCGAATGGTCAAGGCGTTCTTCCGAGAGAGGGCGGCGGCGTGCGTTTGCCCTCCCGGCCTTCCCGAATGTGTCTGCGACAAGAAGGTGGAGGCGGAGATCCTGACGAAGCGTCCGATCGTCGCCACACCGAAGGACGTTGAAAGAAATCCCCGAGCACGGAGCGCGAAACTGCGGGCGGCGCGAAGAGTGGTCTAGTTCGCGTCCGCACCTGACACGTGTCCAGCGCTCGGGCGGCCGAATGCTCTAGTCTGAGGGGGAGATGGCCGAGTATCAGCGCACGAGAGACCTTGCCGTCCTGAGAAGCCATCCGCGGCGCGTGGCGCGTTCGCGGGCGCAAGTCGTCTCCTTTGGTCTGGCGATTTCCGTGGTGTGCGCGGCGTTGGTCGCGGGTCTCTGCCTCCTTTACGTGTGGCAGGGCGTGCGGATCAACGAGCTCACGGCGCAGCGCGAGAGCGCCCAGGCGCGGCTCGTCGAGATGCAGGAGCAGAATCTCGATCTGGAGTACCGGATCGAACAGGCGTTTTCGTTGGAGCGCATCGCGCGCATTGCGCGCGAGCAACTGGGAATGATCGAGCCCACGGTGGTCCGCTATGTACCTCTCCCCCCGTCCGAGAGCGAGTGATCGGCCCATCATACGGCGCGGGCGAATCGTTGGCGCGGTGTTCGTCGTGTTGCTCGCGATTCTCGTCGGGCGTCTCTTTCAACTCCAGATCATCGAGCATGGAAGATGGCTGGCGGCCGCAGCAGCCGTACAGGAGCGGACGATCGAACTCCCTCCGAAACGGGGAACGATCTACGACCGCGACGGCGACGTTCTCGCTGTTGACGTGCGTGCGGCGGCGATCGCCTTGGACGGAAAAAACGTGAACCAGCCGGACGTCTTGGCTTCCATTCTTGCTGACGAACTCGGACGCTCGCGGAGCGAGATGCAGGCGCTGGTCGAGCGCGACAGGTACTTCACGTGGGTCGACCGTCGTGTCGACCTTGAGACGGCGCAGCGGATCGAACGAAGGGCGGATGAAGCCGGACTCTACGGGTTGATCCTGATCGATACATGGCGGCGAAGCTATCCGCAGGGATCCCTGGCGTCCAACGTGATCGGGTTCGTTGGCACTGACGGCGAAGGGCTTGAAGGGCTGGAGCTTGTCTACGACGATTCCCTGCGTGGCGTGCCCACGGTCGTTCACATCGTGATTGGTGCCGACGGACGCACCTATGACACGGAGATTGCATCAGAGGGAGAGCCCGGCGACGACCTCTGGTTGACCCTCGATGCCGAACTCCAGTTCCTCTGTGAGGAGGAGATCGAGAACGGCGTCTCCCGTTTTCGTGCCGACGGCGGAATGCTGATCGCACTCGATCCGAAGACCGGAGAGGTCCTCGCAATGGCCCAGAATGCGACCTACGATCTCAATACCTTCTGGGAGTCGACAGCCGAGGAGCGCGCCAACGTGGCGGTGACGCAGCAGTTCGAGCCGGGGTCGATCTTCAAGGTTTTCGCCGGACTTGCCGCTCTCGAAGCGGGCGTGGTCAGCCCGACTGATACATTCGACGGTGGCGCGGAGATCCTGGTGGCAGGCCATGCGATGCACAACGCCGACAACGAGGCGTATGGGATGGTCACGTTTTCCGACATCATCAAAGACTCGATCAATACCGGCATGATCCAGGTGGCGGAGCGCGTCGGTGCTGACGGGCTCCAGAGCTTCTACGCGGAGTTGGGGTTCGGCCACGAGACGGGCATCGAGCTCCCTGGAGAAGTCACGGGAATTCTGCGGCCGGCCGCAGTGTGGTCTCCGGTCGATGTGGCGGCCGCGTCGATCGGCCAATCCGTCGCCGTGACGGGAATCCAATTGGCTCGCGCTGTCGCCGCCGTTGCTGCCGACGGGAGCCTGCCTCAGCCGCACATCGTCCGCGAAGCGGCCGACAACCCGGAGAGTGACGCCATCGCCTCGGCCGCCTCATGCGAAGCGATGCGGACGATGATGGTTCGTGTCGTCGAGGAAGGAACGGGAACGCGTGCCGCGGTCCCCGGATTTAAGATCGCAGGCAAGACCGGCACGGCGCAGAAAGCGGTGCCGGGACTCGGATACGTCGAAGGGAAATATACGTCTCTTTTCGCCGGGATCTTGACGGCACAAGCTCCGGAGTACGTGTTGGTGGTCGTGCTCGACGAAGTGAAGACACCCTATCCATCGGGTGGTTACACTGCGGGACAGATCTTCCGGGCCGCAGCGGAACGCCTTCTTCAGCACGAACGTGTGATCCCCACGGTCGCCTGGTAGCGAGTCGCTAGCTACGGCGCAGATGGATCGCGAGCATTGAGAGATCGGCTCGGGAGACGCCCGGCACGCGGCAGGCCTGCCCGAAAGACGCCGGACGGACGCGCGAGAGCAGGTCCCGTCCCTCGATCGACAGATTGTCGAGGGACGCGTAGTCGAGGTCCGGCGGAACCCGTTGATCCTCCAAATGGTGGAGGCGTTCGATCTCGCGCGCCTGCTGTGCGAGATAGCCGTCATACTTCCCGGCGATCTCGACCTCGTCGGCGACGGCACACGGAACGTCCGACGTGGAGACGAGGTCAGTCAATCGCACGTGAGGGCGGCGAAGGAGCTCGAACAGGCTGGCCCCGTTGCTCGATAACGGGGCCGATCCTCGCTCCATAAGGCGTTCATTGATTGCATGTGCCGGTCCGATGCGTTCGTTCCGCAATTCGGTGATCAGTCGCTCGATTCGCTCCCGGCGCTCGACGACTCGGTCGTACTGCGCGTCCGAGAGGAGCCCGACGGCGTGACCGACGTCGCTGAGCCGCAGATCGGCGTTCCCTTCGCGAAGCGAGATTCTGTATTCGGCGCGTGACGGAAGCATCCGATAGGGTTCGCTGATCCCCTTGACGACGAGATCATCGATCAGGACGCCCATGAACGCGTCGCCGCGCGAGAGGAGAACGGGCTCCTTGCCGCCGATTGAGCGCGCGGCATTGATCCCTGTAAGCAAGCCCTGCGCCGCGGCCTCCTCGTATCCGGTGGTCCCGTTCAGCTGGCCGGCGAAGTACAGGCAGGCGACCCGCCGGCTCTCGAGCGATGCATGCAGATGGATCGGGTTGATGAAGTCGTATTCGATGTTGTAGCCGTACCGCTCGATGTGCGCCTCTTCGAGTCCGCGGATGCTGTGGACGATCGCTTCCTGGACGTCCGGAGACATCGCCGTGTAGATCCCTTGGAGGTAGATCTCCTCGCTCGCTCGTCCCTCCGGCTCGAGGAACACCTTGTGCCTGGGGCGGTCCGGGAACTTCACGATTTTCGTCTCGAGGGATGGGCAGTGGCGCGGCCCCTCTCCGCTCATGAGGCCGGCATAGATCGCGCTTCGGCCGAGGTTCTCCTGGATGATCCGATGTGTCTCTTCGTTGGTGTGCGTGACATAGACGGGATACTCATCGGGGAGCCGCCGAGGCTCATGCCAGAAGGAGAACCCCAGAGGCCGATCGCTCGTCGGCTGGCGCTCGAGGTTGGTTGTGTCGACGGTACGTCGATGAACGCGAGGCGGGGTCCCTGTCTTCAGGCGTTCGAGCGTGTACCCGCAACGCTCGAGGGATTCGGCAAGGGCGGTCGACGGGGGCTCCCCGGCGCGGCCGGCGGCGTAGTCGATCCGCCCCATCAGCACACGCCCCCGCAGGAACGTCCCGGCGGCGAGGATCACGCGGGCGGCTCCGATCTCGATTCCCTCGCGAAGCCGCACGCCGACGATGCGCCCCGCGCGAACGCGGAGGTCTTCGACCATCCCCTCGATCAGCGAGAGTCCGGCTTGCTCCTCGAGGATCCGCCTCCAGAGCCGCTTGTATGCGGCGCGGTCCGCTTGCGCCCGCTGGACCTGCATTGCGGCGCCCTTGCTCGTATTGAGAAGGCGGATGTGAATCATGGCCTCGTCGCTGACCTGGGCCATGCCGCCGCCGAGCGCGTCGATTTCCCGCACCAACTGAGATTTTCCCGGTCCACCGATGGACGGATTACAGGGCATGGCGCCAATTTCGCGTAGGTTGATCGTCACCAGGGCGGTGCTCACGCCGAGCCGCGCGGCGGCCAATGCGGCCTCGCAGCCGGCGTGGCCGGCTCCGACGACGATCACGTCGTAGTGCTTCATTCGAGTCGAGTCCTGTCCGAGGGCTACTCCTTGCCCTTGCCTTGGAGCCACTGGAACAGCTCGATGGGCACCGGGAAGACGATGGTCGAGGCATTCTCGGCCGAGATGTCATTGAGCGTCTGGAGATAGCGCAGCTGTAGGGCGGACGGATTTCGCTCGATGATCGCCGCCGCTTCGCCGAGCTTCGTCGCCGCTTGGAGTTCGCCCTCTGCGTTGATGACCTTGGCGCGGCGATCGCGCTCTGCTTCCGCCTGCCGAGCGATGGCGCGTTGCATGTCGGCGGGAAGCTTCACGTCCTTGATCTCCATGTTCTTGACCTTGATGCCCCACGGGTCCGTCTGCTCGTCGACGATCTGTTGGAGCTGCATGTTGATCGTCTCGCGTTCGCCGAGGACCTGGTCGAGCTCGAAGCCGCCGAGAACGCTGCGAAGTGTGGTCATCGCGATCTGGCGCGTTGCCTCCATGTAGTTCTGCACCTGCACAACGGCGGCGCTCGGATCGAGAACGCGGAAGAACAGAACCGCATTGACCTGTGTCGAGACGTTGTCCTTGGTGATGACCTCCTGAGGAGGCACGTCAAGTGTCACGGTCCGCAGACTGATCTTCACCATTTTGTCGACGATTGGGATGATCAGGAAGATCCCCGGTCCCTTGGCGCCGACCAGTCGACCGAGCCGGAAGATGACGCCCCGCTCGTATTCACGAACGATCTTGATCGCGTTGATCAAGAAGAGCAGGACGATGACGACGATCGCTCCGACTGCTGTATACATTGGCTCTCGCCTCCTTAGATCGGATCGCAGGCAATCCACCCGGATGGTAGATGGGCCGCGAACTGCTGTCAATTCTGTAAGCGAATCGGGCCGTTCGATATACTCAAACGACTTCCGCGTAGAAACGAGGGTACCATGAAGCGTCGATTCCTGATCGCCGGCAACTGGAAGATGAACAAGACACCCGAAGAGAGCGCATCATTCGTCGATGAGTTCCGCAAGAGGCTGAGACCCGTCGGCGACGTCGACATCCTCTTGATTCCGCCGTTCACGAGCCTTGACAGACTCGGAGGTCTGCTCGACGGCGAGGACATCGCTCTCGGCGCGCAAGATCTCCATCCCGCTCCAAGCGGAGCGTATACGGGAGCGATCTCCGTCTCGATGCTCATCGCCTGCCGGTGCGCATACGTACTGGCCGGTCACTCGGAGCGTCGCCACGTATTCGGTGAGAGCGACGAGATCGTTGAGAAGAAGCTGCTGGCTGCCCTTGCGGGTGGCCTCCGGCCGATTCTCTGCGTTGGTGAAACGCTTGAGGAGCGCCGAGCCGGAGAGACGGAAACACTGCTCGAGCGGCAGCTGTCCACCGCGATCGCCAACGTTGATGCTGACACAATGGGCGACGTGACGGTTGCCTACGAGCCGGTGTGGGCGATCGGAACGGGCGAGACGGCGACACCGGATCAAGCGCAAGAGGCCTGCGAGTTCATTCGTGCGTGGATCGCATCGCGATTTGACGATGCTATCGCGGGACGGTTGCGCATCCTCTATGGTGGCAGCGTGAAACCGGAGAATGCCGCGTCGCTGCTTGGCGAGCCGGATATCGACGGCGCGCTCGTCGGGGGTGCTTCGCTTGATCCGGAGGCCTTCGCCCAAATTGCCGATGCTGCAGCCCTACGCGAGGAGGCTGCATGAAGATCTTCCGGACGATCCCGAACCAGATCACGCTCTCGCGCATCTTGTTCGTTCCCCTTCTGATGTTCTTGATCCTGTTCGAGTCAGACGTCACGCGGATCCTGGCGATGGTCCTGTTCTTCCTCGCGGCGGTCTCCGACGCGGTCGATGGGTACATCGCGCGGAGCCTCAAGCAGACCTCGCTTTTCGGGAAGTTTGCCGATCCGATCGCGGACAAGCTACTGATTGCCGGCGCACTGCTCGCTCTGCTTCACCTTGGAGAGATGAACCCATGGGCGGTGCTTGTGATCATTGCGCGCGAGTTTCTCGTGACCGGACTTCGGATTCTCGCGATCTCTGAGGGTCAGGCAATAGGAGCGAGCATTCTCGGAAAGGCGAAAACGTTCTCCCACGTCGCTCTCGTGCTTGCGATTCTTATCGATCGCTCGTTCGCCATCGGCCCGGCGTGGGGTGTTGTCAAGTCCGCATGCCTCGGCCTGGCGATCGCGCTTTCGGTCATCTCCGGAGTCGAGTACTTCTACCGCTCCCGAAGACTCTTTGCCTAGCGGACAGCGTCGAAACTGCGGCGGGAAGCCACGTGCGGCTTTCGGTCCTGTTCGTCATTCGGCGCGCAGTCGTCCTACTCGCCCAGGATCTTGACGAGCACGCGTTTCCGTCGCCGACCGTCGAACTCGCCGTAGAAGATCTGCTCCCACGGTCCGAGATCCAGCCGGCCCTCCGTAACGGCGACGACGACCTCTCGGCCCATGACCTGTCGCTTGAGATGAGCGTCGCCGTTGTCTTCGCCCGTTCGATTGTGTTCGTAGCGATCGATCGGCGCATGCGGCGCCAGCGACTCGAGCCAACGCTCGTAGTCCCCATGTAAGCCGGGCTCGTCGTCATTGATGAAGACGCTTGCCGTGATGTGCATGGCGTTGACCAGGCAGAGACCCTCCCGGATTTCGCTCTCCGCGAGTGCATCCTCGACCTGGGGCGTGATGTTGACGAAACCTCTTCGGCTCGGAATGTCGAACCACAACTCGGTGCGATGGCTGTGCATGCGTCCTCCCTGCGAGTGGTGATGCCCGAGTGTACCGGGTTTCGGTTGGCTGCTAGAATGGTCCCCATGCGAAGACTGAGGATCGAGAGCACGGTTCTTCATTACCTGGGGATCGTCCTGGTGGCCTTTTCCGGCCTCCAGGCTGCGCCGCTTGTCGTGAGTGCGATCTACGACGAGACGGTGCGCTTCCCGGTGAGGATCTACGCGATCCCGGCCCTGCTTGCTCTTGCCGTCGGAGCCACACTGCTTGCGTCCTTCCGGCCGCGGCGACTGACGTCTGGAGGCGCGATGGCGATCGGGGCCCTCGGTTGGTTCGTCCTCTCACTTGTTGGGGCGATCCCCTTTTGGCTCGCGCTCGACGTGACGTATCTTGACGCTTTCTTCGAGGCGACGAGCGGATTCACAACAACCGGGGCGACGGTGCTCGAGGGACTCTCGCTTCTCCCCAAGAGCCTGCTCTTGTGGCGAGCACTCACACAGTGGATCGGAGGCCTCGGCATCTTCACGCTGTTCCTGTTCGTGATCCGAAGCAGCGGGCTGCGCCATTCGCTGATGGGGGCCGAAGCGCACAAGGGGGCCACAGAACGGTTCTCACCAGGTGTCTTCACGTCGCTTCGTATCCTGTGGGCGATCTACTTCGGGCTGACCCTGCTCTGCTTTCTCGCGCTTCGCCTCTTCGGGCTCAGCCTGTTCGACGCGGCCACGCACGCGATGACGACGCTTTCGACGGGCGGGTTCTCCTCCTACGACGAGAGCATCGGGTACTTCGCGCTTCACGGGTATCGCCACGCGGTGTGGATCGAGTACACGGTTCTTCTGTTCATGTTCCTCGGGGGAACGAGCTTCCTCGTTCACTGGCACCTGCTCAGGCGGCGCGCGCGACTCGTGTGGCGAAACTCGGAACTTCGCCTCTGGCTTGCCGTCCTTCTCCTCGCGACGGTCGTGATTGTCGCCGTCGACTGGAACCGGACCGGATCTGTCGGGATCCACGGACACATCCGGGCGTCGCTCTTCCAGGTCGTGTCGATTGCGACGACGACCGGGTTCTCGACGACAAGTCTCACGGGAGGGGGCCTTTCCTCCCTGACGCTGCAGATCTTCCTCGTCTTGATGCTCTTCGGTGGGTGCATCGGTTCGACGGCTGGAGGACTCAAGATTGCGCGCGGCATGCTGTTGGGGAAAGCCTTGGGTCGCCACATCCGGCGGATCAGCCGAACGCCGCATGAGGTGGTTCCGCTGACTCTCAACGGGAAGCGACTCGATCCCGTGGAGATCGATCGAACGGTGGCGATTGCGATCTCGTGGATCGGCGCGGTGGGGATCGTCTGGATGGTGGCAAGTGCTCTGTCGGGGCTTAGTGGATGGGAGTCTCTCTCTGCTGCATTGTCGGCTGTCGGGAACATCGGGCCGACGTACGTCGACCCGCGCGAGTTCGTGCAACTTGGTGTCGGAGTGAAGGTGACCTACATTCTGGCGATGATTGCCGGCCGGTTGGAGATTCTGCCGTTTCTGCTGATCTTCTCCCGGCGAGTCTGGAGGTAGGGGGTCGATATGCGAATTGTCATCGCCGGTGCGGGAATCCTCGGGCGCCGGCTCGCAGGCAAGCTGGCAAGTGGCCGGCACGACATCACGCTCGTGGACATGAACCGCGAGCTGTGTGAGGCGTTGAGTGCGGAGTTTGGTGTTGTGGCCATCTGCGGCAATGCGACGGAGATCGGCACGCTCGAGGAAGCCGAGATCGGGCGAGCGGACGTCGCTGTCGCGCTAATGCGCGTGAGCGCCGACAACCTCTCCTTCTCCCTCCTGGCTCGTGGCGCCGGCGTGAAACGGATCATCGCGCGGATGCCGAATCCGAAGTACCGTTCGGCCTATGAGCAGGCCGGCGTGACGAGCATCCTCGATGTGGCGGACCTGTTCCTTGACCGGTTGATCTTTGAGATTGAGAAGCCGCCCGTGCATCAAGTCGCGGCGATTGCCGACGGGCAGGGGGCTGTCGTGTGGGTACAAGTGGCCGATGGGGCCCATGCCTGCGGCCGGCCTCTCGACGAGATCCGCGCGGATCGTCGGTTCCCGCACGGCTGCGTTGTCTCGGGGCTCGTACGCAATGCCAGCGATCGATTGCTCTTCCCATCCGGGCGCGATCGGTTCTTGCCGGGCGACCGCGTGTTGCTCGTCGGGACGATCGATGGCCTCATGAGAGCCGCCGATCTCTTCGGGGCACGGCGACCGTTCGCGGCGCTGTTCAGCCGAAGTCACAAGGCTGCGGTTGAAGAGGCCGAGCAGATCTACGCACGCCTCGAGGAGTCGCTGCAGGAACCAGCGGACGTGAGCGGAGAGCCGGATGCGGGGGACGAGACGCCGCAGACCTAGGACGCAGGGGCCTCGGGCCTCTGCGCGATCGTCACCGAGCTGAAGACGACGTGCAGCAGCACGGGTGGCGATTCGCCGCCCGAATTGTCGTAGAGAAGGACCGTCAACTCTTGCCGCGAAGGATCGGAGAAGCCGGTCTTCTCGCGTAGCAAGGGACTGAAGATCAGCCCCTGCTGGCCGATCGAGCCGTCCTCTCGGCGCAGCGCATCGGCGACGGACCAGAAGCCCGTGGCAATCTCGGTCACGGAGCGGGCGCCGATCGTGACGTCGAAGATCACGCTTCCCGCAAGGAGGGCGTAGGTCTGCGGAAGGCGGCTCTCACTGATCCCGGTGTTGCCCCAGATGGGCGAGTCGGTCATCAGATCTGCGGCAGCCAGGGGCGCGCGGAGGAGGATTTCCTCTCCGGGCACTGCGTCGAATGGGAGTGCGGCGTCTTGGTCTTCGGGGAGCGTGATCCGCGCGAGCAGAGAGCCTGCTCCGTCGTCAGAATCGAAATCCAGCGTGGCTGTCGCGTCGACGGATCGGACCGCGTCGCCCCCGGCATACGCAAAGGGAGCTTCCGGCGTTCCGACGAGCCACGCATCGGCTGCGACGATCTCCCACGCGTCGCTCGGTTTGGGCAGGATCGGTGAGGGGATCAGAAGCACCGCCAAGCCGATCGCTGCAGCGGCTGCGAAAACGAGAAGGAGCAGTGTGCGGCCGGTCATCGTCAGGAGCCCGTTGTCACGGAGAAGGGCGCTTCGAACGCCGGTGTCCCATTAAGAGTTCCGCGGACCCAGTACCGGCCCACTTCGCGGCCTGCAAGATCAAGTTCATAAAGGCGCCAATCTCCATCTCCGATGACGTCTTCCACTTGGCCGAGAACGCCGCCATCGGGTCCAACCCACTCGAGATCGAACAGATCCTGATTCTCGACGCGCGTGAAGTGGGCGACAAGATGAACGGTATCGCTCTCGGTGAAGCGGACGGCCGCCTCTTCACCGACGTATCCATCTCGCTTCTCCTCGACCTGAGAGTAGAGACCATAGCGGATCTCCCGCGTGTAAGCCGATGACATGTAGCTGACGACGCGCCCCGCAATGTCCGTCGCCGCCGTTGCGACCATCCCGCCAATGCCGCCGCAGCAGAGCTCTCCGTACTCGGCGATGACGTTGTCCCGCCCGATCAAGTCGACAGTACGCTCGATCTTTCCCGTCCGGGCGTCGATGACCTCGACCTGCGCATGAACGGTGACGGTGTACTCGACACCTGGGATGGTCTCCACGCATTCGTTGTTCTCCCATCGTGCGCAGATTGTCACCTCTTTGGTCGGCGTATCGACGGCGAAGACTGTACCCGTGATCAGCTTCGTGACACCGGTTAGCGAGCCGATCTCGACCGCTGTCTTCGGATCGAGGAGTCCACCCGAGGAAAGAGCCTGCTCCATCAACAGCGTATCGAGCTGCCTACGGGAGTAGACGTTGACCGAGCCGCTGTTGACAAGGCGGGATTCGACCCGGCTTCGCAAGGTCTCTTCGACGTCCTCCCACTGCGAGCTATTGCGAAACTCGAGCACCGCCACATCGAGGCGCTCCATGGTCACAACCGCACGCTCCGGAGGCTCCGGAATGACGACCAATAAGAGCGTAGCGGCGAGGAGCACGATGGCAGCGAAAGCAATCAAGACGCCCGTGGTTTCGTTCATCTGTGTTCAGTCCTCTCATTCTTGCGAATGATCCAGAGTAGGTCGGCTCGGGGTCCGATTCAAGAGCGAACGGCCAGACCGGCCAAGAGGTGCCCGCAGGCGGCTGCAACAGCCTTGCGGTGAGCCATGGAGAGGTCGGCGGAATCAAGCAGCCCTGCGACGAGCGCTCCAGCGAACATGTCGCCCGCGCCGACAGTGGTCGCTGCTTCGATGGAGACGGCGCCCTGTGCATCGCGCTCCCCTCCACGCCAGGCGATCGAGCCGGCGGCGCCGAGCGTCAGTGCGCCCACGTCTGCGCGTTGAGCCAGGCGGTCGACGATGGCCTCGGGCGTGCCTTCGTCGGTGAGGATTCGGCCCTCCGACTCATTGGGGAAGAGCCACGTGCCACGGGGAATCCTCTCGAGGAAGGAGCCGACACCGAAGGACTTGATGAGGTTCTCCGGCGGGGGATCGACCGAGACCGTGAGCCCGTATTGACGCGCGAGGCCCAGTGCGCGCTCGACGGCCGGCCACTGGGCGGCGGAGAGCAGGGCGTAGCCGGAAACATGGAGGTGGTCGGAGTCGGCGAGCAGGTCGAGGCTGACGGAATCGCATGACAGGGCATCATTTGCGCCGCGCGAACAGATCATCGAGTGTTCTCCTCCGCGTTGCAGCGCGACGATCACCCCGGATGGTAGGGGGCTTCGGACCAAGTGAGGGATCACATGCGCGTTGACCAGCGACCTCTCAAGCAGGTCGCCGATGTCATCCTTGCCGACTGCGCCGATGAACGTGACCGCGGCTCCATGCGCTGCGGCACTCCGCGCAAAGGTTCCCGCCGAGCCACCGGGGCGCGCATGGACAGCGCTCCGAATCTCCGGTTTATCTCCCCTTGCTCTATCGTCTCGAACGAAGACGTCGAGATTGAGGTCCCCGAGCACGACGAGCCGTGTCATTCGGCGTCTCGCAGTGTGGAGACGGCCTCCGACATGGCGCGAACCCGGTCGACATCGATCGGCGCGTCGAGATTCCCGTCTTCTTTGAGTGCGGTGCCAACGATGAAGCCGTCCGCCTCGCGGTAGGTGGAGACGTTATCGATGCGGACACCGCTTCCGACCAACACCGGGAGGCTGACGGCCTGCTTGACACTCTGCAAGTCCTCCGGTTGCGTACGACGGCCTGTCCCAATGCCGGAGACGATCAACGCATCAGGGCCGTTTCGCGCTGCGTCGACGGCCGCTTCCTCGATTCGGTCGAGGTGCGCCGCGTGCTTGACATGTATGTCCGCGAAGATCTTCGTTTTCGTGCCGAGGTCGCGCTGTAGCTGTTGGAGCGCCCGCGCCGACCCCTCGATGGTGCCCTGGTCGGTGAAGGCAACGCCGCAGAAGACATTAACGCGTACGAACGATGCGCCGGTCGCGGCGGCGATTGCCATCGCTGCCAGGCCGTCATTTCGCAGGACGTTGACGCCGATTGGTAGATGAGCCCGCTCAGCGAGGACGTGAACGACCACCGCCATCATCGCGAGAGTCTCGCGAGGGGCAAGCTTTGCGTACGGAGCATCGTTCAGGTTCTCGACGATGACTGCGTCCGCGCCGCCACTCTCGAGGGCGTAAAGGTCGCGGAGCGCGGCATCGAGGATCGGCTTCGTACCCTCGCGGGCGTAGTCAACGCTCCCAGCGAGCGCGCGGAGATGGATCATCCCGATCAGTGGCTTCTCGACGTCGAGGAGTGTCATGGTGGCGCAGACTATAGCATCTCCACCCTTTGCGGGTACAGGCGGCGTCGCTCCCATGTCCTGGTGGCTAGAGCCAGGGTTCGATGTGCCGGTCCCTGAGACGGATGGGATGGTCCGCGTGCCGGATGACTCCCTGGCGATCGATGACGAACGTGTGTGGAACGCCGACGACTCCGTACTCTGACTTGACCGCGCGAGCCTCCGCTTCGGAACTGTGAAGGATCACGAACTCGCTATAGCCGTTCGACGTGATGAACGCCCGGGCCTCGTCTTCTGAGGTGTCGATGCTGACGCCGATTACCACGAGGCCGGCATCGGCGAACCGCTCGCGAAGCGACTCGAGGTGAGGCATCGTCAACTGACACGGCGTGCATGTACTCGACCAGAAGTCGAGCAGAATCACGTAGCCGCGGTAGTCGGTGAGTGCGTGCTCGACCCCATCGAGATCCTTGAGCACGAAGTCGATGGCCAGTTGATTGATGTCGTTTCCTGTCTCGGTGTCGCTCGACTCGTCCGTCACGGTGATCATGCGTGCGAATTCGCTCGCACGTCCGCGCGGATCCGCAACGGTGAGCCTGGCTTCGTAGGTGCCCGGCGTTGCATAGGTGTGCGTCGGCGTTTCGCCGGCGGCCGTGCCCCCGTCTCCGAAATCCCACTCATAGGTCAGAGGCTCGCCCTCGGGATCGAACGACTCCGAAGCGTCGAAGAAGACCGAAAGCGGAGCATCGCCGGCCTGGGGCGATCGTTCGAATGTGGCGACGGGCTCTTGGTCCATCCAGAGGCAACCGGCGAGGAACGCCAATGCCAAGAGAACCATCGCCGAAAGAAGGATCCGTCCAACGCTGCGTTTGATCAAAGCTCCTCCTCAGTGGGTCGAGGCCAGCGTCGAGGCCGGCGGCACGATCACAGGCTGCGACGAGTATCTCTCCGGCTTCTGTCCGATCTTCCAACCGACGCTCGTCGGTTCGAGGTAATAGTAGGGTTGCCCATTCCAAGTGTAATAGGTCTGAGCGTCGGTTGCGGGCGGTTGAACGCGGATACCTACTGCCATGTGGTGCTCCTCGACGAATGCCAACAGGATTGTATCGAAGCCCATCTGCTGGAGGAGCGCGGCGGCGAGAATCGACGCGTCCTCGCAGTCGGCTTGCATCTCGATCAGGGTCTCGAGTGGATACCGTGGATACTCGCCCTCTTCGGTGACATAGGGAATCGCCTGCGCAAAGCTGATGATCAGATTGAGCCGCTCCCATGCATCGAGCCCCGCGCCGTACGCGAGTCGCTCGATGGCAGCGACCAGCCCGCCTAGATCGCCGTCGTCGCGAACGTCGGACGCGTAAACGCCGTAGTCTGCGTAGTCTAAAGTCCTCGGCAGCAGCCGAAAGAAGCGATACGAGGCTTCGCAGAAGCTGTACGTCAGCGTCCATGTTCGACCACCGTACGACCATTGGTAGTCCCGCGCGATCCCGTCCGATTGGGCGGCGACGGAGATGCTTATCATGAAGAGAAGCGCCGCGAGACCGGAGAGGACGGAATGAGGACGACGAATACGGAAGCCGAGCGTCGAGGATTGCGTTGTCATGTCACCACCCGATCATTGCTGTATCGTCGCCGGCTTGCCCTTGAGCCGACCGCACGACTGTAATCAGGCTGAGTCAATCGATCGTGAATCCAGGATGGAGATCCTGTGTTTCTAGCGAATCTTGCGCCACAGGCGGCGCCTAGAGCCAGGGCTCGATCAAATCCGCGGTCAGAAGCCCAGGATGGCCCGTGTAGCGAATGACCCCGGTCCGATCGATCAGGAACGCATGCGGAACCCGCTGGATACCGTAGAGCGTCTTGGTCGGTCGATTAACTGGATCGAGCTCAAGAAGCTCGACGAATCCGGTGTAGCTGTGGCTCTCGAGGAACTCCACCGCGTCGTGCGATTGGACGGTGAGGATGATACCGACGATCACAAGGCCCGACTCCTCGTACTGGAGACGAAGCTGCTCAAGATAAGGAGTCACGGCGATGCAGGATGGGCACGTACTCGTCCAGAACTCGAGCAGCACGACACGCCCGAGGAAGTCGGACAGAGACACCGACTGGCCCTCGAGATCGAGAAGCGTGAAGGCCGGTGCTCGATTCCCCACGCGAGTGCCGACGGCTGCGTTGGATCCAACGACCGGAGCGGCCGCGACCGGCTCGTCAGCGGCGGCCGCAAGCGGGCTGCTAAGGTCGATCTCTCTTGAGAGCAGCGTTCTGGCTCCCCCGTTGTCGGTGACGAGGAGGGTCACGGTGTATTTTGCCTGGCTTGGATAGCTGTGCGTCTTGGTGATGCCGGAGCCACTGTAGCCGTCTCCGAAGATCCACTGGTAGGTTGCGATGGTGCCGTCCGCGTCTCGCGACGCGGACGCATCGAGAACGACAGTTGTCGCCGAGCCGTCCGGCGCCGATCGAACCTCGAATTGTGCAACCGGCGGCGTGTTGGCCGACGCGAGCGCAACGGGAAATGCGACCAGGAGGAGTGTCGCAATAACCTGCACGACGTGCGTTCTGTGTCCCATCTGACGGCTCCTTCAGCCATGCCTTTGTGTCATTCCGCCCCGCCTTCGGGCGGCGGTGATTGTACACGATCCTTTCGTGATGACGTGTGACTCGGATGACGATTGCGTGTGCACCGCGTGTTGTGCATCCGCCCCTACGGTAGGATGTCGTGATGATTCGAGACATCGAAGCGAAGACGCTAGTAACCCGGGTACGCGGACTCGATACGTACTTCGGGCTCGACTACGGGATGAACCTCTACCGTGGATGCCAGCACCATTGCATCTACTGCGATTCGCGAAGCCTCTGCTACGGGATCGAGGACTTCGATGGGGACGTGCTCGTGAAGGCGAACGCGGTCGATCGGCTGCGCGACGAACTCCCTCGGAAGCGAAGGCGAGGCATCATTGGCACCGGGTCGATGAACGACCCGTACATGCCGCTCGAAGAGACGGTCGAACTCACGCGTCGCGCGCTTGCGACGATTGCCGATTTCGGATTCGGAGTTCATGTGATCACGAAGAGCGACCTGGTGCTTCGCGATCTCGACATCCTGAAGCGGATCGGCCGGACGCACCGTGCGATTGTCTCGCTGACAGTGACGACGATCGACGATGAACTGAGCGGGCGAATCGAGCCCGGTGCCCCTGCGTCCTCGGCGCGCTTTCGGGCGCTTCGGCGGGTCCGGGACGCGGGAATCGAGACGCGAATTGCCTTGATGCCCATCCTGCCATTCATTGAGGACACCTGGGAGAACGTTTGCGCGATCCTCGACGAAGCACGGCGATCCGACGTGCAGGCCATCGTTCCCTGGTTTGGCATGAGTATGCGCGACCGTCAACGGGCTCACTTCTACGCGCGACTCGACGCGCTCTTCCCCGGACTCCGTTCACGATACGAAGCCGCATTCGGAGACGACTACATGTGTCCCTCCCCGAATGCGAAGGATCTCTTCGCTCGATTTACTGAACAGTGTGACGACTACGGAATCGCGACGTCTGTCGAGCCGTCTCTCGTACGCCAGGATGTGCAACTCCCTCTGTTCGGCGATTCCTAGGAGCCTTCAGCCATCGCGTGGTGGATTGCTTCGCGAATCCCGTCTTCCGGAGCCTCATACCCCCAGAAGATCTCCTTGCCATTGACGTAGATCGCGCGGGAGATCTGATGGCGAAGGAGGACATCCCGCTCCTCCGCGCAGTACTCGGTCAGTCTCACGGAGCCTCCAAACTCGGTGCACACCTTGCGGACTCGCTCCGCCTCGATGTTGCTTGTCTGGCAGAAGCCATTCCAGAAGAGATCGACGGAGACCTTCCCCGGGACGGGCGAGTACCTGTAGCTGGGACAGAGGAAGCGTGGAGGACTCGCCTCGGACGAGAACGGCTTCCAGAGCAGGACCTCGGATCCGCGGGTGTCGACGGTACTGAATCCGCAGCTCTCGAAGTAGTCCACCGGCATGAACCACTCGGCGCCGGGAAGGTTTCGAAAGGCCGTGACGGTCAGGCCCGACCGCTCTGTCTTGCGGGCGTCGACCTCGATGGCATCGAGAAGCGCGCGGCCGATGCCCTGCCTCGTGGCGCTGCGAAGGACATAGAGGCACGGGATCGACACTAAGCCCTCTCCCAGCGGCCCCCACGATGCTTGCTCTATGGGGATTCCGTAGGCGAAACCGATTGGCATTTCGTCGATCCGCGCGACCTTGATGATGAGACCGCGATGCGCAAGCTCACGGAAGAGCGCCGCGCGGCGGAGCCCGCACGCATCCTGTTCTTCGGACTCATGGACATGGGAACACGTTGAGACGAAGTACTCGTCTTCCGAATCCATGTCCCGGATCAGGAACTTGGGCACGGGCTCCTCCATCCGATCCCCGGCATAGGAGTCGCTCTCAGGGCGACGGCCTACATCACCGTCTCTGCGGCCTCTGCTTCCGGCTCGTCCACGGGCGTCAGTGCCTCGATTTTCGCCTCGATCTCCGTATTCGATCCGCCGAAGTCTGCGAGGGCGTCTTGGTACGCGGCCAGAGCGCTCGAACGGCAGTCGTCGATTGTCGCTTCCAATTCGGCCAACTCCGCGGTGTAGTCGAGTTCCTCGGTAACCTGCGACTCGAGCGTTCGTTGTTCAGTCTCCGCGTCATACATCTTCGTTTCGTAGAGCGATCCGATGATGTAAGAAAGATACGGCTCTTGGACGTTTGCGTCGGCCTTCAACGCCTCGAATGCGGCCAGCCCCGCGTCGGTGTCCTCGATGCGAGTTCGCATCGCTAGGAGAAGCGGATCGTAGACCGTCATTTCGGCTGATTCGTACGCATTCTCATACCACACTGAGAATCGTGCTTCCATCGTTTCGGCCTCGAGATCCGACAGGACTTGATCTGCGACGTCCGCATACTCGGGACTCGTAGCGTCTCTATGGTCCGTCAGGAGAATGATGTGATAGCCGTAGTCCGTTTCGACGATCTCGCTGAGCTGGCCGATATCGAGGGCGAACGCGGCCTCCTCGAATTCGGTGACCATCTGTCCGCGCGCAAACCATCCAAGATCGCCGCCGTTCTCTGCAGATCCCGTGTCGGTCGAGTACTCCT
>Ga0272442_10004638_pt1 | contig 18706 bp, 15 predicted proteins | sample SSMForm2O_FD_200262 | JGI IMG/M metagenome (GOLD analysis project Ga0272442, IMG submission 200262) | Marine sediment archaeal communities from Little Sippewissett salt marsh, Falmouth, MA, United States - SSM-Form-2O | ecosystem: Environmental > Aquatic > Marine > Wetlands > Sediment ... | reverse complement strand
AGAAAAAAGCTTACTTAGGCGCAGTATTAAAATATGCCGAAAAAACAGAAGTCATCCCGTTTATGCAGCCAGGCGCTGCCATGGAATATTCGTTATCCTCCGGGATAAAAAAACTAATCGCTTCCGATAAACCATTGGTCGGCTTTATCCAGGGGCATGGGGAACCAACGACCGGTATGTTCCAGCAGGCAATGGCTTCGCTGGGCGTACTGTACGAGGTGGAAGGTGTGAACATTACCGATTCAACCTACCTCCCGAGGTATAAAACGCTGGTGCTTTGTGCCCCGGCAGATACCATCCCCCCGGCCCATTTTGAGATACTTGATGACTATCTTGCCAATGGCGGGAATTTACTGGTTTGTATTAACAGGGTTGAAGGCGACCTGACCCAGGCGATGGGGCGTGAGGTTTATACCGGGCTCGAATCGTGGTTGGCTGAAAAAGGGGTAACTGTTGCCGGGAGTTTTATTGTCGATGAAAACTGCGGGTCGGTAGGTGTCAGGCAGCAACAGGGGCTTTTTACGTTTACTACCCAGATGGCATTCCCCTACCTGCCTTTAATTTCGAATTTTGCCGGGCACCCAGTCACCGAAGGCATCGAGCAGGTGATTTTCCAGTTTGCCAGCCCGATTACCTTTACCGGCGATTCTTTACTAAACTTCCAGCCGTTGGCATATTCTTCAGCGAAATCGGGTACTCAAATGGCGCCGCTTTATTTCAACATTAACAAAGAATGGGGCAATAACGACTTCAGCCTTCCAAACCAGGCCGTGGCAGCTTTGGTCGAAGGGCAAATCGAGGGGGGCAACAATTCACGCATCATCGTAATTGGTGACGGCGATTTTGCGGTTAATGGCGCCGGCAATGCTGCACAACAGCTTCAACCCGACAATATCAACCTGTTTGTGAATTCTGTCGATTGGCTCTCTGATGACACCGGATTAATAGAATTAAGGACCAAGGGGATTACTTCACGGCCATTAAAACAAATTGAAGAGGGCAGAAAACGGTTCCTGAAGTGGCTGAATTTCCTCCTGCCCGTTGTCCTTATAATAATATATGGTATATTCCGTATGGAGAGGACAAGGCGTATCAGGGATAAACGCCGGAATGAAGATTATAATGTTTAGTTGAATTTAAATCGTTGAAAAATGTTTCGGAAAGTTAGTTTAAAAACTTTGGTATTGGTGTTTTTTGCTCTACTGGTTGTTGTGGCTGTTGTTGAAATGATTGACACACGGAAAGGGGACAGGACATTCAGGGATGTTTTGGTAGATGTCCCCCCCGGTGAGGTTTCCATGATTCAGGTTATTCCCAGGGCACTCGGGGGTGAAACCGTAACACTGGTAAAAGAAAACGAAAAATGGATGATCGAATCGGAAGGGCAAAAGTATAATGCAAACCAGTCGTTGCCAGGTTCTATGATTTCAGAATTAAACAACCTGAAACCGGAAAGTGTGGTGGCCACCCAAAAAAGCCAGTGGGGGCAGTATGAGGTAACCGACAGCCTGGGGACGCGGGTAAAACTTTTCGGGGGAGGCGAACTCCTTTGCGACCTGATCATCGGAAAATTTAATTTCAACCAGCAAACCCGGAAGCTGACCTCATACGTCAGGCTTGTTGAAGATAAAGAAGTTTATGGTGTCGACGGATTCCTCTCAATGACATTTAACCGCGATGTAGCCTCATTAAGGGATCAGACCGTTATTAGCTCCGTCAGAAGCAACTGGACAAAGCTCACGTTCAGCTATCCGGCCGATAGCTCGTTTGTCTTAGCAAAAACAGGGGATACATGGCACATCGGCGGGGTACCTGCAGATTCGGCGGACGTTGCCGGATATTTTTCCGGCATTTCAAATTTAAACGACAATAATTTCTATAATGAAAAACCAACCGGGCAACCAACACATGCGCTTGTTATCGAGGGGAACAACATGGACATGCCCGTCAGGATTACAGGTTACAGTCAGCAATCCGGTAACTATATTATCGGAAGCAACCTCAATGAGGGATCGTTTTTCAACAGTAAAGAACTGGCAGAAAAAATTTTTATTTCCCGGGATCAGCTTATAAGTGAATAATTAATTCACCTGCGACAGGCAGGATGTATTTTTTTAACCGCTCTATTTTATACTTTTGTTATGAAATGAGTTGGTTAAAACATATCTACAAAGAGAATATTTACGGAATAATGGGGACTCTGGCCTTCCATATCCTTCTTATCTCTTCGTTCATGATAGCCGATATCGATAAAAAAGGGAAAATGAAGGAAGAGCCCGTCATTATTGAGTTTCCCGAAATATTGCCTGAAACGGAGGAGATGTTGGATAACCGGCAACCGGAAGCAGGTGGCCCTGATGACGAAAATGTGCAACTGGCTACAAACCGGGCTTCAAACGTGGTCGCTTCGCGTGAAGATGAGTTTTTCGACGAGGAATACAGGAGGGAGATTGAGGAGGCACAGAAACTCGTCGATGACGTAAACAATCAACTCAGGAAAGAAGTGGCAAACCTGGAAGACATAAAAATGCCTGTCGAACGTACCGAAGGCATGGCCCCCGATTCCATTAAAAATGTTATTTATTCAGGCGAAAGCAACATTGTTTACGACCTGGCAAACAGGTACCATGTCAGCCTGCCCATCCCGGTATATCTCGCACAGGGGGGGGGCACTGTAACAGTTGACATTGTTGTAGACCCCGATGGGGGCGTTTTAAAAGCTTCTGCGAGGGAGAATCCAACGGTTACCGACAAGCAGGTTTTTTATTATGCCGAAATTGCTGCTTCGCGAACCCTGTTTAACGCCGATCCGTCTGCACCGCCACAACAAAAGGGGACCATCATGTACCGGTTTATTGCACAATAGGCTGTTTAAAAAAAATGTTAACATTAACATCATTTAACACAATTAATTCTTTTTCCCTGCAGAAAGTATTTTATATTTGGGGCACGTTTATTTTCATAAGTTTAGGTTTAGTTAGGTTAGTTAGTTTAATGAGAAAAGGATAGGTTGTTGAGCCTATCCTTTGTTCTTTTAACAGAGTTGGTCTTATATCCTGCCCCTTTTTAAAAGCATAAAATAAATTCCCTGAAAATTAACTTCTTATTTATTTTTATCAATCCAAATTTCTTTGAAATTTGATTTCTAAACGTTTAATTTGTATTTAATCATTAAAACGAAAGATAAAAAGTAAATACATAGGGTTACCTTTTTGTAATAATCCGAATTATATTATAGAAAATGAAAAATTTTACTGACGAACAAATCCTGAAAGGGATTTTAAGAAATGACAGCTTAGTATTACAGTTCATTTATAAAGAGTTCTTTTACAAGGTTAATAATTTCATCAGGAATAACAGCGGCAACGACGAAGACGCAAGCGATATCTTCCAGGAAGCGATTATCATTATTTTCAGAAAACTGAAAGAGGATATTAAAGCACTGGAAAACCGCCAGTTTCAAACTTACCTGTTTTCCGTATGCAGGTTCCTTTGGTTAAGGCAACTGGAAAAGAGGAGGATTGAAAATGAGAAATTTACTGATAGTTTGCCATTCCGGGAGGATACATACAATGAAGATTTTCTTGAAACTGTAAGTAAAAACGAAAGGTACAGTTTATATCAGAAACACTTCAGGAACCTCGGCACCGATTGCCAGAAAATAATGCAGTTATTCTTTGAGAAGGTACCTTTGAAACAAATTGCGCAAATCATGGGGTACAAAAGCGAAAAGTACGCCAAGAAAAGAAAATATAAGTGCAAAGAACTTCTGATAGAAAGAATTAAACAAGATTCACAATATAAAAAAATTTTAGAAGATGATACGTAAAGTTGAATACACAGAATGGATTGACAGCTACTTGGATGACGAACTAACCGATGAGCAGAAGAAAGAGTTCGAATCAGAATTAAAAGTTAATGCTGTGTTAGCAGAGGAGTTAAAACTCCATATTGAATTACAGGAGGCGCTAACTGAAAAAGATGTAATGAATCTGAAAGAAAACCTAAACACAATTTCAGATTCTTACAAATCAGAAAATCAGAAATTAGAAGCCTCGTTCGACCTGATCGAAGAACTGGAAGAGTTTAATGAGTTTGACACAAAAGTAGACCCCAAAGAACTTTTAAACTATTACGAATCCCTCCCGAAACTTCACATTTACCAGCACGAAATCGCTTCAAAAGAAAACGTCCACCATTTTTATAAAGAACAGGAATTAACCCGGTCTTCTGTTGAAGAAGAAGAAGTTATTTCCGATGAGGCTTTAATGATGGAAGTTGAAGAAGCTGTGATGGAAAAAGATGTGCTCGAGTTAAGGGAAAACCTCAAACAGGTTGCCGAGTCGATGCCTGACCACGATTACAGCCAGGAACAGGTTGACGACTATATTAATGGCACAATGCCGGAAGGTGAAGTGGCAGAATTTGAAAAAGAAATGGCGTTGAACCCACGCCTGGCAGAAGATGTAAAACTCCACAGGGAAATCGAAGGGGCAGTCCTCGAAGGCGATATAATCAGCCTCAGGTCGAAGTTGGCCGACATCATGGAAACGCAGGCCTCATACCACCAGGATTTTACCGATATCGAAAAATATCTTGAAAAGGGCCTCGCCGAAGAAGAACTGGCTGAGTTTGAAAACGAAATGTATGAAAATTCAGATTTGAAACGCGATGTGAAATTACACAGGGAAGTTGAACAGGCTTCTGCCGAAGGGGATGTAATGGAGCTCAGGGATAATCTGAAGGAGATTAATAAAGAAATAGAATCGAAGAAAGAAAAATCGGTTATAAGGCTGGATACAAGCTGGAAGTCGGCGTTTGTAAGGTACTCGGCAGCAGTGGTTGTTTTAATTGCATTCGGAGTATCGTTTATCCTGAAACTGCAGCCAGTTAGCAATGAGCAGTTGTATGGCAACTATTACGTTGAAACCGAAGCAATCGGTGTCAGCCGTGGCATTGATATGGAAAACCAGTTGCTTAACAACGGCAAGGAATTAATGAATGCCGGGAATTACGAACAGGCTTCCATCCTGTTCAGGGTCGCCAGCAATAACGATGAGAACAACGCAATCCCGAGGTTCCTGCTCGGCAGCAGTTTGCAAAACCTGAAAAAATGGAAAGAAGCCATCGAAGAGTATAAAGTGGTGGCTGCCAATAATGAAAACACTTTTAAGGAACAGGCAGAGTTTAATATAGGGCTTTGTTACCTGATTCAGGACGACCGTAAAAAAGCCGTGGAACAGTTCAGGCGGGTCTCCCGCAACGGGGGGCATTACAAGCCAGACGCCCAGGCTATTTTAAGGAAGCTTAAATTTGAAAATAAAGAATAAGTAAATAAAAGGACCAATTAGAAAAGCCCGGGTAACCGGGCTTTTTTTATCAGGTACTCCTGATTATTTGTTTAAAAAAAGCACAAGCTTCAAGAATCTTTTTTGGATAGCTAAACCTTTCAGGTTTCCAAAACCTGAAAGGTTTTAATAGGAGATTCTTTGTTTTTTACGCACCCATTTTATAAATTTATGCATCTGTAATTTTGTAGTTTATTAGGACAAGTTTATGATTAACCTAAAAAAACACCTGCCTATGATAGCATGCCAAGTATTTTTTACTAAGAAATTCAACGTTTACTATTTTACACTGTAAACAATTGCAGGATACTGTTAGCTGTACAACGCTCCATTCCCTCTTTTATATGATACTCACTATCATAATACGTGTAAATTAATTTTACTTACTTTTTTACTTAAATCATTACCCTATGAAAATTAATATTTTAAAATTGAGTACATTTATTCTTATCCTGTTGTTTATATCAACAGGATGTGAGAAGGACGAAATCGAATATGCTGATGAAAGCATTGTAGTTAGTAGTATTCCCGGAATAAGTATTTATAAAACGAAGAAGGATTATTATAACTATATCTCTGTGCAAATTACTGATGAAGGATTAATAAATGCTATTCCGGATTATAGTCTTGATGATCCTCGAATTATAATCGATAAAGATGGTAAAGCAACACCCAATTTCCGATGGCGATTAAAAAGTGGTTATATTGTTGATAAAGAAACAGGTAGAAATGAAATATTTACTGATATAACCATTCAGGAATATATTGCTTATAACATTCAAAATGATGTATTTGGTTGGCCAGGAGAATTAATACGACCAAGAATAATCGATAAAAATCCTTTTTATGAGTATTATTATTACAATGGGTTTAATAAATCTGAAAAGCAATTTACTCTTAAAGAGTTAAATGAGATGCTTGAAAACGGCACTATCGAAGAATATTTTACAAAGCTTAAATAGTTGTTAACCATACTAAACTGACCTCTATCAAGAAAATACAGGTTTTGTATATTTTTTTACACTGGTGACCGAGGAAATTTCAAATTATTATTTTTTGGATACTTGTGATATTTAAATGCTTTATTCTCTGCATTTTCGTATTTGGGGCTGAAGCCCCGTTTCTTCGCCCCTATTCTTAACCCCGGCCTTAAGGTCGGGGCTATGGATACCTCACCAATCAAGGGCTTTAGCCCTTAATATATTTTTTATTCGGACAGTAGTGATTTTTTTATATGAAATCCTTCACTCTTTGTATCCGATTATTCTTTTCCATCCTATGATTTATGCACTTTATTGTGTTTTTTCCTCCTTTGGAGGATCAGGAGTGGCTTTTCCTTCGCCGGTGCCTGACTACCTGGTCGGCTATAATTACAATCAGAATAACAAGGATTATTATAAAAAAGTAGAAGTCGTTGCTTGCATAGATGGCATCGGTATTCCCGATCGGGACGTAGCAAAGCCACATATGAGGGTGGGCGGTTACCGGCGTAGCATTTTCAATGTGCTTCATTTTTGCCAGCCTGAGTGCGTCGTGTTTCTTTTTCCCCGCTTTCAGCAACCTATAAAATTCACTCATAATATCAGCCCCCGACCTATCTTCGACTTCCCAAAGAGTCATGATTATCGACGGGCAGCCTGCATAGAAAAATCCACGCGCCAGGCTGATCACCCCTTCGCCTTCCCTTAAATTGCCGCTCCCGGTATTGCATGCACTCAATACAGAAAGCCTTGCATTGAGCTTCAGGTTATAAATTTCCGAAGTTGTCAACCACCCGTTAAAAATCTGAAGGCTGTCATCTCCGGGGGCGAAGGCCAGTTTCGAAAACATGGGCATGGTATCGTTCATAATGGCATGCATAGCCAGGTGGATGATATCATAAGCCTGGTAGTTCTCCATAAAATTTTCCTCGGTTGCTTCATCTTTTAAAAACAGGCGCGATTTGATCTGCCCGGAAATAGATTCTACTTCCTCAGCAATACCTGTCAGTGGAGCCAGTTGATTAAACTCAGGATTTCCGGGGTAATTGTATTTGCCATATTCCGGTGCAAAAGCCAGTAATTTTTCACGGGCCCGTTTTTCAGTATTAAACCAGTTCAGGTATAAACTGGCAGAATATGAGTAATTAAATGTAAATTTTTTTATCAGGTAGGGCAGGTTTTTGAAATCCAGCCTGTCGGTGTTAGCAGGTTTTTGGTACAACAGGGCATCGAAAGGGATGTAGCTCAGTTTCCCGTCGGGGATGATTGTTGCCGAATGATTGTTTATTTTCTCTTCAACAGGTCTGATTAATAAATTGTATAAACCATAGGCCGATTCAATGTAACTGTTATATTTTTCGAAAGGGATGTTGATAAAATCCCTGGCAGCAAGGAACCGGTAAACCACATCCACGTTCTTTAGATAGGTTGAGTCGAGTTGTAGTTTACTGAACCCGAAATCGTTTTTTGAAATAAAGAAAATATACATGGCTCCCTCTGTTTCCTGCCCGCCGGTTTTGTCGCAGGTATATTCAACAAGGACTTCGTCATTCGTTAGTTTGCCCTGAATTTCAGGGAGTGTTATTTTATCGTCGGTATATTTTAGCTGATAGTAGTCCCTGAAGTTTTCTTCGAGGTACCGGGCCAGGTCGTTTTTTTCATGGCCTAATTGGAAAAGCTGGTCCTGGTAGCGTTCTATTTTTGATGAATCCGGTGAATGCGACTGGTTTTCTTCAAAAAGCCTCTGATTAATGAATGAAATCTGGTCGTTAATATTTTCTTCCAACTGTACCAGGCTGTCAGGGATGAAACTCGCCTGCCTGGCATTCTCGTCGGTCAGGTTGTCAAGCAGACTGGCAGCTTTGTTCCTTTCGGAATTCTGAAATGCGATTTCGAAATATTCTAACTGCCCGGTATGTTCATATAAATCAAAAGTAACTTTAATTGTAAAAAGGTAGATCGAGTTTTGGAGTTGGGTCATTACTATCTTGCTTTCTTCACTTACAGCCCCGGTGCGGAGATCGTTCAGGAGGTCGCTGGCAAGGCTGGCTGCCGCAAGCGAATTCTTGAGGCCTGCAATCTTTCGGGCTTCGTTATCTTGCTCAAGTGAAGTTATTTCGTAATATGTTTTTGCCTTGCTTTGTAAAATTTCGAGGGTTAAAGCCGGAAATTTGCACTGTTCGATCGTGGGATTTGATGAAGGTTCCGGATCGGTATAATTATCGCTTAAAGCAATAATTGCTTTTTGATAATACTCTAATGCCAAGTTCAGATTTTTGAGTTTTGTCCTTCTGAAATTATTTAGGGAATTAGTATCAAACTCTTTGTGGGAATAAAGTTCGCCATAGGTAAAATACCATCCTGAAATATCCCGTCCTCGGACACTGTCTTTTATAAGTGGCTTTGCAAGTATCAGGTTTCTTTCCGCTTCAGTGAATTCATTCACAGTAATCAGGAACTGGGAGTTGTCGATATATAAATCTGCGAGGTTTGTTGAATCATGGATGTCAATAGCGTTTTCTCTTAATACATCAATTGATTGTTTGAAAAACCGCTGTGCTTCTGAAAATTTATTTTGTTCTGTATAAATATTCCCTAGCAGATTCAGGAAGGTGGCTTTCTGGTCATACTCTGATCCTTCATAACAACTTAAAATTAGCTTAATTGATTCTTTAAGTTTTTTCGATAAATAAAGATTTTCAGCAAGATTATATCTGATTTCATTTATCGTATATTTAAATCTGATTGTATCACCAAGGCCAAAATGATAAAGAGCTTGCTGATGATATTTTAAGGCATCAGTAAAATTCCCTTTTTGTTTGTATACATTTCCAAGATTTGAATAAGGTACCCCAAGGCGATAATTATCACTATCACTGATTTTATAAATTTTTTCGGAGATTTTTAAATTTTCAATGGCTTCATTAAATCTTCCAAGGTTTTTGTAAGTATATCCTATTGTGCTGTAAGCACTGGCAACTCTGCGATCATCTTCTCCGAATACTTTTTTTCGATATTGTAAGCTTAATTTAAAATTTTTTAAAGCATCATTGTAATTGCCTTCATCATCAAACCGTCTTGCTATTCTCCAGTAATTTATGCTATTAATACTATCTGCATAAAAACTATCCTGTTTGTTAGTGGCCGCCTCGTAAAGTTCCTGAATCTGTTGGTTATCCAGTATTCCTGATTCCTGTGAACAGATGGTTTCGGAGAAAAATAAAAAAATTATGAAAAAAGCAGAATGAATTAATGTTCTGTCTTGCAGGGGCTTGTGTAGTATGGTCAATACTTTTAACATTAATTTTTTTCTTTATCGGGGTTACCTTTTTGAAGAAAACCGGATATATAGGTACATAAGCACAAACAAGATTGATGAATTAAAACCAAAAGTAATGAAAACACAGGTCAGCTACAACAATGGATGGAAAAATTTTGAAATGTTGAATGAATCAGAAATGAGCAGCGTTCACGGGGGAAGGGGAAGGTTCTGGAGTTTTTTGAAAGATTTTATTCAAGTGATTAAAGAGAAGGACATCCTTGATCCGGACGAAGAATAAATAAATAAAATACAATTTAAAATGAAAACTATATTATTTAACCAAAAAGAAGACATGAAATTTGAAGTGCTTAATGAAAATGAAATGCATCAAGTTAAGGGTGGTTTCATTCCTAAAGAAAAAGATATTCTTGATCCAGACGAAGAATAAAACCAGAATCTATTAAAATTAAAAACAATTGAAATGAAAACTTTATTCAACCAAGAAAACTTTGAGAATTTTGAAATTCTGAATTATAACGAAATGGATCAGTTAAAAGGTGGTTTTATTCCTAAGGAAAAAGATATACTTGATCCAGACGAAGAGTAGTATTCTTACTTATAATTAATCGTAGTATTCTTACTTATAATTAATCTTTACGTTTTCCCGGAAATAGTACATATTTCCGGAATTCGCATTTAATAGCACCATTATAGAGTTCATGCCTCTCTGAATGTTTTAATCCTATTTCCTGAAAATATTCTTTTGAAGAAGATAAAATCCAGGCATTATTCCCCGCATAAGCATGTTTTAACCGTTCTCCCAACATAGAATACAATTCTTCCGGTTTATCTGGCTTTAGCCTTTCACCGTACGGTGGATTCATTATTATGGTTGCATTTTTTGTGGGGATATTCAGATTCCTGAAATCGGATATTGAAAAAGTAATATTTTTAAAGATACCGGCATTCCGGGCATTGGCTTTTGCCATTCCAACATTCCTCTCCGAGATGTCTGAAGCATAAACTTTTCCGTCGAATTTTTTAGTATTATGTTCGTTAATAACTGTTTTCAGGATTAAGTTATCGAAATCAGCCCATTTTTTAAATGCAAATTCCTGTCTGAAGGAACCGGGGGCTGTATTTGAAGCGATCAACACTGCTTCAGCGGGCAATGTCCCCGACCCGCACATAGGGTCAATAAAATCATTGGTTCCGTCCCAGCCGGAAATCAGGATCATGCCTGCAGCGAGGACTTCGTTTAGCGGGGCTTTGGTTTGAGCCACCCTGTACCCGCGTTTGTGCAGCGATTCACCTGAACTGTCAAGTGAAAGGGTGCAATTATTATGTGAGATGTGGGCATTGATAATCACATCAGGATTCGTTGTGTCGACATTTGGTCGGATCCCGGTTTTTCCCCTGAAATAATCGGCGACAGCGTCTTTTACTTTCAGCGATGCGAACATGGAATTCCGGAATTGTTTTGAATGGTATACCGTGCTGTAAACTGCAAAAGTGTTTCCCCTGTGCATTAATCCTTCCCAGTTTACCGACCGGCAATGTGTATAGAAATCATCGGTGGAATTAAACCGGAAAGCAGAAACCTGCCTTAAGATACGTAAGGCGGTCCTTAAGTTATAATTGGCCCTGTAGAGCATTAATTTATCGCCGTTGAAAATAACAGCCCGCCTGGCTTTTTGAATATTCCTGCCGCCAAGCTTTGCTAATTCGGCAGCAAGGGCATCTTCAAGGCCAGCCAATGTTTTGGCAATTAAAGTAAAGTCTCCCAAAGCGATTTTCCCGGATTTATTTGTTTTATATATAAATTATATCCCTGCCCCGTTATTAAAAAACCTTTCATTGGGCCTGGTCTGTACGATCCTTGAATCAGGCAGGATGTCCCTGGTAATCCAGACATTTCCACCAATTATTGAATTTTCGCCGATTGTAACACGGCCTAAAATAGTTGCACCTGCATAAATAATTACGTTATCTTTTACAACAGGGTGCCTGAGTATCCCTTTAATCGGATTTCCATCTTCATCTAAGGGGAAACTTCGTGCACCAAGGGTCACGCCCTGGTAAATTTTTACGTTTTTGCCAATAATACATGTTGAGCCGATAACAACGCCTGTCCCGTGGTCGATGGTGAAGGATTTGCCGATTTGTGAACGTGGGTGAATATCGATGCCAGTTTCACTGTGTGCCATTTCAGTTATAAATCGCGGAATTAAAGGCACCTCCAGTTCATGAAGGCGGTGGGCTACCCGGTAATTGCTGATTGCCCTGATAGCCGGGTAACAATAGATAACTTCACCAATGTTCCTTGCTGCAGGGTCGCCAAGGTAGGTGGCATTGACATCGGTAACCAGCATACGCCTTATTTGAGGAAGGTATTCAATAAAATCGATGGCGGCTTGTTTGGCTTTTTTATTATGCCTTTTTACCTTGTCTGCCTTTTCATCGGTGCATTCAAAACACATCCCCGAAAGGATCTCTTCCGACAGCAACTCATACAGTTCATCCACATAAACCCCCATATAGTGATTGGTGGTGCCCGGCCTTAATGAGGTATTTCCGAAATACCCCGGGAACAGGATTTCCCTGATCAGCCCGATAATCCTGTTTAATTTTACAATGGAGGGCAGTGGCTCTCCCAACCGGTGCTCGTGGCATACTACATTATATGTTTCCGGGTCGGCTAATTTTTCAACTGTTTTGTTGATCCTTATATCAATCTCCTTTACCATGGCCAGAAAATATTTTGTTTTTCAAATATCAGTATAAAATGACATTTTTCCCCATGTTATGGCTTAAAATTGAAAGCGGGCAGGATAATTTAATATAGTTCAGAAATTCACATCCTTTGGGCGTGGTTATGTAAATTGGGCTTTGCCCGTAAGGCTTGTGTGTTGGATGAAAAATTTGCGGTGTGCAACAAAAATCGGGGTTAAAGCCACATCCTCTGGTTGTGGATAGTCCGATTTTAGCAAATTTTTTACTTTACCTGAATTTTTCTTCGATAGACTTTATGGCATTCTGTTTCCTTATTTCATTTGCCCCTGAGTTCAGGCAATATTGAAACCCGAAATCCTTTAAGTTTTGGATATAGGTTCGATGCAGCAACCTCCTTTTTTCCCCGCCATTTTCCCTGAGCGGGTCGGGCTCCCACGGGATATCAATATCGTTTAACAGGAATCCCCTTATTTTTGCCGATTGAAGTTTGCTGATAATCCAACGGGGGCATTCATTAAAAACTACTTCAAACCATACCTTTGTAATGATAAGCCATGTATCGAAAAACACAAATTCTGAGGAGGCATGCAAAGCTTGTTCGTATTGCCCTGCCTGTTTTTCTGCAATAATTTCAATGTCCCTGAAAGTATATTTCCTGTCAAGTTGTGAAATATATTCCCTTGCATATTCGGGGTAATATGGTGCATTGTAATGTTTCGCAAGCTGTTTGATTAATATTGATTTCCCGGTCGACTCTGCACCGGTAACCACGATTATTTTTGGATATTCCTTAATGATTGCCATTTCCTTTAAGTCCTTTTTTCCATTCAAGATAGCCAATTACTGCCATAACAGTGTACACTGTAAACAGTACTGAAGTTGCCCATAGCTCCTTATAAATATACAATCCGGTTGAAACAGCATCGACGAAAATCCAAATTAGCCAGTGCTCGATAATTTTTCTTGCCAGCATCCAGGTTGCCACTATGCTGAGGGCGGTTGTCAGCGAATCCATAAACGGTACCGGCGAATCGGTGTAATGTGTCAGGATGTACAGTATGATTATATAAATTATCATAGTGGCAGGTATCAGCATAAAGAAAGTATTTCTGTTGATTCTTGTTACCGGGGCTTCTTTCTTTTTTACTTTTTGCCCGCCTTTTATCCAATAATACCATCCATAGATACTGATAAATACATAATAGAACTGGAGGACCATATCGGCATAGAATTTTGCCTGGAAAAAAACATAAATATAAAGTACTGAAGTCAACAAGCCGGTTGGCCAGGTTAAAATGTTTTGCCTGATTGAAAGGAAAATGTATAATATGCCAAGAATGGCTCCCAGGACTTCGATGTAGTTCCCTGAGAGCCATTCTGTAATAACTCCCAACATTTAAGGTCCCTTAATTTGATGCAAGGTAGGCATTATACTCGTTTTGGTTTTCGATTACTTCCAATGCCTTTAAAATTGTTTTGTCGTCTGAATTAATAATCTGATAAAACTTGTGCCTTGAAAAAATATCACGCGCAATAAATGCTTTTATTTCTTTTTTGATTAAGGGCATTGTAAACTCAAGGCTCGATTCGTCTTTTTCAATCTCTTTATTCTCGCCCCGGGCAACAATATCATCGATGATATCGTCAGTCACTATAAAGTTCTTTTCAAATTTGTTAAATTCCGGGTATTTCTTGTTGAGCGATTCCCTGTTCTGATCGATGAAGTCGAGTACATACGTATAAATAATATTGTTCCTCCGCAGCCTGTTAAAATACTGGTAATATTTTGAAGTGTCGAGTGGCACAAAAATATCGGGCATGATGCCGCCTCCACCGAAAACTGTCCTTCCATTATACAGGGTTTTATATTTTAAGGAATCGTCAAAATCTATGCTGTCGGCGCTGAAAACTTCGCCGTTGCTGAACCTGGTCATATAATCCGATTTATAGTCGGCAATCCCGTTGGTATAAGGTTTCTGGATACAGCGCCCGCTGGGTGTGTAATAATGCGAAGTTGTGAGCCGCACCATCGAACCGTCGTTGAGCCAGTAAGGCTGTTGCACAAGCCCTTTCCCGAATGAGCGCCTGCCGAGGACCAGGCCCCTGTCCCAATCCTGTACGGCCCCTGTGACAATCTCGCTTGCCGAGGCCGACCCTTCGTCAATCAGGATGACAAGTTTCCCTTGCTCAAATCCACCGGATGAGGTTGCCTTATATTCTCTTTTCACACTGTTGATTCCTTCGGTATAGACAACCAGTTTCCTTTCAGGCAAAAATTCATCAGCTATCCCGATTGCTGCGTTCAGGTAACCTCCGCCATTGCCCCTCATGTCCAGTACCATGTTTTTCATTTTTTCATTTTTGAGCTCTGCAAGGGCTTCCTTAAATTCATCGACTGTTGTTGCCGAAAATTTATTCAGCTTAATGTACCCTGTCTCGTTGTTAAGCATGTAAGAAGCATCGAGGCTGTAAATAGGAATTTTATCACGGATGATGGTAAAATCAAGCAAATCATTCTCATTTTTCCGAAGTACCTGTAAATTTACTTCCGTGCCTTTAGGCCCTTTGAGTAAACTGTACACATCGTCGTTTACAAGGCCGATCCCGGCAATGTTTTTACCATCGACAGTAACAATCCGGTCGCCTGCCATTAACCCTACCTTCTCTGAAGGCCCCCCTGCAATTGTTGATAAGACCAAAAGGGTATCTTTAAAAATATTGAACGAAATCCCGATCCCCTCGAAATTGCCCTTTAGCGGCTCATTCATTTTTTCAACTTCTTCTTTCGAGATATAAACCGAATGCGGGTCGAGTTCTTCGAGCATTTTGACAATGGCTTTTTCAGTCAGGTCGTCGACGTTGGCTGTGTCCACATAATAACTGTCGATCAGCCTGAGGAGCCTCCCGAATTTTAACGCATTTTCCTGTACATTAGGTTGAGCAACCGACAGGGTAATGGTTGAAATAATTAAAACTGCCAGTAATCCTGTTTTTTTCACCTTTTTTAAAGAAATCCTCATTTTATTGTGTTTTCCAATTCTAACTGACTGCAAATATACTCTAAATAATCGGTCATCCTTCAAATAGCCACTATTTAAACGGTTCTGACGGGTATATGTTTTATCGGCCCTGATAATTTGAGATTTGTTAACAAAATAAAAGCCTGGATTTTGAATAAAAGGGAAACAGTATAAAAAAGGTTTTTCATAATCCTCCATAAGAGGGGAGGAGCTATCCTTTATACACATTTTGGGATTTTCTCTGAATGAGGGGCTTTAAATAACGTCCGGGACTAACAAACTGTCTTTTATCAACGAGTATCGCCGTACGATGATTTTTGATATATCCACCTGGTGCTACGCCCCGGCTTAATTTTATCTGATCCTTTCAGTGTCATAAATACCCTGAAAGGGTAAAGTGAAAATAGCCCCGGGTAATCCTGCTAAGCTAGGTCAATCCGGGGCTGATGTTACATATCAACTAAGGCGCATCTGTTGAACTAAATCAAGGAGATGAAGCCCTATGCGCCACATATCCTTTGTTGATTGAAAAATAAAACTTCATAAATTTATATAAAAAGGATAGTAGGAGGGGGGCAGGGCAGGCTTTTATTAACCGAATTAATTATTCCCACTCGATGGTTGCCGGCGGTTTTGAACTGATGTCGTAAACCACCCGGTTGATCCCCCTGACTTTGTTGATGATTTCGTTCGACATTTTTGCCAGGAACTCGTAGGGCAGGTGTACCCAGTCGGCCGTCATCCCGTCGGTGGAGGCAACAGCCCGAAGCACCACGCAGTTTTCGTAGGTCCTTTCGTCGCCCATTACGCCGACCGACTGGATGGGCAGGAGGATCACCGCTGCCTGCCATACTTTGTCGTAAAGCCCCCGGGCTTTTAACCCTTTGATGAAAATATCATCGGCTTCCTGAAGCATCCGTACTTTATCGGGTGTAACATCGCCAAGAATCCTGATCCCCAGCCCGGGGCCCGGGAAGGGGTGCCGGCCAAGCAGTTCCTGTTTTAATCCCAGGGCTCTGCCCACGCGCCTGACTTCATCCTTAAACAGCAGCCTCAAGGGCTCGACAACCTTCAGGTGCATCTTTTCGGGGAGCCCGCCCACGTTGTGGTGCGATTTAATGGTTGCCGAAGGGCCGTTTACCGATACCGATTCGATGACATCGGGGTAGATTGTCCCTTGTGCCAGCCACTTCACATCCCTGATCTTGTGGGCTTCCTCATCAAAAACCTCGATAAAATTCCGGCCGATTATTTTCCGTTTCTGCTCCGGCTCATATATGCCCTTTAAATCATCCCAGAATTTTTTCTTTGCATCAACACCGGCTACATTAAGCCCCATATCGTGGTATGAATGCAGGACGTCTTCGAATTCATTTTTCCGCAGAAGCCCGTTATCGACAAAAATGCAGGTTAGATTTTTACCGATGGCTTTGTTGAGCAACATACCTGCCACCGATGAATCGACGCCACCTGAAAGGCCAAGCACAACCTTGTCATTGCCGAGTTTTTCCCTCAGTTCCCTCACAGTTGCCTCGATGAACGAAACAGGGGTCCAATCCTGTTTGCAGCCACAGATGCCAGCCACAAAATTCTGCAGGAGTTGCTTCCCCTCGGTGGTGTGGTACACTTCAGGGTGGAACTGTATCGCGTATGTTTCTTCGTTGTCGATTTTATAAGCTGCATAACTGACATCATCGGTCGATGCAATGACTTTGTAGTCAGGCGGGAGTTTTACAATGGTGTCGCCATGCGACATCCATACCTGCGTATTTAGTTTGATGTTTTTAAACAGGATATTGTCATGGTCGATGAAACCCAGGTTGGCACGGCCATATTCGCGGGATTCCGAGGGGGCTACTTCGCCTCCGTAAAAATGCGCCATATATTGTGCCCCGTAACATATTCCCAGTACCGGTATTTTCCCTTTTATCTCTGAAAGGCCGGGCTTCGGGGCGTTTTTGTCGCGCACTGAATAGGGGCTCCCCGATAACACAACGCCTTTGACAGTTTCATCTATAGCAGGGAAATGGTTGAAAGGGTGGATTTCACAGTACACATTTAACTCGCGGATTTTTCTCCCTATTAGCTGAGTGTATTGCGACCCGAAATCGAGTATCAGTATTTTTTCCTGCATAGCCTAAATATTGTTTGCCGCCAAATATACTTAAAATAGTAAAAGTATTATGGATGATAATTCGCCTGATATTGTCGTTAAGATTAATCATTGTTGAATTAGATTGATTCTCCGAAGCCCTGTACTGGAGTATCCAAATATTCTTCCATGATATTCAGGTTGAAAGGCTGTAAGCAAAATAAGGATGAGTGTTAATAAAATAATTATTCATCTTAATAATTTTACACCCTTAAAAACGTTTTCTGAAGAAGAAAACCTATATTTATTACCTTTGAAACAGAATCGGCAGGCAAATTTTATATGAGAATATATAAGTATTTTATTTTTGTTTTTATACTGTTTTTTTCCCTTCCTGCAGCATTTTCTCAAGACCTGAAGAAGGATGAAATTGTTGTAATCGGCGGAGAAGATTTTATAATGCATATCGTACAGCCAGGAGAAACAATTTTTTCACTGGCCAGGAAGTACGAGGTTGAAAGCCGGGAATTGATCAGGCATAACCCCAACCTGTTACAGGGATTAAAAACCGGCGAAGTTTTAAGGATCCCTTTCAAAGGGGATGTTGAGGATACTGAGGAAATATCTGTTCAGGAAGTTGAGCCGACATTTATTACTCATAAAATCAAACGAAGGGAAACCCCTTATTTTATCTCAAAGAAATATGGCATATCAATCGACGATATTTATAAATACAATCCCGATCTGAAAAAATTCAAACGTGGGGTGAAAATCAGGATTCCCCAATTCGAAGAGCCGGTTTCAGAAGCGGAAGATATAACTGAAGTCCTGCCGGAAGGTGAAAGAGTCGAAATCCCGTCAGGTTCCGATTTTATTGAGCACCGGGTGAGGCCCGATGAAACATTGTTCTCATTATCGAAAAAGTATAGCCGCAGCATCAGCGAAATACTCCATTACAATCCTGATGCACAGCCCCTGAAAATCGGGATGCTGATAAGGCTGCCAGAAGGCAGGAGTGAGTTTTCGGGCAGCCCTGATTCTGAAAGGCAGGGAGATTTTTACATCCACATGATTGAAACAGGCGAGACGTTATATGGCCTCACGAAAACATATCACATCTCTGAATCGGAGTTGAAAGAGTTGAATCCCTTACTTAAGACAGAGTTCCCGGCAGGGGCCCAGATTATAATTCCGGTTACAAATATCCCGGAAATAGAAGTAGCTCCAATAAACGACGAAGCGTTTGTCAGGCATGAAGTGGAAAAAGGGGA
>Ga0272442_10004637_pt1 | contig 18706 bp, 12 predicted proteins | sample SSMForm2O_FD_200262 | JGI IMG/M metagenome (GOLD analysis project Ga0272442, IMG submission 200262) | Marine sediment archaeal communities from Little Sippewissett salt marsh, Falmouth, MA, United States - SSM-Form-2O | ecosystem: Environmental > Aquatic > Marine > Wetlands > Sediment ... | reverse complement strand
TCTGGTTATCATTATCAGGGTCAATCCAGAACCAGAACCAGTCGGACTCAACTTCCTTGTCACGCCGGGCGACACCTCCGGCAATGGAATCGGGGCCCGTATGGTGACATGTGCCGGCAACATATATCCCAATTTCATCATAAGCAATATATACTTCCGTCTTCTCTGTCGGTTCTGCTCCCTCAACAGGATCACGCTGAACAAACTTTGTGTAGGGCGGCCGGTTCCATACCGCCTCAGTTAGCTTTCCATCAACAACAATACGTGTATTTGTACGAGCTGCCTGTATAGCAGGCCCTATGCTTGGCCCTGATGATGCCGCAACCATAAGATGCGGAAATAACAGCGCCACAACGAACAACTTTTTCATGTTTGCCTCCATGTATTGAATTCCGTGCTCATGTATAATATCAGACAGCTGAGACGGTTAAAAGGTTTGCATGTTTCACTTAATGTCTTGACTGTCTTTATAAAAATTGGTACACTGTACAACAGACAACGGCTGTAAACAGCAGGAGGCATATGAAAACACCGGAACTGAAAAAATTTCGCGGGATCTGTATCGCGTGCCTTGTCATAGGGCTCTGGTCGGGTTCTCTTGTATTTCTATTAAGCCGTGACATTACAGTATCTGCATGGCTGATCATTCCGGGGATACTCATACAGACATTCCTGTATACCGGCCTGTTCATTACCGCCCATGATGCAATGCACGGTTCCATATACAGGGGGCATACCGCTGTCAACAGCACTATAGGCGCCCTGTGCCTCGCTGCATACGCACTGTTCCCCTACAACAAATTACGCGACAGCCATTTTCTGCACCACCGGTTCTCAGGAACACAAAATGACCCCGATTATCATGACGGCACCCGCACTGGTTTTGCAGCGTGGTACACCCGGTTTATGCTGCGCTACATTACCTGGTGGCAGATCCTGGGAATGGCTGCTCTGTTCAACATACTGGTACACCTCCTGTCAGTACCGGTCCTGAATGTCATCCTCTTCTGGGTTGTACCGTCATTACTGAGCACGGTCCAGCTGTTCTATTTCGGCACATACCTGCCTCACGGCGATAACGGCATTCCATTTGCCGACGGGCACCGTGCCAGGAGCAATGATTTCAGCACATTCCTTTCATTTATCAGCTGCTACCATTTCGGATACCACTGGGAACACCACCAGTATCCGGCAACGCCCTGGTGGCTTTTACCGTCAAGACGGGAATCATAATCCCTTTGTACCAGCATTCAGCATGAGGTGCAGTCATGAACCTGGAAAGCATTGTACTTGAACTGGCCCTGATCATTGGAGGCGCCGCCCTTCTCGGAACCCTGTTTTTATATATTAAACAGCCCATTATTATCGCATACATTCTGCTGGGGGTAATAATTGGGCCTCACGCACTGGGCCTCTTACCCAGAACAGGCCACATAGAACAGATATCACACATCGGTGTAATCCTCCTGCTCTTTATTCTGGGACTCAATCTTCAGCCCCTGAAACTGGCAAAACTCTTTAAAAAAACCGCTCTTTTCACTCTGGGCACATCAATAGTTTTTGCAGGCGTCTCTTTCGGCTTTGCCATGCTTCTCCGGTTTTCTTTCAACACCGCATTGATATTCGCCGCAGCCATGATGTTCTCAAGCACGGTTATCGGACTGAAACTCATCCCGGCTACAACTCTGCATCACAGGCATATCGGCGAAATGATGACCAGTGTACTGCTCATTCAGGATATTATGGCGATTATGGTTATTCTGTTTATCACCGGTGAAAAATCCGGCCATGTCCTGGCTACTTTCGGCCTGCTTGCGGGCAAATTCATTCTGCTGTGCCTCGTTGCATTCGCCGGTGTCCGTATAGTTATCATTCCCCTTCTCACAAAATTCGACATCATACAGGAATACACCTTTGTCGCGACCCTTGCCTGGTGTCTCATATGGGCAGAAGCCGCTCACAGTGCCGGCCTGTCCTATGAAATGGGCGCCTTTGTTGCCGGGCTCTCCATTGCATCCTGCAGGATTGCCCTGGTAATTGCCGAACACCTTAAACCCCTGCGGGAGTTCTTTCTCATACTCTTCTTTTTTGCCCTGGGAGCAAAGATCGATTTCCGTATGCCCCTGTGGATCATTCTGGCAGCAGTGCTTTTCGGAACAGTTCTGGTCCCCCTCAAAGCATCTGTTTTCAGGCTCTTTTTACACCGAAGCCGTGAACGGAAAAATATAATCCGTGAGCTCCCGGTCCGTCTTGCCCAGTCCAGTGAGTTCTCGCTTCTTGTCGCCTTCTCAGCTGTTTCGGCCGGGTTGCTCCCGGGAAGAGAGTCCATGGTAATACAGATAGCCACAATAACCACCTTCATCATATCCACCTACTGGGTTGTATGGAGGTATCCGACGCCTATTTCGTCAGGCCCGGCATCCGGGGATAAATAGTATGATACCGGAAAATACAGGAAACCAAACAGCCGAAACAGAGTTAAATACAATTGCATATAAGAGGATGTCCCCATGGAACAGCGCTGCACTGCGTGTTACATCGTGTCGCTGTTTTTTATCAGAAGCCGCACAGATTCAGCGCAAGTTATCTGCGTGACTGTGCGTCAATAATAAATAGGATCAAACAGGAACATCGGAGAGAGCAAACAACATAGCCGGGAGCAATCATGTTTAAGAAAAAAACACCCCTGTTCATAGGTATAGCTGTAATAGTAACAGGATTTTTACTGCACAATCTTCTGAGCAGCCAGAAAACACCCATGAAGCGGAGGCCGTCAGGAAACGGCAGAACTGCTGTAAGACTCATCACTGTACAGAACCGTGACATTTCAGCGCCGATTCCTATATCCGGCAGGCTCACATCCTACAACAAAGTTGAGCTGTATGCTGAAGTGTCAGGCGTACTCATGAATACAGCAAAACCGTTCAAAGAAGGGTTCAGGTATGCAAAAGGCGAAGAGCTTATCCGTATTGATGACCGGGTATACAGAAACTCGGTTCTTTCACAGAAAAGCAGCCTGCTCAACCAGATAACCCTGCTCATACCGGACCTTTCAATTGATTATCCCGAAAGCGCTGTCAAGTGGAACCGGTACCTGGATGATTTCAGCTTTGATGCGCCGCTGAAGCCTCTGCCCGAACCCCTTTCAGATAAAGAGCGGTATTTTATCGCTTCAAGAAATATATATACGCAATATTATTCTGTCCGCGGCATGGAAGAAACATTAGCAAAATACACCATAAAGGCCCCCTTCTACGGTATCGTTTCAGTCGCATCCATAAATCCGGGAACTCTGGTACGGGCCGGCCAGAAACTCGGCGATTTTACAAGTACAGACCTCCTCGAACTGGAAGCTCCGGTCAGTCTTCCTGACATAAAACGGCTGAAACCGGGACAGAGAGTACAGCTCTTTTCTGAAGTAATACCCGATACATTTTCCGGCACCATTCACCGCATCAATGATGTTGTTGACCGGCAGTCCATGACCGTAAAAATATACATACACACCAGGGACAGCCGCCTTACTGACGGCATGTACCTTCTGGGAAGGGCTGAAGGCAATCCGTTGAAAAAGGCTTTCACTATAAGCAGAGACCTGCTGATAAACCGTAGTCAGGTCTATGCTGTGAGGGATTCGGTGCTGTATGCGGCGCCGGTCACCATAGTCAGTGAAGACGGCGAGCAAGTAATCGTCCGCGGCCTCAGGAACGGCACCATTATACTGGGTGAACCATGGGCTGAAGCCCGGCCGGGCCAGCGCCTGCCCCAGTCAGCGTTCCAGCCCCGGAAGCAGCAGGCAAAAAGTAATGAATCCAAACCGGAGAATCAGCGCTGATGAAAAAAATAATTAAAACATTTATTAAATACCCGATTCTCGGCAATGTGCTCATTCTCTCTATATTGCTGTTCGGATGGATTGGATTCAAAAGCCTGAAAACAACCTTCTTCCCCATCCTGCCCAGCAAGACCATACTCATACAGGCTTCCTATCCCGGCGCTTCTCCCGAAGAGATCGAAGAGGCTATTGTTCTTAAGATAGAGGACAATCTCAAAGGGCTAACCGGTGTTGAACGGGTCACCTCTGTGTCCCATGAAAACAGCTGCACAATTACTGTAACAGTGCTGACCGGATATGATGTAAACATCGTACTGCAGGATGTAAAAAATGCGGTCAACCAGGTAAGCTCCTTTCCCGCAGGAATGGAGCGCCTCACTATTTACCGCAGGGAAGCCCGCAATTTTGCCATAGACTTTGTCATGGCAGGAAATGTTGACCTGCTGACACTGAAGCAGGAAGCCCGCCGTGCCGAACGTGAACTGCTTGCCATCGACGGCATTTCAAAAGTTTCCCTCAGCGGCTTCCCCAGTGAGGAGATTGAAATTGCAGTGCGGGAACGGGACATGCGCGCGTACAACCTTACATTCAGCCAGGTGATCAGTGCAGTGCGGGCTGCCAATATAAAGGCAACCGGCGGAAAAATCAAGGGAGACGCTGAAGAGCTGCTCATCAGGGCCGATGCAAAAGGATACTACGCCGAGGAACTGGCAAACCATGTTGTAAAATCAACCGATGACGGCTTTATTATCCGGGTAAAAGATATAGCGGATCTCCGTGACCGCTGGTCCGAAAACCCCAATCGTGTATACTACAACGGCAGGCCCGCTGTTCGTGTGACTGTTCAGAACACCAATCAGGAGGACCTCTTCTTTGTCACGGCCGCAGTCAAGGAATATATGGACCGGTTCAATGCTAAGCACGACAAAGTTCAGGCCTATACTGTACGGGACGGATCGGAGATCATTCAGGAACGTATTGACCTCCTGGCCAATAACGGCATTATCGGAATTATGCTGGTGCTCCTGTTCCTCTCCCTTTCTCTCAATCCCCGCATGTCATTCTGGGTAGCCCTGGCCATTCCCATCGCCTTTGCAGGCATGGCCATGCTCGGCCCGGCATACGGCCTCACCATCAATGTCATGTCGCTTCTGGGCATGATCCTGGTGCTGGGTATTCTTGTTGATGACGGCATCGTTATCGCGGAAAACATCTACCAGCATCACGAACGTGGAGAAAAACCCATCCCGGCTGCTGTAAGGGGGACAATAGAAGTACTGCCGTCAGTATTCGCATCGATCATGACCACAGTAGTGATCTTTCTCACCTTTTTCTTTCTCGAAGGCGGCCTGGGAGACCGGTCAAAAGACCTGGCTTTTGTCGTGATAGCAACACTGCTCATCTCCCTGGTGGAAGCGACTTTTATTCTGCCGGCTCATATCGCCCACTCCAAAGCGCTGTGTTCAAAAACAAACCGTAAAACCTGGCTTGAACAGAAATCCGACATGGTGCTCCGTTTTATGCGGGACAGGATGTACGCACCGCTGCTGAAAAAATCTATTGCCCATCCTGTTGTGGCAGTCACTATTCCTGTGGCAATATTAATGGTTACTATGGGAGCCATGAAGGGCGGCATCATTAAAACGACCTTCTTCCCCAATATCGAAGGCCGCAGTGTAAACATAACACTGGAGCTCCCTGCAGGCACGCCCGACACAGTGACCGACAGCCTGCTTGCTGTCATTGAAGAACGGTCCTGGAGCGTCAATGACGACTATGCGCGGGCCTATCCCGAAGACAAAGACCTTGTACTTTCCATGTCCCGCAGCATAGGGCCCGGAACACATCAGGGAAACCTGTCAGTCACTCTTGTCGGCAGTGAACACAGAAAGTGGGATGCCCAGGAAGTAACAAACCGTTTACGCACAGCTGTAGGCACTGTTCCCCAGGCACAAAAACTGGAATTCGGCGGCGGCCGATGGTGGGGTAAGCCCGTATCCATTGCCCTTGCCAGCAACGACCTTGACCAGCTTCGGGAGGCAAAAGAATACCTGAAAGACGAGCTTCGTGATGTTGACAAACTGAAGGATGTTGTTGACGATGACCCGCCGGGCCTTCGTGAAGTAAGTATCCACCTGAAACAGCGGGCCTTTGCCCTGGGACTGACTACATCGGAAGTTGTAAGCCAGGTGCGGTCAGGATTCTTCGGCGGTGAAGCACAGCGGCTGCTCCGCGGTATCGATGAAGTAAAAATCTGGATCCGGTACGCCCGGCAAGACCGGTCGTCAATGCGTAAACTGGGTGACATGCGTATCCGTGTACCCGGCGGTGAATACCCGCTGAAAGAGCTTGCTGATTTCACCATTGAACGGGGCGTCATGGCTGTTAATCATATTGACGGCCAGCGGGTTGTTAAAGTTGAAGCCGACATTACAAATCCCAGTGAATCGGTACCCGATATCATTGCCGATGTACGGGCTGACATTCTTCCTGGAATTAAAGCGAAATTCCCTGATATCCGTTTCATGTTTGAAGGACAGAGCCGCGAGAATGAAAAGACGACAAAGGCCATAGGCAGGGTTGTGCCGCCGATCCTCATACTCATGTTCCTCATTGTCGTTATCACGTTCCGGTCATTCTCCCAGGCAGTCATCGTTTTCATACTCATTCCCTTCAGTATCATCGGTGTGCTGTGGGGCCATTTGATACAGGGATACATCGTAAGCATGCTGTCATGGTTCGGGGTTATCGCTCTTGCCGGCATTGTGATAAACGACTCTCTTGTATTTGTAAGTACTCTCAACAGGAAGCTCAAAGAAGGGGACAGCTTTTATGATGCCATGTACAGCGCAGGCACGTCCAGGTTCAGGCCTGTGCTCCTCACCTCTCTTACAACCATTGCAGGGCTGGCGCCGCTGATTTTCGAAACAAGCCACCAGGCACAGTTCCTCTCACCCATGGCAATATCCGTAGCCTACGGACTGCTCTTCGGCACAGTTCTTACACTGCTGATGCTTCCGGCGCTGCTAACACTGCTGAATCACGGCAAAATGTTTGTATTCAGACTGATCAAGGGCCGGGCTGTCACTGCCGAATCGGTTGAACCGGCCATCAGAGAGGAGCTCTTTGCCAAAGAACAATCGGAAGGACCGTGTAATGAGCAATAACCGCATATACATAATTCTTGTGCCTGTCATGCTTTGGATGACAGCTTCATACGCCCAGGAAACCCTGGGATTCAACCAGGCTGTTTCCCGGGCCCTGGCCCAGAACCATTCAGTTAGAATCGCCCATAACAACGCAGCCATAGCCGCAAACAACGTTTCCATTGGCAATGCAGGCCTGCTTCCCAGCATCAGCCTTTCCGGCGGCGCTGACCATACCAATGCCGAACCCCTGGACGCTTCCACCCAGACCAGTGCCCGAATATCAGCCTCCTACACACTGTTCAGCGGCCTGGGAAACATCTACACCTTTCGGGGCCTCGAGTCTGCCGGGAGGCAGGGCAGGCTAAATGCCCGGAATCAGATCGAATCAGCCGTCGTGGATGTCAGCCGGGCCTATTTCGGAGCTGCCTCGGCATTTGAAAACCTGCGCATCGCTGAAGAACTGCTGTCCATATCCAGAGAACGGCTCAGCCGGGTAGAAAAACGCTCAGCGTTCGGGCGGGCCCTCACTATTGATGTGCTGGCTGCCGAAGTTGACCTCAATACTGACAGTGTGACCTATTCCCGGGCGCGTTTTGACTGGGAGGAATCACGGAGGACCCTCAACACCCTGCTCAATTATGACATAGAAAAAGAATACACAGTAGATACAGCTGTAGAATTTAAAACAGCCTACAGCATCGATGAACTGATACGGGCTGCCGAAGCGCACAACGCTTCATTCCTGTCAGCCCGGGAACAGGTAAACTCATCGCGCTGGAACCTGGCATCGGCAAAGTCCGCACACCTGCCCCGCATCGATCTCAGCGGGTCCTACGGATTTAACCAGGCAGGATCAGATTTCTCTGTAGGGCTTGATGACCCGTATAAAAATATCCGCATGGGCGTGTCCCTCCAGTTTAATCTTTTTAATGGATTTCAGACATCTATACGGCGTCAGAACGCCGCTATTTCACTGAAAAACAGCGAACTTCTGCTTTCCCAGGCCCGCCTGAATCTTCAGAACCAGGTTATCAGCAGCTATGAATCATTCCAGACCAGCCTTGATGTTCTTGCCCTTGAACAGCGCAGCCTAAAGGCTGCCGAGCTCAATTACCAGCGTACACGTGAACTCTATCACCTGGGCCAGGTAACAACCACCCAGTTCCGTGAAGCCCAGCTGAACCTGATCCAGTCAAAACTCCGGCTGTCAACAGCAAAGTTTACAGCCCGGCTCGACGAGATCGAGCTGCTCAGGCTGACAGGCCGGCTGCTTCCGGAAAACTGATCGCGGCTGGTCTACACATTTCTCAAAACACAACGCCCCGGCAGGATTTCAGCATTCTGCCGGGGCGACTTTATATTCGGCCCTGAACCGGGCCGTAAAACCATGTTCCTGGTAACGCCCTGCAAGGAGTATATGTTAAAACAGCTTGAGCTGGTTCCGCTTTGCACCGGGTTTATTCCGGCGGGATGCATCCATGTGTTCTATAAGACCGTCATCAATAGAAGCAATGAGCCTGCTGGGCTTTCCTATCAATGATCTCCCGAAAAGCATCCGTTTTCTTGCGGCTGTCAGGTACAATATTTTCCGTGTCCTGGTCATTCCCACATACATCAGCCGTTTCTCCTCTTCCACATCAGCTGTCTGTTCATTAATCAGTGTATACGGCATGAGGCCTTCCTCGCATCCTGCCAGGATCACACAGTCAAATTCCAGCCCTTTTGACGCGTGGAACGTAAGGAGTGAAACTTTTTCCGAATCCAGCAGCAGTTCGTCTCCTGCTGACCCCATAGACGCGAAACGGAGAAAATCCTCGAGATTTTCAAACCGGCCGGCAAGAGATGCCAGGGTTTCAATAACCTGTCGGGATACTGCTTCGCCGTCAAGGCAGGTTTGCGCCGCGGCCTGTATCAGCTCCGGTACAGGCCCGTTATTTTGAAGCCCGGAATGCTCAATGTTTTCAATTATCAGGGGATGGCTGTGCATTCGCATTTCAAGAAAGCGGGATCCCGGTGTGTGAATACAGCGCAGCACACGGACCAGGGCTTTTGCTGTCTCAGACTGGAACACTGCACCCTCGCCGGCTTTTCTATAAGGGATCGTGTGGTCAGTGAAGGCTTTCTCAATGGCCGGAAACTGCCGTGAAGTTCTGCACAGCACGGCACAGCCCGACAGCGAAAAGTCCGTATCATCACCCCCCGGCGTGACACTGCTGTCCATAGAAAAAAAACGAAGCCCCCCGGCTAACTGCTCTATTGTCCGTGCAATGTACTCGGCTTCACTGGCTGCTGTATCAGCAATCGCTAACCTGACAGGCAGGCCCCTGGTCCGGGCTGCAGCATGCCTGGTATCTCCGATAATCATGGATGCCGCCTTCAGTACAGTCTCAGGGCAGCGGTAGCCCTGGTTCAGTGTAATGATCTCTGCATTCTCATAATCACCGGCAAACCGCTCCATGCACCGGGTATCGGCTCCCCGGAAACCGTAGATAGCCTGATTGGAATCTCCGATAACAAACACATTATCACGGGTATTGTTAAACAGCAGCCGGATCAGCTGGTACTGGATGGGGTTGATATCCTGGAACTCGTCTACCAGCAGATATGTATAGCGGCTCCGCATCTTCTCAAGAACCATACTGTTGTTCACAAGAATCATATATGTTTGATACAGCAGATCATCGAGGTCAAAAAGATTTTCTTCCCGGAGATAGGTTTCATACGCGGCAAAAACCTGTTCTTCATCATCAGTACGGGACCCGCCCCCGGGGTTCTGCTTGATCTGCGATACAGTATCTGCATACAGCGCAGCCTCCCGTGAAGGCGTTTCCAGTATCCGGGACAGGATGGCAATTGTGTCTTCCCGCTCAATAATGCCGGCCTGCCCGGTTCGGCCGCACAGGCCGGCATGCTCTGTTATAATACTGTACCCGAGAGCGTGGAAAGTCGTAACACAAAGGGCTTCAATCTCTTTTTTTAAAAGAAACGAGGCCAGGCGGTTTCTCATCTCTGCTGCAGCCTTGTTTGTGAACGTCACCGCGCAGATACATGACGGCTCTGCTGAACAGTTCCGTATAAGATGCCCTATACGCTGGGTAAGCACCCGGGTCTTGCCCGTCCCCGGCCCGGCTGCTACCATGCACGGGCCTGTATGCCAGGTTACCGCCTGTTTCTGCCTGCTGTTCAGCGACGCTACTGTCTTGTCCTCTGTTTCCGGCTCTGCAGGAGCCGCATCTGTCTTAATTTCATTGTATTTCTCAAGGTCAAATTGAATGGCCTTTCTTGCAGGCGGCAGACGTATGCTCTTTTCAGCGCTGCCGAACAGCAGCCCCTGATCGTGTGCCGCATACTGTTTCCTCTCCTCATCAGTAAAAAGGGTTACGGTTCCGTACTGCCCGTCAAAGCCCTCCTGGATATACACTGTGCGGCTGCGCATCCTTGATACAGCCTCAGCCAGCAGCGCCCCCCCCTTTTCGCTGATGCGGCCCAGCGGCACAGTGCAGAGCACATCCAGCTCCGGGCCCAGGGCCTCGATAAGCCCAGTATACTCCCGTGCGATAAATTTTGACCCGCTGCCTACGCTGTGGAGCTCAGACAAAATTTCTTTAAGCGGTATAATACTGGTGTAAGGGAGCCTGGTTTCACGCTGCCCGGGACTGGTTCTGTCGGCAAGGTGCGCGGCCCTGTGCATCACACCTTCTGTCACCTGTTTGCTGCATTTGGGACAGATGCCGCTGTGTTCAACCGTATCAAGAGGATTCCAGCATACTCCGCATTTTCTATGGCCGTCGTAATGGTATTTACCTTCCTGGGGAAAAAGATCAATGGTTCCCTTAAAGGACCTGCCGTCTCCTTCTTGAATCGCATTCTTGATAGAATCATAGGAGACTTGAGTATCAAACCGGTTGCAGTTTCTTCCCAGCTTCTCCGGCGAGTGGGCGTCGGAATTGCTGAGCAAAGTATAGGGGTCAAGGCTTGAATTTATCCACAGCATGGGAGCGTCAGCCGAAAGCCCGGTCTCTACCGCGTGGATATGGGAAGCCAGATCTCCGTAACATTCATCGACTGTGTCAAATCCCGATTTACTGCCGAGAACCGAGAACCAGGGTGTCCAGATATGAGCAGGAATAAACTCGATCCGGTCCGACACTGAAAGGGCGAGATCCAGCAGGTCCCGGGAATCGAGCCCGATAATGGGCCTTCCGTCGGATGTAATATTGCATTCACGCCGGGCCAGTTCTGCCTGAATGCCTTCTGCTGCAGCAAAATCCGGCGCCAGAATCACATGGTGCACCTTGCGTACTTTTCCGTTTTTTTTATAGATTGTGCTGATCTCAGCGCTCAGCATAAAATTCACATCCCGGTCAAACATACCGGTCTTGGTGAAAGGCAGGTCAACACGCAGGTCCGGTTTAAGCGTATACAGGCCGCTGCCTGACGGCTGCAGTTTCTCCCGCAGTTCTCCGGTCCATCCCGGGTGGGTGAAATCACCTGTACCTACGACCTTGATACCTTTCAGCGCCGCCCAGTAATCGAGATACTCGGGAACAAGCTGTTTGCTTGTGGCAATTGAATAATGCGAATGGATATGAAGGTCTGCAATGAATTTCATGATCTGTCCCGATGGCTTGAAACTTAACGAAAAAATAATCGTACTATTCACAGTCGGCCTGCATATAAAATATAGGCTATCCTGTGATCAATGACAAGTATTTAATAACAGACTTACAGAGCCGGCATAATAAGAATAACCGCCATTCTATAACAGAGGATCTCCAATGGTTGTAACGGCTGACAATGTCGGAAAAGTGTACGGGAAAGGCCCTGCCCGGGTACAGGCTCTCCGGGATGTTTCATTCAACATCAAGAATGGCGAATTCATCTCATTCGTCGGGCCATCGGGTTCAGGGAAATCAACACTGCTCAACCTTATAGGCGGCATGGATATCTCCACATCGGGGTCACTGCTTGTGGCAGGAACAGACCTGGCAAAGGCATCGAAACAGGATCTTGTCAGACACCGCCGCAGCACAGTAGGGATGGTGTTCCAGTCTTTCAACCTTGTATCCGACCTGACTGCCGTGGGAAACATCACTTTTGCCCTGACATTCGGAGGGCTTAAACGGAACCTTCGTAAAAAACGGGCCAGGGACCTTATCACCATGGTTGGCCTGGAACAGCGATCGGCACATACCCCGGCCGAACTCTCGGGCGGTGAAGCCCAGCGCGTCGCAATTGCCCGGGCCATGTGCAACAATCCAAGAATTCTCCTTGCTGACGAGCCAACCGGCAACCTTGATTCAAAAACATCCCGGGCTGTAATGGACCTGATATCCAGTCTCAACAGTACAAAAGGAGTAACTGTTATTATGGTGACTCATGACATCCCCCTGGCAAAGTCGGTATCACACCGTATAATCCACCTTCTTGACGGCTGTATTGAAAAAGAAACCCGCGTATCGGAGCTGCCATGAACATAACAGACACTATTCAGCTGAGCTATGAAAATCTTAAACGTACAAAGGTGAGGTCTGTTCTTACAGCCCTTGGCGTCATCATTGGCATAGGCGCCCTCGTATCCATGGTATCCTTCGGTGTGGGCATGCAGAAGAACATCACAGACATGTTCAAGAAAAATGACCTGTTCACCAGTATTATTGTTACACCGGTAAAGATAGATATGTCAGGCAGCACAAATCCGCTGGCAGGATTAGTACAGGGCCCGAATCTGCCGGTGCTTCACGATGCAGCTGTTGACAGCATAGCCGGCATAACCGGTGTAAAGGATGTAATCCCCGAAGTCACGGTTCCTGCTGTCATCAAAATCGGTGGCCGCACTGTTAAAACCCAGATAAAAGGGGTGCCCCTTACAGCCGCCGGATATCACCCGTATAAAGATATTTCAACAGGTTCCTTCTTTGCCAGTGATACAAGCATGACATTGATCCTGAGCAGGGCGCTCTGCAATAAACTGCGCTATAAATTTACCCGTACTGATAAACCTGCATCTCTTTCTGCGGCCGATTCTCTCCGCAGCATGGTTCTGGTAAATCCTGACACTTTGATCAACAAGCCCGTTGAAATCATCACTTCGGTCATTGACATAACCAGGATCAGACAGAGCACTGCAGCTGTGTTTTCCGGACAGTATGCTGCTCCGCCCATCACCCAAAAATACACCCGTGCAAGAATAGGCGCCATACTTCCTGAATCAAGCCGGTTCAGCGGACGGTACAGCGCCGACGCGTACATGCCCATATCAGTCGTAAAAAAAATTCCAAGCCTGGGATTCACAAATGTCTGGGACATTATAGGCAGATCCGGCCAGGACGGCGCAGGATACGGATCCGTTACAGTCAAAGTCGATGACATACGCCATGTTGAGTCTGTTGCGGCCCGCATTGACTCCATGGGATTCGGAACCATGTCCATAATTAACCAGATCGATGAGATGAAAAGAGGATTTATTGTCTTTGATACGATTCTGGGTGCCATCGGCGCCGTTGCCCTGCTGGTAGCTGCTCTGGGCATTATCAACACAATGCTCATGTCTATTCTGGAAAGGACTAAAGAAATCGGCATTATCAAGGCTGTGGGCGGCAGCGAACATGAGGTCAAAGGCATCTTTATTGTCGAAGCCTGCACCATCGGATTCATCGGCGGGATACTCGGCGTCGCCCTCGGCTGGGTAGTAACCAAAATAGCCGGTATGATAATGAATATGTATATTGCACACGAAGGAGGTTCAGCTGTTGACATGTTCCATATTCCCTGGTGGCTTATTACAGGGTCCCTTGCCTTCTCTATACTGGTAAGCCTGGTTTCCGGCCTGTATCCTGCTTCAAGGGCGGCGCGCGTAAACCCGGTTGAAGCCCTTCGGCGCGAATAAGAGAGAAACACACCTTTCCGGGAAAAATTGACCACGATAAAATGCAGGCAAAAATTATTTTATGCTTGCATTTTTATATTAACATTGTTATTATTAATAAAATAATCACATCAGCATCATTAGCGGTTGCATCTTCAGGCACATCTTACAGACAGTTTTTCAGTACATTAGGGCCCATATGTCCCCCACAATATCCGGCCCGGCATGGGTGTACAGCATCCCCATTTGACAGTACTGTATTTGCTGTAAAAGGAGAGAACCTATGTTCTGGTTCAAGAAAGACAAAACCCCGGCCCCTCACAATACGCAACCTGCAGCCATTATATTCTGCTCCCATCACCTGGAAGGGGAACTGAGCGCATCACGCCTCAGCAGGCCCTCCCAAGGCATCTTTATGGGCAAGCGCTCCATTACCGGAGAGTTTCAGTCCAGGTTTGTACGGATAGTCATAACCGGCGAAGATGCGGGCTTTTATACTACAGTATTCAAGAACAGGGCAGCATCCCTTGTAAACACTGAAATTATTTTTTTCGGCACTGCAGGCTGCATACATTCATCTGTCATGGCCGGTGATGTTGTAACCTGTCACATTCCCTGCTCATGGAAATTCAGCAACCCCGATTCACTTTTCTGCGACATCCTTGCCGGAGCCACCAGTCAGAACGTATCAGTACAGGGAGTTAAAAAATCATATGATTCATGCCGCTTCAATCACTGGCACGGATCTGTTGCAACATGCAGACCCGGTGATTTTATAAATGATACACCCCCTCTTCCGGAAACCACACCCCGCATCTACTGTACAGACACGTATTCAGGGTACGCTGCCAGGATATGCTGTAAAGCAGGCATACCTTTTGCCGTCATAAAAGGGATCAGCCACATCAAAGGAAGAGAACATCAAATAGATACTGTGGGGAGCAATATGCGTGCGGTCATTCACGGCAGTTATCTGATTCTCGATTACCTTGTTTCAGGCAGAAGCCTTTCTCAATGGCTGTATTCCGGCCCTGAAGCAACTACTTCCGGCGCATCAGCACAAATGGCCTGACAACAGATCTTTCCACTCAGGCTACACTCAATTTCTCTTGACATTATATCACATATATGTCAATTTAGAACTGCAATGTCCCGGCGCAGATATACATTACCCAGTAATCAGACGTTCCTCTGATAAACACAGATCGTAATTAATGACATTGGCACATAAACAGGAGACAATCCATGAAGACTCACCTTGTAATACTGCTGGCTGTCTGGGGGCTCATTGCAGGATGCTCAGGAAAAAAGGAAGAAAAACCGGCTCCCGCAGGCATTTCTGAAGAGATCCGTCACATACTGAATATGGATATTGCCCATATTGACCTGTCAGGGATTTCTGACGGAACATACACCGGTTCATTTCCTTTCGGTGATACGTATATGTACCGGGTGAGTGTTACTGTTGATTCAGGTATAATTACCGGAATTGAAGTATTGGAAAACGGCACTGAAAACGAATACGCTGAAAAAGGACTGGGCGTCATACCCCGAATAATCGACAAACAGACACCAAATGTGGATGCAGTATCCGGCGCTACTGTCACGTCCAAAGCTCTTATGAAATGCGTTGAGAAAGCCCTTGCCCAAAAGAAGCAGTGACAGTCATATATCTGGGCGCCGGCAGGCAGAAGTAATCAGTCTATACGGTACGGAGCATTCCAGAAAAATTTGGTAAGCCCCCGGTCCGTGCCGAACCAGATATAATCACCGTCAAGCAGGATCCAAAGCACACGGCTGCCTGCCAGCCCGTCCTCTTTTGTATAGGAGAACCAGCGGTCTTCATTCTTGATATATTTCAGCACACCGCTGTCTGTGCCGAACCATACATTCATACTGTCGGCAAGTATGGTATTGACCCCTGTCCCCACGGGATGGTGCTGCGGCAGGAATGTTTTCCATTCCCCTGTTTTTTCATTGAATACTGCTGCGCCGCTGTCTGTGCCGAACCACACCTCTTCATTCCAAACCGATATGGCATATACATCAAGGACCGGCATTGAGGGGCTTCCTGGAACATACATCCATTTGCCGGTCTTCCTTTCCATACGCATGATGCCCCGGTCAGTACCGGCGTACACAGCTTCGGGAGTTCCTTCGACACAAAATACATACCTGTGCCTCAGCACTTCATCTTGCACTCTTTCGATATTCAGTGTCTCGGTATCTATTCTGTTGAGCCCCGCATCAGTTGCCACCCATACAGTGCTGCCGTCGGGCACCAGATAATTGATACTGTCGCTCCACAGGTTATCCTGCACATGATATGTCCGCCATGAATCATTCTTCCTGTCAAATCCTACAAGGCCCTGGTCAGTGGCAAACCACACATGCCAGCCGCTGACACATATTGAATGGATACGTGTGCTTTCAAGGCCCCGTATAACCCGGGGCTGAAAATACTGCCAGGTATTTTCAGCCATATTCCAGAATGTGATACCGCTTCGCTGGGGCGAATTTTCAAGCCCGCCGATCCACATGCCGTCGGGATCCCAGGCCATTGCCGAGACTGACAGCGTGTACGGGCCGAAAGGAAGCAGGGAGATATTATCAGACCGGGTGTCAATTCGCCCGGCACCGAGGCCCCGCGTTCCGAACCACATGCTTCCGAACTGGTCGGCGGCCCATGTAACAATGGGAAATTCCTGGAAATACCTGTCCTGAATAATGCCTCCCGGAAGAAACCTGAATCCGTCCTCCATGAAATACTGGGGCCACTCATCCCTCTGCCTGCTGCCCTGTACAGAGAACCAGTGCACATTGTCACCGGCTGCTTTTTCCGATGATGACAGTTCAAGGTATCCGCCGAAAGAATCAATAGACAGTATGCCCCTGTCGGAAACCGCCCACATACCTGTATCGCCGACGCCCAGCCGGGAAGCACGGGAAACGCCGTAAATTTCCAGGTCTATTATCCGCCATTCCCGGGCAGCGGTAAGAAAGTAGCAGAGATATCTTCCGTCAGAACACCAGAGCAGGCCCGTTGACTTGTCAAAAGCCACAGCAGTTATGCGTCCCGAAGGAAGGCCGTCACTTCGGGTAAGGGGTTCATCCCATGTCCGCTGATATATATGGAACCGGGTTATACCGCCGGTAGTGCCGAAATAGATGTACTGGTTCCCTTCAGCCACCGATGTGACATTTCGGAAACTGGTGTACGTTATCCAGTCGCCGGGCTGATAATGGATTGACTGCCGCGGCTGCTGCTGGGCTGACGCCCGGGAAAACGCAATGAGCATCACCGCTGTCAGGAATACTGTCTTACGCATTCTTTTTGCTCCCTGCTTTAAGAAGCAGGTCAGTCCGGTCAACATAATTCTTGAAAAGTTTGGGATAGATAATCCTCTTGACTATTTGATACGCGATCACAACATAAGCCAGGCCGATGAGCAGGTCAATAATATAGTGTTCACAAAGATAGACCGCTGAGAACCAGGTCCCTATGGGGTAAATGAGCCACCAGTACCGGTTTTTCCGAAATTTTTTCATTCCGAAAAACGCAATAACACAGGGATAGGCCCCGTGCAGAGATGGAATGGCCGCGAACAGATTCGCGTTAAACGTATCCCAGAAGGACTTCAGAAAATTAGTCCCTATCAGCTTGTCAAAATTAACCAGTCCTCCGGCGCTGCCTTCAATGAGGCCTATTGGCTGTCCCAGTCCGTATTTGTACACGTACCAGGGAGGCGCTGCCGGATAAAGCATAAATGTTACCAGAGCCATAATGTTCAGCAGAGTCAATGTGTACACAAAATGGTAGAAGAGCGGCCTGTCTGATGTGGTGTGCCAGAATATCCATCCGATGATAAGGGGCGCTCCGAAATGGATCGTGTAAAAATTCGCGCCCATAACATCAAGAATGATCTTTAAAATCTCACCCTCATGTACAGCCTGAAAATGTTCAAAAAAGAAACTGGGGACCTGATGCCCGAAAAACGGACCGAACACCTTCAGTTCCAGGGCGACAGGAGGGATAACATTGATGATGCTTCTCACACTGTCAGCCACACCGCGCATCATATCATAGGCAATCCAGAAAAATATGAACGGAGACCAGTCAATGAGAAACTGCTTGGAATTTCCCTTGCCCAAGGCCAGGGAAAATACTATAAGAGCCAAAAACGCATGATCAGGGCGTACGTGGATGATCTGATTGATAACGATAAAATAGATAATAATGCCAATCAGCACATAGATACGCCATGAATGATCAGGATGCTTGAGTTTCTCATGTACCTTTTTCAGCGTCTGTTTAATGTTCATCAGTTATGTCCCCAATTTATTACTGTTTTTTGAATAGATACTGAACCTGCATTATGCTTTTCATATAAACTTCAAGAATCAGGCCGCTGTGTAATGCGGCAGCCACAACATCAGCGTGGGAGTGGCACCGCACCCGTTCTCCCGATATAGTACGTACTGCATTGAAGATATTTGCCTGGGCCCGGGTTGTGATAAAACAGCCTCCCGGTACAACAACACGGGCCGCTTCTTCAAAAAAGAGTTTCAGGTCGCTGATATACTCTGTCAGCCCAACTGCTGCTGCCAATGCGAAGGAACTGTTTTTAACCGGCAGGCACAGGGCATCTCCATTGACCAGTATTGTCCCCATTGAATTATGGGCCCGCAGCATGGGCAGAGAAGAATCAACTGCATACACAGATGCAGAACCGGCAAATATGGCTGCAGAACCGCCGGCTCCGGCCCCTATATCGAGAATCGGAGTTAATTCCGCACCGGCTTTCTCAGCCAGCACCCCGATGTTGGCCCGCTCTCTGTATGTTATCCATCTGA
>Ga0272442_10004636_pt1 | contig 18713 bp, 16 predicted proteins | sample SSMForm2O_FD_200262 | JGI IMG/M metagenome (GOLD analysis project Ga0272442, IMG submission 200262) | Marine sediment archaeal communities from Little Sippewissett salt marsh, Falmouth, MA, United States - SSM-Form-2O | ecosystem: Environmental > Aquatic > Marine > Wetlands > Sediment ... | reverse complement strand
ATCCCGGCGATCTCTTTTTCAAACTGGATCAGCTCCCGCTCGGTCCACTCGGCCTGGTCCCGAAATGTAGGCGGAATGGTGACCTGGAGCATGCCGTCTTCCGCCGAGAACAACGATTTCTGCCGGGTATCCCGACGTTTTTCAATCAGCAAGGCCTGCTTGACCGCATCCTCGAGGCTGTCGAACAAGGTTCGCCGGCGGATATTGAACGGGTCCAGAGCCCCGGCTTTTACAAGACTTTCCAATACCGTCTTGTTGACTCGGGTCAAATCGATCCGGGTCATGAAATCAGAGAAATCCTTGAAGTCCCCTTCGACTTTCCGTGATTCCAGGATGCTTTGCAATGCGGATTCACCGACGTTTTTCAACCCCTTGAGTCCGAAACGGATTGACGTCGCGGATTCAACGCTGAAATCCATGGAACTGCGGTTTATATCGGGTTTCAATACCTTGAACCCCATCTTTTTGGCTTCCGAGATGTATTGAATCACTTTTGAGGACGTGGATGTTTTCTCCGCCTCGGAACTCAGGTGCGCAGCCATGAAATAGACCGGGTAATGGGCTTTGAGAAAAGCGGTCTGATAGGCAAGGTAGGCGTATGCCGTGGAGTGGGATTTGTTGAAGCCGTACTCCGCGAAGGTACTCATCTGGCTGAAGAGCTTTTCAACTTTTTTGCGGGAGTGGTTCCGGCGCCCCGCGCCTTCGATAAAAGCCTTTTCGATGGCGGGGATTTTGTCTACCTGCTTCTTGCCCATGATTTTTCGCATTTCATCGGCTTTGCTCATGGCAAATCCCGCCACGTCCACCGAGATCTGCATGACCTGTTCCTGAAAGACGATGATGCCGTATGTGTCTTTCAGGATTCCTTCCAGTTCCGGGAAGATATAGGTTACTTCTTCCCGCCCCAGCTTGCGGTTTACATAGGAGTCGGCCATGCCCGATTTCAATGGGCCCGGGCGGTACAGTCCGTTCAGAACAATAAGGTCCTCGATGCGCTTGGGACGAGATCGCTTCAGGTAATCCCGCATGCCGCTGCTTTCGAATTGGAAAATACCGTCGGTATCACCGGCCTGGAATATTTTATATGTTTTTGCGTCGTCCAGGGGAATGTGATCCAGGTCGAGGCGGACCTGTTCCCGTTCTTCCAGGGCATGAAGAATGTTTTTGATGATCGTGAGGGTCTTGAGCCCCAGGATGTCCATTTTGAGGAGGCCCACCTGTTCGACTTCCTCTTTCTCGAACTGTGTGACGATGTCATCCCGGGTTTTGTACAGGGGCATGAACTCGGTCAGCTTTCTGGGGGCGATGACCACTCCCGCGGCATGCATGGAGGTATGCCGCACATTGTTTTCCAACTTGAGAGCGTAATCGATCAGTTGCGGCGCTTTTTCGATTCGTTGAATTTCCCGGCGCAGATCCTTGTTGTGACGGATTTCCGATTCCAGTTCCACTCCGGGGCCGTCGGGAATCAGCTTGGCGAGATGGTTGACCGTGTTCAGGGGGATCTCCAACACCCGCCCGATATCGCGAATGGCCAGCTTGGCTTTCATTTTTCCGAACGTGACGATCTGGGCCACACTGTCCTCGCCGTATCGGTCCCGGATATACTGAATCACTTCTTCCCGGCGCTCGGGATCGAAGTCGATGTCGATGTCGGGCATGGAGATTCGTTCGGGATTGAGGAAGCGTTCGAATATCAGGTCGTAGTCCAAGGGATCGATCCCGGTGATCCCCATGGTATATGCCACCAGGCTGCCCACAACGGACCCGCGCCCGGGGCCGATGAATATTCCCCGGTCCCGGGCGAAACGAATGATATCCCAGACAATGAGAAAGTAGCCCGGGAATCCCATCTCGCGGATTTTCTCGATTTCGTATTCCAGTCGTTTCCGGTAGGTCGCGATATCGACCTTCTTTCCCGCCAGCCTCGGCAGTATTTCCTCGAAGCCCTTGTGGCAGATTTCTTCAAAGTATCCATCAATGGTCTGGGTGTCGGGGACCTTGAATTCCGGAAGGAAATAGGTGCCCAACCTGAATTCAAACTGGCATTTGGAGGCGATGTCCAGGGTAATGTCCAGGCTCTCCGGAATTTCCGGAAATACTTCCCGCATCTCCGCGGCGGATTTGAGAAACATCTCCTCGGTTTCCTTGCGCATGGCCCTGTCGGGGTTGGACAGGACATCGTTGGTCTGCAGGCAGATCAGGATTTCCCGGGCGTCCGCGTCCTCTTTCTTGAGATAGTGCACATCATTGCTGGCGACCAGGGGAACATCCATGCTGCGGGCGAGTTCCACCAGCTTCGGCAATACCTCTTTCTGTTTGGCGAGGCCGTGATTCTGAATTTCAATGTAGAAGTCGTCGCCAAAGGTCTCCCGGTACCAGTTGGCCGCGGCCTGGGCTTTGTCCCAGCGGTCCACCAGCAACCAGAAGGGGATCTCGCCCTGAATGCAGGCGGACATGACCACCAGCCCTTCCCGGTGACGGGCGAGCAGCTCCTTGTCCACCCGGGGGCGCCGGTAAAAGCCCTCGACAAATGAGTGGGTGATGAGCTCCGACAGGTTGCGGTACCCGGTTTCGTTTTTCACCAGCACCACCAGGTGGTGGTAATTGATGCGGCCGTTCTTGTTGTCGGGTTTCTGAAACCGGGTATCCGGCGCCACATACAATTCGCACCCGACAATCGGCTTGATATCGTTGCGTTGCGCTTCCTTGAAAAAGCCTACCGCTCCCAGGATGTTGCCGTGATCCGTCAGAGCCACCGCGGGCATGTTTAACTTCTTGACTTGTTTGATCAGGGGTTTGATCTTGAGGCATGAATCCAGCAGACTGAACTCGGAGTGGAGGTGAAGGTGGATAAAGCGGTTCATCTCCTGTTCCCCGACGGCTGGAGTTTCCGGGAGCCTATTCCCATTCTATGGTCCCCGGAGGCTTGGATGTCAGGTCGTACGCGACGCGGTTGATCCCTTTGACTTCATTCACGATTTGGTTGGCAGTGGCGACGAGGAATTCATGGTCCGCCGGGTAGCAGTCCGCGGTCATGCCGTCCACGCTTCGGACCATGCGCAGAACCGCCACATTTTCGTAGGTTCGCACATCCCCCATGACGCCGACCGACCGAATGGGCAGGAGTACGGTAAAGGCCTGCCAGATGTCGTTGTATATTCCCCGGCGGTGCAGTTCTCTAATCAAAATGGCGTCGGCTTCCTGCAGCCGCCGTACCCTTTCACGGGTGACCGCGCCGATAATGCGAACGGCCAGGCCGGGTCCGGGGAAGGGGTGGCGCTGGATCCAGGCTTCTTCCAGGCCGAGTTCCCGGCCGATCCGGCGGACCTCGTCCTTGAACAATTCCCGGAAGGGTTCCACCAATTGCCAGTTCAGGGTCTCCGGCAGTCCGCCCACATTGTGGTGGCTCTTGATCTTGGCGGCGGGGCCGTTGACGGACACAGATTCGATTACATCGGGATACAATGTCCCCTGGGCAAAGAAATCCACCCTGCCCACGGTATTTTCGATGCCGGAAAAAACGTCGATGAACGTGCGGCCGATGATTTTTCGTTTGCGCTCCGGAGAACGTACCCGTTTCAGTCGCTTAAGGAATATTTCCGATGCGTCGATGCCGTGTACTTTCAATCCAAGACCGTCCCGGAACCGGGTCATCAGGTCGGAGAATTCGTTTTTGCGTAAAAGACCGGTGTCCACGAAGACGGGAATCAGCCTTTCGCCCACGGCCTTTTGCAGGAGCATGGCCAGAACCGTGGAGTCGACTCCGCCGCTGAGGCCGAGGATAATGCGGCCCGCTCCAACCCGGTGCCGTACGCGGACAATGGATTCCTGGATGAAATCACCCATGTTCCAATCCGCCTTCAGGCCGGAGATGGACAAAACGAAATTTTCGAGAATCCGGCGGCCTGCGACGGTGTGGACCACTTCAGGGTGGAACTGAACTCCGTACATGCGCCGGGTGTCGGATTCGATCGTCGCCATTTCCGTATTGTCGGTTGTGGCGGTTATATGGAAATCTTTGGGGAGCTGGGCGATCTTGTCTCCGTGACTCATCCATACCGGCGTGGGGGTTCGGACACCCTGAAGCAGCCGGCTCTCGTCGCATACCGAAAGGTGAGCAAGACCGAACTCCCGCTCTTTTGCGGGAGTCACCCGCATACCCGCCAGGTGAGCCAGCAATTGCATCCCGTAACATATACCCAGTATCGGCACGTTCAGTTGGAGGATCTCCGAGGAAATCCGCGGCGCCCGGGGCGCGTATACGCTGGAAGGTCCGCCGGAAAGTACCAGCGCGCCGGGGTCGAATTTTCGGATCTTTTCAACTTTGGCGTTGAACGGGAAAATTTCGCAATATACACCGATTTCCCGAATTCTTCGGGCGATCAACTTGGTGTACTGGGAACCGAAATCCAGGATCAGTACTCTATTCTTCATCGCGGGCCCCTTTTTTCGCGGGGGCGTCTCCCCGGTAGTCGGCGGTTATTTCAACGTCAGCAACTTGGACGCCAGCATGCCGAAAATGATACGTGACGTATCGAATATGTTGATCCCAGTTTCGTTGGAGATCTGGGCGATACTTTTAAGCCCATCGATTTTGGCAACCACCATCCACTCCATGGTGGACAGGGATATCTTGCGCCGCTCTTCCCGGTCGATTTCCGAGAAAGTCGGAACGGCGTCGATGGATCCGATTTTTTTTCTCAGCAGTTTCCATTCGTCGATGCGACGGGCCGCTTCCATCAACAATGAGGTGACGGAACGGGTTATGGTCTGCTGCGCGTCGAATTCCTGCTCTTCAAACAGAAAGTCCCCTTCCCCCCAGGAAATCAGGGTGAAAACCGCGTCTTCGCCCTTAAAATGTTCGACCTCGGAGTGAATGATTTCGCCATCTTTAATGTAGATATATCCGTTCTCTCCGGTGTTTTTTGTAAGGACGAACCGGCCGCTCTGCTTTGAGTTGGCCACCAATTGCATGATGTCGGCCAGATTAATTGATTGTAGTGAACCCTTAAGACTCATTTGCCCCGTCTCTTTAAATGAACTTGCAAGAGATAGAATAATATATGGGAATGGTGCCTTTTGTCAAGAAAAGATGACCGGTAAAAACGATTACTTTTCCCGGGACGTGTCCTCTAGTTGATCCCGGTGGTACTTGATTTTCGCCGTAGTGGTCAGGCGCACCAGGTGCCATAGCAATATGGGGTGGGGCGTGTCGCTGAAATAGTTCAGGTCTATCTGGAATGCGCCTTTGAATGCCCGGGCTCCTCCGGAAGGGGAAATTCTCTTGACCAGCCCGTCAAGGTCGAAGGCTTCGCTGGGGGTGCGGAATACCGCGTCCAGATGCAGCCGGTCTTCCTGGCGGATCAGGGCGAAGACGACAGCCATTTCCACATCGTGGTTCCGCAAGAGGAAATCGGCGATCAAGGCAATGGCGTCCCGGTGTTGTGCGTCCACGAAGCCCGCGCCGGTAATCAGCCAATCCCGGTAGATCTCCTGGTTTTGAATCGCCCTTTCCAGGTACCCTAGGGCGGGGCGGGGGAAAGGCAGGGAAGCCAGGTTATCAATTAAAGTCCGGTCCCGCCGGGTTTCAAGGTACCCCAGGGCGCGGCGATCCAGCTCACTCAGGTGCGAGAAACCATCGGTATCAATGTACATACCGAAGTAGAGGGCCGTACAGGCTTTCTGTTCCTCCGCCACCGACCAGCCCTGCGCTGGAACCAGGTGTTCCAGCAGCAGGGCGATCAGGGTGCTGGTGGAGCCGGAGTCTTCACGAATCCATCGAAACCTGGCGGGCAGTGCTGATTCCAGTGTCTGGTGGTGGTCGATGTGCACCAGGCAGGGAATGGCGCCGGTGACCCCTTCCACCTGAACGGACTGATGATCAAATACGGCGTACCCCCCGAAAAACCGCACCGAGTCGCCGACCGCTTCGTAGCGGATGGGCAGGCGCAGGTCCGTGATAATGCGCCGGTTCTGGGGAAGGGAGGGCTGTTGTTCCGATTCGACGGTTACCTGGCAGCCGGCTTTTTCGGCGATTTGCCGGAAAGTGTACGCCGCGGCTATGGCGTCGGGGTCGGGAGAGCCCTTGATCACCGCCAGTATGTGGCCGCCAGCGCGAATGGCGGCCAGCAGCTCTTCCGTCAGGGCGGGTATATCCGGTTGCGTACTCGGCACGAGGGATCGGTTGTGTCGCGGCGGAACCGCGGGTTCCCTATTTACCTTCCGCCTTTTTCAAGGCTTCCTGGAATTTGGGGTTTACCTTGGCCCCGAGTTCCAATGCCTTGTCCAGGTATTCCCGGGCCTTGTCATAGCGCTTGTGCATGAAGTAGAGGCTGGCCAGGTTGTTGCACGCCCCGCCGTGATCAGGATTTTTCTCCAGGGTGGTGTTGTATTCCCGAAAAGCTTCCTGGAAGCGGCGGGTGAGGAAGTATACATTGCCGTGGATATAGTAGTATTCCGCCGGCATATCCACGCCGGAACGCAGGAACTCCGACAACTTGGTGTTGATTTCGTTGTTCTGACTCTTCAATTGGGCGAGCCGGGCTTCGATACGGCTTTTTTCCACGCTTCTCGTAGTGCTCCTGGCGGCTTCCAGGCCGGCGATCTGTTCGTCGTTGGTCGCTTTCTGGTCCCGCAATGAATCGAGATATTGCTGGAACGTGAAGGAGTACCACTTTTTCAGGAACATGAAACCGTCCTTGGCCTGCTGGATGTGGCTTTCCGCCTTATCGAGTTCGCGTTTTTTCAGGTAGATGTCCGCCAGGACGAAATGGGCCTTATCGTGCTTTGGAAAGATTTCCAGGCATTTTTCAAAGGCCTTTGCGGCCTTGTCGATTTTGCCCTTCTTGAACAGTTTTTCACCTTCCAGGTAGTGGCTGTTGGAGCGCTTGAAATCGCGCACCATCTCCTTTTCCTCCATGTTGAAGTCTTTCTGTGCAGGAGAAAACACCGTGAAAACCATGAAAAACATGACTGCGATCATCGGGAAACGGAAGATTTTTCGGGTACAATGGTACATATTTGACCTCCTCAAGGCGGTGCTTCTCCCTAAGCTGATTTTGAACGTACCGCCCACTACACTTTAGCAAGCCCGGTGCCAGAAATAAAGCCTCCGAATGTCCTGGAAACAGGTCACTCTCCTTTGAATATCCCGGTGAATGAGGCTAATTGTCTTTATTTTGTTTCAAGGCTTTCCGGAATTCCGGGTTTACCTTGACCCCGAACTTGACGGCTTTTTCCAGATATTTCCGGGCGGTTTCCACTTGTCCCCCCAGGTAATAGAGATTGGCCAGATTGTTACAGGCGCCACCATGCCGGGGGTCTTTTTGTAATGTGAGCTCGTACTCTTCCCGGGCCTGATCGTGTCGGCCGGAAAGGAAGTGAATGTTGCCGTGCACGTAATGGTAGGCAGCGGGGATCGTATCCTCCCGTGGAGGAAACGCCGCCAGTATGGTGTTGATGGCGGAGTCCTGAGCGCGGAGAGAGGTCGCGGCATAGGTGATGTGTCTGCGCATGCCGCAGGAGGCGGTGGCATTGGATTCTCCGAGTACCGAGAGACGGAGGCGGTTTGCCACCTGTTTTCCCCGCAGCTCATCGAGGTAAGGGCTGAAGTGTTGCCGGTACCACTCGCGAAACGCAGAGAAACTCTGTTCCGCCGCCCGGATGTGGGATTCCGCTTCCGGCAGCCGTCGTTGTTTCAGCCGTATTTTCGCCAGGAGAAAGTGAGCGCGGTCATGCCGTGGAAGCAGTTTCAGGCAGCGTTGCAGACTGACGCCGGCTCCCTCCAGGTCATTGTGGCCCAGCCTGTCATTGCCCTGCTGAAAGTGAGCGTGAGCCTTGAGAAACAGCTTGATCTCCTTATCGCTTTGCACGTCTTCCTGCCCGGCTACGGGCAAGAGGAACGCAACCGCTAGAAGCAGGGCGGCAAAGGTGAAGGCCATTCGCCGCTTAACCAGGGCTTCGTGTTTCATGTTCCCTCCTTGATAGCCCGCGGTGGTTCCTTATCAGAGAGGGTTCAGCCGGTGTTTTATTCCTCCGGAAGCGCGGATGCGATCGCTTTGATCAGACGGTCCGCAACCGTGGCGTCCGGGCTGAACAAGCCCCAGACGTATCGGCCCCGCCATTGAATGGTCAACCCGCCCCGGGAGCGGTAGTATGGATCGGTGAAACGCGCCGTATCCGTCTCCTTCCTGATTTCCGAACCCCGTGACTTGGCGAAATCCAGGTAGGCTTTTACCATGGCCGCGGCGGCTTCCGGAGACGCGGCGACGAGGATGAAGGGTTGAATTTTCAGGTTCTCGAAAGAGTAATCCCAGGTGAAAGCGTTTTCCAGAAAGCCGTGGCCGAGAAAGTTGCGTCGCAGGAATCTTGCCGAATTCGGTAGACGGTTCGCTTCGGGAAAAGCCTCTAGTGTCCGGGGCAATCCCGGTTTATCCGGAATCCTTTCGGAAATTCCCCGGGCGAGGCCGGCAAGGACAGTACGGTCCCGTTCTCCCAGATCGAAGGCGGATATCTTGACGTAATAGCGCCCCTGGAAGAAATTCAGGATGCCGTTTTCGTAATACCCTTCCGTACCGATGGTGAGAAATTCTCCTTCCCGCGGCTTCTCCTGGCTGTAAATGCCGAAACCGTTGGCCCGGTCAGCGTGGACATACACATCCGCGGTGATCGACTCTCCCGACGGTCCGGAATAGGTCATGGAGTAAAGGTGCTGAAAATCATAGCCGATGAAAACATCCGCCGCGCCGTTGATATACTCGAACAGGTTGTCGGCGGTATATTCCGCCGGGTTTTCCGGCGCCTTCAACCCCGCCAAGGTCGGAAATAGGGAAGGCGCGCCGGCGAACTGAAGAGCGGCGCATGCAAGCATCAGCCCAAAGGCAATCAGGTGTTTCTTACTCATGATCACAAATCCTCCGCATTGGTGATTGGTTCCACTTTTACTTTACGTGTGAGCGGCGTTTTGGTTGTCCGGTTGTCTCAGTTGACTATTGTTTTTTCCTGATGCACTATTGAAGTGCTTCAGGATGTTCCATGTATACAAAGGAAGAGATTGTTCAAGAGATTCAGAAAGTCGCCGCCCGCCTGGATGTGCGCCATCTGAAACAGCAGGATTTCATACTGAATTCAACCATCCCGATCAACACGGTCAAGTATCATCTGGGCACCTGGGCCCAGGCCATGAAATCCGCCGGTCTGGACTCACCAAAGGATTATTCTCCCTCGGAGAATCCGGAACTCATTCAGGATGCTGAGTTGCTGAAGGAACTTGCCCGGCTGTACAAGGTGGGGGGAAAACTGCCTACGCCGGATATCCTCAAGGCGCACGGAGCCTTCAGCCTGGAGTACTATACCGCCCGCTGGCAGAATCTGGAACGGGCGTTGTGGAAGGCTCGCGAAATGTTCCCCGATCATTTCAAGGAGGCCGGCCCGCCCCAACGAAATAATGTCCAGACCGCCGAAACACCTTTACTGCAGGAACCGTCATCCATTCGCCTCATTCCCAGGACCATCAAACCGAAACGCCCGGTCAAGGTAGAGCGAAAGCTGGGTTCTCCCATGGATTTCAGGGGTTTGCGCTTTTCGCCGGTGGACCGGACCGGGGTGTTGTACCTCTTCGGAATGCTGGCGGTTGAACTGGGATTCGAACTGGAGTTCGTCAGTTCCGAGCGTCCCCACGCGGAAGGGCGCAGATATTTTGACCTGCACCGGGAACAATGGAAACACCTGCGTATGGAGTTCATGCTGCGCAGTTCCGAGTATGTACCGGACCAGGATTCGGGGCGTGAGCCCTGTGATCTGCTGGTCTGCTGGGAACATGACAGCGAGGACTGTCCGGTGGAAGTCCTGGAACTGAAGAGCGTGGTCCGCGAGATCGGTGAATAGGGGCCGCGAAGACTGGCTGCGGCTCCCCAGACGCCGTGTGTCGGCGCCTTACTCCGCCGCCGAACTGGGCGGTGTTGTATTGAGAAATATTCTGGGGCCTACCCGACGGAATCTTGATTCACCTTCTTTTCTGCCTTTTTCCTCAACATGGTCTGCGGGAGGGGCGGATCTGGTGCTGGGGTTTACCGGGGACTGGATGCCTGCCGGCGGACGTGTCATTCGTTTCGGTGATCGACTCCGGGATTTTCTGAAGCCGGCGGATTTCCTGGTCGCCAATTTCGAGGGCATCAGTGTGCGGCCGCATCGGGCGGTGGTGATGCAGCAGGTTCACGGCCCGGAAACTCTGGAGGCCCTGACGCGCCTTGCTCCACCGGACAGGATTATCGTATCGGTCGCCAACAATCATGCCGCCGATCATGGTTTCAAGGTATTCCTTTCCCATTTGCGAACCCTGGAAGCCCGGGGTTTCCTGGTGGTCGGCGATTGCGACCGTCCGGTGGTCGTGCCGGTTCCCGGGGTGCGTCTGGCCGCTCTGACGCGTTGGAGCAATCATCCTGCCCCTTTCCTGGCTTCCCTGGATCGTGAAAATGCGCTTGCCTGTCCCGGAGATTTCTGTATCATGTATCCCCATTGGGGCTTTGAACTGGAATTGTATCCTCGTATGGAACTTGTACAGCAAGCCCGGGAATGGCTTGGCCGCTGGGACCTGGTTGTGGGACACCATTCCCATACACCGGCGCCGGTATCGGCAATCGAAACCCCCGGGGGAAAGCGTCCCGTGGCTTTTTCTCTCGGGAATTTCATGGCCGGTTCATGGTCGCGGAAAAATCGCTGGGGCATGGTGGTACGGATCCACCTGGGGCGGGACCCCGGGGGGAGGTATCGGTTGCGGCGTCTGGATTGGCGTTTCACCACGGTAACCCGTAACCGCCGTGAGTTCCTCTTACGGCTGTCCGATCATTGCCCCTACTTTCCGGAAGTCTCCGGGGATTGAATTGCCCGGCGGGCTTTAATAGAATGGAATCGGATGCCGCAATACTTGCTAGGGAGACAGATATGGATTCTCATTTGATTGAACGTTGCCGGGAGCTGAGTGAGCGCCTGAACAGGGGGGACCTGGATTATTATGCTTTGCTCGGACTGGATCGTACCGCCACCGTGGCGGATATCGATCGAGTGTACAATCAATGGCGGGCAAAGTTATCGGACCGGGAAATTGCATCCGTAACCGACGCGAGGATCCGGGAAAGCCTGGAAAAGGTTCGCCGCCGCATGGAACGGGCGCACACCGTACTGACGAATTATGACCAGCGGGCGGCATATGAGAAAAGGGGATTTCGGGAAATGGGCGAAGAGGAGCCTCAGGAAGAGGATCCTCTGGAAATGGCAAAGGAGTTGTTTCGCAAAGCCAAGACTCTTTATGCTCAGAAACAATATGGCCCGGCCATAATGGCATTAATGAAATCCCTGAAGCTGGATCCGGACAAGGGGGACGTCCTGCTGCTGCTGGGCATGTGCCAATACCGCAACCCGGCCATGAAACGGGATGCCGAGGCCAACCTGCAGAAGGCGGCGCAATTGGAGCCGTGGAACGCCGAGCCGATGGTTGCCCTGGGGAACCTTTTCTATTCGGAAAAAATGATGAAGCGGGCGGAATCTTTCTACCGCCGGGCTCTTGAGCTGGAACCGCGACACGATGCGGCGCGGCGTCGCCTGGACGAGATCGCTCCTCCTGAAGACAACTCCCTGAAGTCATCGGTTCGATCCGCCTTGAAAAAGGGTCTGCCTTCACTTTTCGATCGCAAGAAGCGCTGAATATCCGTTTGCCGTCGCTTGACCCCGCCGGGGGGCGGGAGCTATAATACGGGCCATGCTTTTTCCCGCCGACCTTTTGCTTATCCGTCACGGTACCACGGCATACAATGCCGCGGATCGTCTTCAGGGAAGGATTGATCTGCCCTTAAGCGACCGGGGGCGCCGGGAAGCCCTTTCCCTGGCGAAGGTTCTGGCCGGAGAATCGATCGATCTGGTGATTTGTTCCCCCATGATTCGGGCCCGGCAGACCGCGGATATCGCCATGGATGGCCGGGAAGTCGATTTTCGGATTGAAGATTCCTTTGTTGAAATCGACATAGGAGAATGGGAAGGGCAAGAATACGGTGCCGTGCGTTCCGGGGATCCTGAGTTTTTCGCCCGCTGGCATGAAGATCCGCGGGTGTGTATCCCCGGCGGCGAAAGCTTCGCGGATGTATGCGATCGGGTACGCCCCGGGGTTGAAGCCATCATCCGGGCCGACAATGCCAGACGCATCCTGGTTTCCGGGCATGCCACCGTCAACCGGGCCATCCTGGCGGCCGTTATGGCCCTGGAGCCCGAAGCGGCTCGTCGCTTCCGGGTACTCAATGCGTCCCTGTCCAGGCTGAGACTTGAGGAACGGAGTGGAAACATAACCGCTCTAGTGGAAAGCTGGAATCAAACCGGTCATCTGGAGGATTGAAAATGAAGGCATTGCAGCGGCAATACGCCGAGCGCATCACTGAGTACCTGTCACCGGAGTTTTCGGTCCAACCCGGAGATGTTCAGTTTTCCATCCCCCCCAACCGGAAGTACGGTGATCTTTCGACGACTCTGCCTTTCCTGCTGGCCAAGCGCTTGAAAGCAAAACCCATCGATATCGGACGGCGGATGGTCTCTTTGTTGTCCGGCCGTTTCTCCCCGATGGCGGTAGTTTCCCTGGCGGGAGGCGGCTTCGTCAACTTCACCCTGGATCGGCATTGTTTTTTGCGGTACCTCCTGGATCACATGAACGTAAGACCCGAGCCCAGGGAAGAGCGGATCGTCGTGGAACACACCAGTATCAATCCCAACAAGGCCGCGCATATCGGGCATCTTCGCAACGCCTGCCTGGGGGATACCCTGGCCCGCAGTCTGGCTTATCTGGGATATCCGGTAGAAGTCCAGAACTACATTGATGATACGGGTATCCAGGTGGCTGACGTGGTCTGGGGACTTCTCAATATTTTGGAGATGAGTCCCCGGAAGATCCGGGAAATCGAGGATCCCGCCGCCATGTTGTGGGATGTATATCCCCGGGTAAGCAAGCAAATCGGCGAAGATACCGCCAATGAAAAGGAACGCAACCGGGTGCATAAAGCCATAGAAGAACGCCGGGAACCGGAGTACGGTGTGGCGGACTGGATTTCCCGCCGGGTCCTGGAAGACCATATCAGGGTTATGGCATCCATCGGCATCCGGTACGATCTGCTGGTTAGAGAACGGGATATTATTGAATTGGATCTGTTCCAGCGGACCGCCGGGATTCTTGTGGAAAAAGGGATCATGTATGAATCCCGGGATCCCGAGAAAAAGGGTTGCCAGGTGATCCGCTATCGTCATGAAGATCTTGAAAAGGTGGTGGTGCGTTCCAACGGCACGGCCACCTATATCGCCAAGGACCTGGCGTACACATTCTGGAAAGTGGGGATGTTCAGCGATGATTTTCCCTACCGGGTGTTCTCTGATTACCCCGACGGGAAAAGGATCCTGACTTCAGACTTCAACGGTGGCGATGAAAAAAGAACGTTCGGAGCCGCCCGGCGGGTTTACAACGTGATCGATGTCCGGCAATCCTATCTGCAGAGCATTATCGCCCAGGTCCTGGACGAACTGGAACCGGAATCCGCCGAGGCACGGAGGTTCGTACACTTTTCCTATGAAATGGTGGCTCTTACTCCTCGCTGTGTACGGGAACTGGGTCTGCCCCTGTCGGAGGATGACGAATCGAAGCCATGGGTGGAGGTTTCCGGACGAAAGGGTATTGTCGTTAAAGCCGAAGACCTGATCACACAACTGGCGGATCGTTCCCGGGAAGAGGTCGACAAGCGCAATCCGGACCTTCCGGTCCGGGAGCGGGATATGATCGCCGTCCAGATAGCCGTTGGAGCCCTGCGTTATTTCATGATCAAGTTCAATGCCCGGGCGGTGATCGCCTTCGATTTCAAGGACGCCCTGGCCTTTGAGGGCGATACCGGCCCCTACCTGCAATATACCCTGGTGCGGTTGAACAGCATTCTACGAAAACTGGAGGGCGCCGAAAAGGACGCCCCGGCAGTCGAAGCGGACCCCCGCCGGCTGGGTGAAAAGGAATCCGCCGCTTTCTTCGATCTGCTGCTGCAGCTCTCGGATGGAGACAACCGGATAGAGGCCGCGCTGGAGAACCAGGACCTTTCGGGGATCGCCAATCACGCTTTCGCGCTCTGCCAGACCTTCAATCGCTATTACCATGGCTATCCGGTGGTAAACGAAACCGATCCGCACTTGCGAATCCTGCGGATTCAACTGCTGCTGCTGGTCCGGGAACGTCTCGGCCGGTTGTTGGATTTAATGGGGATCCCGGTCCCGGAACGCATGTAATCATCCGGGGCCGTGCGATTGAACACGCATGCGCCCTGTGCTATATTCGGAAAATGAGAGGGAGATCGGAAAAAAACCGCGCAGCCGCCGTTGCCATGATTGTCGGATTTATCCTGCTCGCGGGGATGCTTGGGTTTACTGGATACCTGTTGCGTGTACGGGCTTCCAACAACAGCCGACTGGATGATCTGGAACGGCGGTTGAAATCGGCCCAGGCCCTGGCCCGTGAACCCGCCCGGATCAGGAGCCTGCGTGTGGAATTTCATGTCAACCGGTTCCTCCAGGATTTTCCGGGTCGGCAGGCTTTTGCCGCGGCGGATCTGATCACCCGGATCGGGGATCTGCAGGGATGGAGTGACTTGCCCGAATTTTCGGTTAGAGCCGCCGGAACCGGCTTGCGTTTCAGCCTGATCCCTTCGCTGCCGGTTCGAGACGATTGGCTCATGGATTTTCAGGAAAGTCCGGCGCTGTTGCGCCTGGATCAATGCGATCCCCCCCAGGCTTGCGTGCGGGGGGTGGTGGAGATTCCCTGATGCTCAGGAAAAGCATACGGGCGATCTTCCTGTTGCTGTTGACCCTGGGGGTAATCTGGATTTTCATGGGCGTGGTGGCTGAACCCCTGATCAGGGATATCAACCACAACAAGAGACGGGCCCGGGAGATCAACGACCAAGTGGTTGAGCTGGAAAAAAGCAGCCGGAATGTGTCGGAGCTTACGACCCTGGAGCGGCGCCGCCTGAAAGCTTCCCGCGTGCTGTTGCGGTCCCGGCTCATGCACCGCGGGGGGGGATCCCGGGAATGGGCGCGTTTGGCGGGCGAACTGCGGGCCCTGGCCGGCAAGAGGGGATTGCGGACGATCGCCCTGGAAGTCGCCGGCATCACTCCGGATGAGAAGAACCAGTTGAATCTGCCCCTGGATGGGGCGGGTATGCGTCGAATCACCATGCGGTTGCGGAGTTCATCCCGGCGGTGGGGCGGGTTCCTGATCGCGGTTTCCCGACTCCGGGAATATCTGACGCTGAGCGGTGTCAATCACAGGCCGGGAAAGTATCCCGAACTGCATGTGGATTGGATCTGGCACCAGGTCTCCGCGGGCCAACCCCTGCCGAAGATTCACTCCGTACTGTTGAACCCGGCGTCCCGGAAACTGGACCAGAGTATTCCTTCCCTGAAGTCGACAAGGATTTCCGGCGGAGGCGCGAGGTAATGCGGGTCGTGATTCAACGGGTTTCCCGGGCGCGGGTTACCGTGGAAGGACGGGAAACCGGCAGTATCGGTTCCGGATTGCTGGCCTATGTGGGTGTTGAAAAAGGTGATCGTGAGGATGAGGTTGATTATGTCGCGGAGAAGATCCTGGGTTTGCGGGTTTTCGCCAATGAATCCGGCCGCATGGATCTAAGCGTACGGGATGTGGGGGGAGAGATTCTTTCGGTTTCCCAGTTTACCCTGGCAGCGAGAATCCGCAAGGGCAGGCGTCCCGATTTCGGTAACGCCGCTGAACCGGATAGAGCCGAATCTCTGTACCGGCACTTTAATCAGAGGCTGGCGGCCTCGGGAATCCCGGTTGCCACAGGTTCTTTCGGGGCTTTTATGGAAGTGGAGTCCGTTAACGACGGTCCGGTGACTTTCGTGATCGATCGAACTCCGAGGAGAGAGGAATCATGAGAATCCGGGCCCTGGAACCGATCGGCCGTCGGGGAATCAAGGAATTTATCAATTTTCCTCATGGGTTATACAAAGATGAACCCCGATGGATCCCCATGCAGAAGAGGCAGGAACTGGGACTTTTCGATCCCCGGGTAAATCCTTCCTTCGCGGACGCGGAGATGAAGATGTTCCTGGCTGAGGAAGACGGCCGACCCCTGGGGCGGGTGGCGGCAATCCTCAGTCACGCGGCCAACCGCAAGTATGATACCCGCAATTTGCGCTTTGGCTGGCTGGAGATGGAAAACCGTCAGGATGTCGCTTCGGAGCTGTTCCGGGAAGTGGAGCGTTGGGGCCGGGAACGGGGGATGGTCTCCATGACCGGACCCATGGGCTTTACCGACCTTGATCCCGAAGGACTGCTGGTGGACGGATTTGACCAGGTTCCCACGGTGGCTTCCAATTTCAATCCCCCCTATTATGACAAATTGATGCTTGGTGCGGGCTTCGGCAAGGAAATCGATTATGTGGAATTCCGGGTTCGCATCCCGGAGAATCGTGCAATTCCCGATAAGCTGATTACCTTGAGTGAACGTATCCGGGTACGCAGCCATTTCAGGGTGCTGCGTTTTTCCAGTCGCCGGGAATTGATGCGCCGGGGAGAGGATCTTCTGACCCTGCTGGATGAATCCTTTGACGAAGTGTACGGATCGGTGCCCCTTTCATCGGCCCAGAAGCGCTATTACCTGAAACGGTATATTTCATTCGCCAATCCCCGCCTGGTGTTGGCGGTGGTGGATGACCGGGAAGAAATGATCGGCTTCATGGTGGCCATGCCGAGCCTTACGGAAGGATTCAGGCGTGCCCGCGGGCGCATCCTGCCCCTGGGCTGGTGGCATATCCTTAGGGCTTTCCGTTCCCGGGATACCCTGGATTTCTATCTGGCGGGAATCAAGAAAAAGTACCGGGGTACCGGGATCGATCTGCTGATGTTGATCGAGATTGCCCGGACCGCCATGGACATGGGATTCCAGTACGCGGAATCCAATCTGGAGCTGGAGACCAATGCCAAGATTCACGCCATGTGGAAATACTTCAATCCCGTCCAGCACCGGCGCCGGCGCATTTACCGCCGGGAGCTTTCTCTGGATTGAACCCCCGAAACACCTCAGGTATAATTTTTGTAATGCAAGTGATCGTTGCGGAACGGAACGACAGATTGGAGGTAACCCATGAACATTGAAATCCGGACGGTGGAAACGAAAAAGCAACTCAAGGAATTCGTAAAAATCCCATTTGCTTTTTTCAAGGATCATCCTTATTGGGTGCCCCCATTGATCATGGACGAGATGGAAGTCCTGGATCCCAAACGCAATCCAGCGTATGAAAATGCGGAATCCCGTTTGTTTATGGCTTTTCGAGATGGGAAACCCGTGGGACGCCTGGCCGCGATCATCAGCCATGCGGCCAACAGCAAATACGATACCCGCAATATGCGTTTCGGCTGGTTCAACGTGATTGAGGACTATGAGGTGGCGGAAGCCCTGTTGAACGCCGGCGTTGCCTGGGGACGGGAAAAGGGAATGACCTCAATCACCGGCCCTCAGGGATTCACCGACATGGATGCCGAGGGTATGCTGATTGAAGGCTTCGATATCGTCCCCACCATTGCCCAGCTGTACAACCCGCCCTTCTATCCCCAGTACCTGGAGCGCTACGGTTTTGAAAAGGAGATCGACTACCTGGAATTCCGCGCCAAGGTACCCAAGGAGTTGTCCGAAAGACTCTTCACCCTTGCGGAGCGTCTCAAGCAGCGCAGCAGCCTGAAGGTGGTGGAATGCAATTCAAAACGCAAGTTGATCAAGAAATACGCGATGCCGATTTTCAGACTCCTGGACGAAACCTTTGAAGAGATTTACGGGTCCGTGCCGACTACGGAGAAGCAGACCGAATATTATGTTAAGAAGTACTCCATGTTTCTGGATCCCCGCCTGTGCAAAGTCGTGGTCAACCCGGAAGATGAAGTGGTCGGCTTCATTATTTCCATGCCCAGTATGTCCGAAGCTTTCCGGAAAGCCCGCGGGCGTATCCTGCCTTTCGGATGGATTCATCTGCTCAGGGGATTGCGCCAGCGGGATGTCCTGGACTTCTACCTGGCCGGAGTCAAGAAGAAATACCGAGGTATGGGTGTAGACCTTATGCTCGTGCTGGCGGTGGCGGAGAATGCCATGAAAATGGGTTTCGAGCACGCCGAGTCCAACGTAGAGCTTGAGACCAACACCAAGATCCATGCCCAGTGGAAATTCTTCGATCACTACCAGGCCCGGAGACGTCGTATTTTCCGTAAGAATATTTCGTGACCCCCCTTTCATTTTTCAGAAAGCCGGTTCGGGCAACCGCAGCGCTCTCCCTGGAGGAAAAAATCGGTCAGATGATGATGATCGGTTTCAGTGGCACATCTCTGTCGGCGGATGTTCGCGGCCGGCTGGCATCGGGCAAGGCGGGTTTCGTTCTCCTGTTTTACCACAATGTGGAATCCGTGGAGCAGGTTGTGGACCTGACGAACGATATCCATGCTGCCCGCAGCCCGGCGCCGATGATCTGGACCGACCAGGAAGGCGGTAACGTGGTTCAGTTTAATGAAATGGCCGCGACCGCGCTGTCACCGATGGGTATGGCGGCAACCGGGCGCTGCGCAACCGCTCGCCGGGCCGGGCATATTATCGGCGGGGAGATGAAGGCCCTCGGCGTGGATGGAGTGTTCGCGC
>Ga0272442_10004635_pt1 | contig 18721 bp, 15 predicted proteins | sample SSMForm2O_FD_200262 | JGI IMG/M metagenome (GOLD analysis project Ga0272442, IMG submission 200262) | Marine sediment archaeal communities from Little Sippewissett salt marsh, Falmouth, MA, United States - SSM-Form-2O | ecosystem: Environmental > Aquatic > Marine > Wetlands > Sediment ... | reverse complement strand
GCCCTTCTGTGACATGAGACAGAACAACATTGGTTGGTGGGTCGAGTTCATACTGGCCGATGTACGTATCGCTGGATGTTACGCCCTCTATGGGCTGACCGGCTATGTCCAAGGGTGTGAAGATATACGCATTGCCTACCACTGGTCTACCTGAAACATGGCCCAAAAAGCGAAATTTTGTCACGAAATCTACGTCGGGAGTATAGAGGTCAGTGTAGGGATCGAGAATAACCGAGCCATTCCCTGGAATATCGACCCTGACGTTAGCAGACACGACGTTGGTGGTTACTCCAAACCCCGTTGCTAAATGCGTCCCTGAAGCGTCATCGCATCTGTAACTACAGACATCCACATCAAAATCGAAGCCCGAAGGAGGTTCTGGTATTTTTACTCGTCGCCTGTCGAGATGAGCGCAAGACCACGTGCCGCCGCCGAATTCCGTTTCCCAATCACCATTGGCGACATCGTCCTTCAGCCCAGACCCAAACGTTTTTATTATTCCCTCCAGCTTGATAACAAAGGTTGTCTCCCCTGCGGCAGCCGTTCCATAGATAGTCACGTCAAATTCGCCGTCACCGATGTCCTCATATCTTGCCATCATCGGTCCAATCTCCACTTTGGGTCTTTTGACCTTTCCAGGTTCGACAATGGAGATTCCACCTGATGCTACGGCAATGCTGGGATTGCCAGGATTGTATGGGTCAGGGCCGAACTCATTGAAATAGAGATTCAATTGAAAGTCTTGGCCAAAAAGGTTTTCTATTGTTCCACCCCAAGCGCCTCTGATGAGATCTACACCATTGGGAGATATTGCAAAGCCGGTTGAGGTTCCAACCAAAGCCACGATAAATGTTATTGAGATAAGCAGTTTAAGTTTCATACTTTATCACTCCTCACATTCCAAGGGCGCCTTCGCAGAAAAAATACGGTTGATTGTCTAAAACCCTACTCTTCAGGTTTTTCATTCATCTTGCGAAAGAACCAATGAGAGCAACAAGAACTCGCAACAATATCTGCTTTCGCTCTCGAATATTTTATACCTATTGTATTTAATATTGGCGCCTTCGTCATTTCGACCGGAGGGCCACGGAGTGGCCCGAAGTGGAGAAATCTATTCAGAACAGATTTCTCGACTCCGCTTTGCTGCGCTCGAAATGACCCAAACAAGCGCATTTATTATGCACAATTTGTATTATTCAAGACTAAAGAAGAGCGCTACCTACCAAAAAGGTGGGGTCGTATCTTGTCTCATTATCACTACCCTCCAAGAAAGATTCAGGTGAATTAGCGCAGGTTCAGGGTAGATTGTCAATTGGGGTCACTACGTATTTTTCTGGAATGCATCCTCGTTTTTGAGCTAAAAATGGAGGTGGATAGTTTTTTTTCATGTCGAGCCCATTCGGCTTTGCCCCTAAGGGGCAAGCTCAGGGTACGCTCCTCCGCTCGCTGTGTTCGGTCGAGATGACCATCGAGCATCCGCTATCAAAAATCGAGAATCCATGTCATATTTTTTAACTTGATTTTTAAATTTCGTTTGACAAACGCATATAAAATACGTATTATATATAACTAACATTAGGATAGCAGAAGACAGAAGACAGAAGACAGGAGACAGAAGACAGAATGGAGGAGATCAGGTTATCAGGGGCCGGACATTGACGATGGACGATTGATCTGCGTTCTCTGCGATCACCTCGGCAAAGACCAATTTGAAAAAACAAAGCCAATTCACCGGCTCCTGGCCGAAATCCTAAACCATAAAAAACAAACCCAATTTTGTTTATCTGCGTTCAACTGCGGTTCCCATGAAAGGGTTCAGAAACGTCTAAAAAGTGTTCAAAAATGCACATAATCTTACAGAAATTCACAAAAACTTACAAAAACCGATTAAATCCTGTGTGAATCCGTGTCAAAAGTCCTCTTTTGCCAAGGAATTGAGAGTTCATTTGAAAAAACAAACCCAATTTCAGATGGAACGGGAGCTTTGGCCGGCGGCGCAAGAAATTGCCGCGACCCTCCAGGCCGCGGCAATGATCACATTATCTGAGCTCCTTAGCAGCTATTCAAAAGTTTCTCCTACAGCCCGGCGGCTTTGCGGAGCTTGGGCGCTTTATCCGTGTTCTCCCAGCTAAAATTGGGGCCCTTTCGGCCGAAGTGGCCGCCATAGGACGTCGCGGCAAAGATCGGGCGAGCGAGCTTCAAATAGTCGATCATCCTTTTCGGCGTCAGCGGGAAGATCTTTCGGATAAGATCACTTAATATCTGCTCGTCGATTTTCGACGTGCCTTCGGTGTCCACGAGCACGGAAATCGGTTCGGCCACGCCGATGGCGTAGGACAACTGGATCTCGCACGCATCGGCCAGGCCGGCGGCCACGACGTTTTTGGCGATGTGACGGGCCATGTAGCTGGCGGTTCGGTCCACCTTCGTGGGGTCTTTTCCGCTGAACGCCCCGCCGCCGTGACTGCCTCTTCCGCCGTAGGTATCGACGATGATCTTTCTGCCCGTCAGGCCGCAGTCGCCTTTCGGGCCGCCAATGACGAATCGGCCGGTCGGATTGATATGGAAGATGGTCTTGTTGTCCACGAGCCGCTTGGGCAATACCGGAAGCACCACGTGCTCGATGATTTGTTTACGCAACTGCCGGTACGGAATGTTTGGTGCGTGCTGGCTGGCGACGACGACGGTGTGGATGCGCTTGGGTTTGTTGTTCTCGTATTCGACGGTGATCTGGCTTTTTCCATCCGGGCGAAGCCAGGGGAGTTTCCTGTTCCGGCGTACCTTTTCCAGGCGCGTCGTTACAGCGTGCGCAAGTTGGATCGGCATCGGCATCAGGGCGGGCGTCTCGTTGCAGGCAAAGCCGAACATAAGGCCCTGGTCGCCGGCCCCCTGCTCTTTATGCAGGCCCGTGCCCTCGGTGACGCCCTGAGAAATATCGGGGCTTTGCTTATCGAGCGTGACCATCACGGCGCAGTTTTCGTAATCGAAGCCCATGTCGGGATCGGTATAGCCGATTTTCCTGATCGTCTCACGGACGACCGTCGGAACGTCCACGACGGCCTTCGTCGTGATCTCGCCGGCGACGACGACCAGCCCGGTGGTGACCAGTGTTTCGCACGCCACTCGGCTTCCGGGATCCTGGGCGAGCATGGCATCGAGAATGGCATCGGAGACGTGGTCGGCCACCTTGTCCGGATGTCCCATCGTGACGGACTCGCTGGTGAACAGATGTTTGTCGGGTTTTTGTAGTTTCCTCACTGATTTTTTAACCATTTGTCTTTTTCCTTCTACGAACCATCATTAATTGTCCAATCGTATCGCATGTACTCAACAGTATAGCTTCCCACCTCAAGAAAAGAAACATCCTGGGGGGAAACGTAATGGCAGATGAAATTCAGTATCGCGCGCGTTTGAGGCGGGTGGTCCTTAAACTTTCTTTCGATGGCGTACTTTTCGGTGAACTCGCCGCCGTACCATGACATTTGAAAAAGAGCGGAAAGATACAATTTATCTTTGTTCCTGTCGATCTTAAACGCGAGCGGATTCGAGAGAAACCGTTTGGCCTGGTCGTCCAACTGCTGATCGAGCGTGTGCCCGTCATAAGGCTCATCGCGCAGCGGCGGACTCGAAAGACAAACATTCGATAAGGCAAAGAACACTTTCGGCTCGTCGAATTGACCGCGGAAAAAACGCTTCTCAATCCGAGCAAAGGTAAACTCTTCGTCCATGACGAGGAATTTATGTTTGGTGATGTCTCGCTCGATATGCCGGATGCTCCGGGGGCCCCAGTAAATGGAGAGGATTCGGGACGTCGGGCGAATCGGATAGTGGTCCGTCACGATCCTGAGCTTCTGAAGATTGTAAACGTTAATCCAGAAGGCGATTTTGTCCTCTCGAGTCCAGGATTGATACACGTTCGGATCGAGCGTGTCGAATTTTCTCAGCAAGGCGCGAAGCTCGAGTCGTTTGCGTCGGAGCGCCGTATAATCGACCATCCCCGCCTCATCGACGAACGTTTTGAGAAACTCGGCGAATTGATGGTGAAACGCTTTGGCCGATGCACGATTCGGATCGTTCGGCCCGGTCGGACGAGGTTCGGCTCCGCCGGCCACGACCACGCCGCGCCCACAGAGAATCATCGGCGTCACCAGTGAAAAAATAATAAAAACAAGGCCTCTAGCCATTTTCATATTCCGAATGTATACACAACCTATGAATTGCACAGTCAGCTTAGTACTGTCATAGCATAAGAAATTCGCTCTCGAATGCAATCATTTATTAGCCGGTTTTGCTGTATTTTTAATATTCCGCATCGTAAGGAAAAATCTTGAAATTCCCTCTGGCCGCTCTTATATATTAAGCTTCCGGGTCGAGAATGGTACTAAGAATGATCCCAACCAGCATTCGATAAGGAGTAAAGACGTGAGTAGCTTTCAAGCATTAGATTGGATGGCGATCATCGCCTACTTTGGCATCATGTTGGCCATAGTCTGGTGGGTCGTTCTGCAGAAACAAAGAACATCGACAGATTACTTCCTTGCGGGCAGACACATGCCCTGGTTTGTCGTCGGCGCTTCCATTTTCGCCTCGAACATCGGCTCCGAACATATCGTCGGATTGGCCGGGCAGGGCTCCACCGACGGTATGGCCATGGCGCACTGGGAATTGCACGCATGGTGCGTGGTCATGCTCTCCTGGCTTTTTGTCCCCTTCTATTACCGTTCGAAAGTCTTTACAATGCCGGAATTTCTTGAGAGACGATTCAACTCGACCTGTCGTTGGATATTGTCGATTGTTTCACTCGTAGCGTATGTGTTCACGAAGGTATCGGTGACAGTTTACGCCGGCGGCGTAGTCTTCAATGTTCTTTTGCCCGAAATCAACATACAGGTCACTGAGACTTTTGTCCTCGACGCATTCTGGATTGGGGCGCTGTTAACGGTTACCCTTACGGGAATTTATACTGTTCTCGGTGGTCTGCGTGCCGTAGTTTATACCGATACCGTCCAGACAGTTATTTTGATACTCGGTTCCGTCTTTATTACGTTCTTCGGCCTTAGCAAACTTGGCGGATGGAGCGAGTTGCGTTTAATATGCAGTGAGAATGCTTCCAACTTTGCCTTGTGGAGGCCGAACACGGATCCGGATTTTCCGTGGCTGGGAGTTTTGATTGCATCACCCATTATCGGGATTTGGTACTGGTGTACGGACCAGTATATTGTACAGAGGGCACTTTCAGCAAAGAACCTGCGAAACGCCCGGCGAGGCGCTCTTTGGGGCGCCTTTCTGAAAGTCTGGCCTGTGATGATTTTTGTCGTGCCGGGTCTTATCGCTTATGCACTGCATCAAAAAGGACTGATTACGATCCCCACGAAAATCGCCGATGGTCAGGAAGTGCTCGACGGCGATAGGGTCTTCGCAGTCATGGTCAGTTCGTTATTGCCCGCAGGTCTGCGTGGCCTCGTCGTCGGAGGGCTCCTGGCTGCCTTGATGAGTTCTCTCTCATCGCTTTTTAATTCCTGCGCATCTCTCTTTACCGTGGATATTTATGAAAAGATCAATCCGAAGGCCTCTGAGCGGCACCTGGTTACAGTCGGACGAATCGCAACAATGGTGGTTGTGGTGATGGGGATCATCTGGATCCCCGTGATGCAGCGAATTTCCCAGGGCGGATTGTATAAATATCTCCAGAGTGTTCAAGGATATTTGGCGCCACCTATAACGGCGGTCTTTCTGCTCGGTCTTTTCTGTAAGCGGATTAACGGCAAAGGTGCAGTGGCGGGGCTGGCTATCGGTTTTATCGCTGGAATGACCAAGCTGACCATCCAGGCTTTGACAGGAGGAGATGACCCGATCATAACATGGCCCGGCTTCCTGGTCGATATCGGGGAATACAACTTCCTCTTTGCCACGGGCTGGCTGCTGCTTCTGAGTATTGTGACGATCGTCGGAGTTTCCCTGTTGACCGCCCCACCGAATTACGAAAAAATCGCCGACCTGACCTACGCCACGGCGACCCCCGAGCAAAAGAAGGAAAGCCGCGAGAGTTGGGGGCTTGTGGAAGTCCTGATGACGGTTCTCGTTTTAGGCCTGGTGCTCGGTTTGTATCTCTACTTCAGTTTCTGGTTAAGTTAATTGTCCTATCGTAGAATTTTTGAGTTCTGTAAAATTGAAGGTTAGGCATATATTATTTTAGAAAATCGTCCTTTTGATTTTCTATAATAATCAGTTAACTTTTCGTTAGGCCGGAACTTATTATTGAGAAAGAAAAAACCAAAGAACGTTTTTTTCTTTCCAAAGTATGCCTAACCTTTAATTTTACACAAGCTTTTACTATTTTTTGAAAGGAGGCCGTTTCATGCCTTATGCGATTGGTTTGGACTACGGCACGAATTCGGTACGATGCCTGATTGTTGACGTGACGAATGGCGACGAGATAGGCAGTTGTGTTTATGAATACGAGACGGGCGAAGCCGGCATCATTCTCGATCCGGCGGATCATAATCTGGCGAGGCAAAATCCGGCCGACTACCTCAAGGGAGTCAAGGTCACCATTAAGGCGGCCATCGCCGAGGCAAAGGATAGCCAGAAGGACTTCAACCCAGACCAGATCATCGGCATCGGCGTCGATACGACCGGCTCGACACCCATTCCGGTCGATCAGAACGGCACGCCGTTGAGCATGCTGGATGAATTCAAGGACAATCCGAATGCCGGCGCCTGGTTGTGGAAAGACCACACGGGTCACGCCGAAGCCGCCGAGATCACCGAACTGGCTGAGAAAGAGCATCCCGAATATCTCGCCCGGTGCGGCGGGATCTATTCCTCGGAATGGTTCTTCAGCAAGATTCTGCATAGCCTTCGCGTCGATCCGAAGGTCTTCGACGCGGCCTATACTTGGGTGGAGCACGCCGACTGGCTGCCCGCCGTCCTGACGGGAACCGAAACGCCGGACAAGATTAGACGGTGTCGCTGTGCCGCCGGACACAAGGCGATGTTCAATGACGACTGGGGCGGCTACCCCGAGGCAGACTTTCTCTCGAAGCTCGACCCAAAGCTCGGCTCGCTTCGCAAAACTCTGAGCGACCAGACGTATGCCGTCGATCAGGAGGCGGGACAGCTCACCGATCAATGGGCGAAGGAACTTGGTTTGTCGCCGGGCATTCCCGTGGCGATGGGCGCCTTCGACGCCCATTTAGGCGCGGTGGGTTCCGGCATCGCTCCGGGTAAACTGGTCAAGATCATTGGCACCAGCACCTGTGATATGCTTGTCAGTCCCTCAGATCAAGAACTGGCAGATATCCCCGGCATCTGCGGTATCGTGGACGGCTCTATTCTCCCCGGATATTACGGCCTGGAGGCGGGCCAGTCCGCTGTGGGTGACATTTTCAACTGGTTTGTCAACTACATCCAAGCCGGAGGGCCTGATGCAGGCTCCCACGAAGCTCTCACCGAAAAGGCCGGCAAACTCAAACCGGGTCAATCCGGCCTGTTAGCCCTCGATTGGAACAATGGAAACCGTACCATCTTAGTGGATCAGCGGCTCACCGGATTGCTCGTGGGTCAGACCTTGCATACGAAGCCGGAAGAAATTTACCGGGCCTTAATCGAGGCGACGGCGTTCGGCGCCCTGACGATTATCAACAGGTTCGAGGAATACGGTGTCAAGGTTTCCGAAGTCATCAACTGCGGTGGCATCGCCGAGAAGAATTCCCTGCTCATGCAGATCTATGCCGATGTCACGGGTAGGGAAATGAAGATTTCACGCTCGGCTCAAAGCTGCGCCCTGGGCGCCGCGATTGCCGGCGCCGTCGTGGCCGGTAAAGCCTCCGGCGGTTACGACGACTTCGCCAGCGCCCAGGCCGCTATGTGTGGAATCAAAAAAGTCACCTACAAACCCATCTCCGAAAATAATAAGGTCTACCAACGACTGTATATCTTATACAAGCAGTTGCACGACGCCTTTGGCGTGCAGGAGTGGTCAGGCCAATTATCCAACATCATGAAAGAGCTCCTGAACATTAAAGACAGCATCCAGAGTTAGGGGGCGTAGCATGTACGAAGAGCTTAAAAAGGCCGTCTGCGATGCGAATCTTGAACTGCCGAAACAGAAGCTCGTGTTTTGCAGTTGGGGCAACGTCAGCGGCATAGAGCGCTCCGAAGGGATCATGGCCATCAAGCCCAGCGGCGTGGACTACGAAAAGCTGACGCCCGACAAAATCGTCGTACTCGATTTGGATGGACACGTCGTGGAAGGAACGCTCAATCCCTCTTCGGATACGCCTACCCATTTGGAGCTCTACAGGAACTTTAAGCAGATCGGCGGTATCTGTCACACCCACTCACCGAACGCTACGATGTGGGCGCAAGCCTGTAGAGGAATCCCTTGTTTCGGGACGACACACGCCGACTATTTCTATGGCACGGTCCCCGTGACCAAAGTGATGACCAAAGAGCAGATCGAACGCGACTACGAGCTGAACACAGGCAAAGTGATTGTCAATCGATTTGAGGATATTGATCCGATGCAAATGCCGGCTGTGCTGGTGGCCAATCACGGTCCTTTCACATGGGGAGAAAGCCCCACCACCGCGGTCGAAGCGAATTTTGTCCTGGAACAAATCGCCGCCCTGGCCCTGGGCACCATTACAATCAATCCCGACCAGAGTCCGATTGACGATGCGCTCCTGGACAAGCATTATTTACGCAAACACGGCAAGAATGCCTATTACGGCCAAGAATTGTAGGGTGGACTTTAACCCACCATGACAGAACCACATGGGCCAAAGATTCTGTCCCATATAGGATGGAAAGAGTTCTGAAAAATTGAAGTTAGGCATACTTTTGAAAAGAAAAAATTGCCTCTTTTGATTTTTTCTTTTTTTAAAACAAGATGCGTAGTGTTTTGTTTGATGATATGTTGTAATAGTGAACTCAATTATTTTTAGAAAATCGTGAAAGAAGATTTTCTAAAATAATATATGCCTAACTTCAATTTTTCAGAACTCTTAAGGAGAAACGAAAATGAGTAAAACGACATTTGGCGTCATCGTTGGAAACCGTGGATTCTTCCCGGATGTATTAGCCAAACAGGGACGCAAGAACATCCTTGACGTGCTGAAGAAAAACGGTCTCAATTCCGTCGCCCTGCCGATGAAGGAAACCAAATACGGCGCCGTCGAGACGTTCGAGGATGCAAAGAAATGCGCCGCTCTTTTTGCTCAGAACGCCTCGAAGATCGACGGTATCATCGTCACGCTGCCGAACTTCGGCGATGAAAAAGCCGTCGCCGAAACAATCAAACGCTCCGGGCTCAACGTTCCGATCCTGATCCAGGCCGAGCCGGACGATCCAAAGAGTATGACGATCGCCAGCCGGCGCGATTCCTTCTGCGGCAAGATCAGCGTCTGCAATAATCTCCGACAAGCGGGCATTCCGTACACGCTGACGAATGCTCATACCGTGAGTCTGACCTCCGCTGAGTTCAGGAAGGAGCTGGAGGATTTCGCCTCGGTCTGCCGGATCGTGAAGGGGCTTGAGAACGCCCGGTTCGGAGCCATCGGCGCTCGGACGGGCGCTTTCAATACCGTCCGCTACAGCGAAAAAATTCTCGAACTGTCGGGCCTTTCGGTGGAAACGATCGACCTGTCTGAAATCTTCGGAAGGGTGGAGCGGCTCGCCGACAACGATCGAAAGGTCAAAAGGAAACTGGATACCATCCGGAAATATACGGCGACCCAATCCATTCCACCGGAAAAGCTTCTGAAGATGGCTAAGTTCGGCGCCGTCGTGGATCAATGGATCAAAGGGATGGAGCTTAACGGCACGGCGATTCAGTGCTGGACCGCCATGGAAGAATTTTTCGGCATCGTCCCCTGCACGCTCATGAGCATGATGAGCGAGTCGCTCGTGCCGAGCGCCTGCGAGGTCGATATCACCGGTTTGTTGGGGATGTATATTCTTCAGTTGGCCGGCGGCACGCCCAGCGCGCTGCTGGACTGGAACAACAACTACGGCGGCGATCCGGATAAATGCGTCCTGTTCCATTGCAGCAATTTACCGAAATCGTTTTTCAGCCATCCCAAAATGGATTACCAGGAGATCATCGCCGGATCGGTCGGTAAGGATAACACCTATGGAACCGTCGTGGGCCGGATCGCCCCGGCTCCGGCGACGTTCTGCCGAACATCCACCGATGATACGGCCGGGATCGTCAGCGCCTACGTCGGCGAAGGCCAATTTACAAACGACAAGCTCGATACGTTTGGCGGCTACGGCGTCATGAAGATCAAGAATCTTCAGAGCCTCATGCAATACATCTGCAAAATGGGCTTCGAGCATCACGTGGCCGTGAGCATGTCGCAAAAAGCCGACGCCATCGCCGAAGCCCTCGACACCTACATGGGCTGGGACGTCTATCGGCACGAGTAATGCCCGGCTGAAAAAAGCGAAACAACGACGGTATCGCAAGCACTCACAAAATCGGGCCTGAGCCGCGATACGGACGACAATAACGGACTTGCCCGTGGAGCTACAAAAAAAACACATTGCTCCGACGTAGGTTTATCTTTTTGCTTCTCGCCCGGTTATATCCTATATTTTGATTAGATGCCGAAAAGGCAGCCAAAAGGGGACGAGACGCATCAAAAAGAATTCCGCACGAAGAGCGATAGCGATGAATGACGTATAACTTGGCACGGATCGTCACGTTGTCGCATTACGGCTTGTGTGAATGTCTCAAGCATTGGAGGAGGGTGTATATGGTTGGGGTGAGAACGTCGTTTACGGAACTACGAAAACTCAAAAGGTCCATTCCGGTTATTTTCCTGAGTCTGCTTGTATTTCCCGCCGTGGCGGGTGCGCGAACACTCTTTGCGGAAAAGGCGCATTCGTGCAGCTCGTTCCGCTCGATGGCACGTATCTACATGGCGTGCGGCGATTACGGAAAAGCGCAGCCTCTTTTACAGAAGGCGTTCCAACTGGCCGAAAAGACAAACGCTCCCGACACCGAGGTGTGCGCCTGTGTGATTGATCTGGCGTATCTCTACAAGGAGCAGGGCAAATTCTCGGATGCCGAGACCATGGGCCGGATGGGTTTGGAGCTTCAGGAAAAGGTCTATCAAAAGGACCATCCCTATGTGGCCTATACGCTGAGGATTCTCAGTGAGATTTACCGGGGACAGGGTCGATATCAGGAAGCGTCCGGCGCGCTCGAGCGCGCCCTGGATATTGTGCGTCGAGTCAGTCGAGGCAGCGAGCAGGAGCTCGCACCGTTCAAGGTAGATATGGCCCGCCTGCTCGTCGTGCAGGGTGACTATGCCCAAGCCGAATCTCTGTTTACCGAAGCCCTCGCCGCAATCGAGGCCGGCTACGGACCCGATCATTTGTACACGGCCAAGGTGCACACGGATTTGGCGATGCTGTATGCATTGGAGGAACGCACCACCGAAGCCGAAGCGCTCATTTGCGGAGCGCTGCCGATCCAGGAAAAAATCTACGGGCGGGAACATCATTTACTCATCCCCGCCTGGCTGGTGATGGCGAAAATATCCGAAGCGAAAGGGGATTTGGCAACCGCAAAAAGAATTCTCGAGCAGTCCTTATGTACGGTCCAGGAACAAGGCGATGGCGGTCCTCTGGTGGCCGGCGACGTTTTAATCCGTCTGGCGCACGTTCACACGCGAAGTCGAAAATACAAGAAGGCGGAAGAGCTGCTCAACAAAGCATTGAAAATCCTGGACGACAAACAAGGCGCCAATACCGATCGCACCGCATTGGCCTTCAATCGTCTGGCACAAGTATATATCGAACGGGGTAAATGCTCCGAAGCCCAAGACCTGTGCCAGAGGGCGCTGAATATCTTCGAGCGTCTTTTCGGCGAAGACCACCCATGCGTGGCGGAGGTGCTCCAGACACTGGTCCAATTGCATCAAAAAACCGGAAACACGTCGGAAGTGGCGAGGCTTCAGCGACGGATGGAAGAAATTCGTGAGCGCCGTCACGTCGCCTACCTGCCGACTTTACATCCCGTCGAATAAAAGGTTTTGCGGAGTACAAAAAGAAAGTTGCCTTAGGGAGGAGTCCAATGGCCCCAAGGCAACTGTGAATATACCAACAACAAGAACAGCAGGAAAACGACTGATTATCCTCCGAGGTTCGCCAGCCGGGTCGCGATAAAGGCGACCACCGCGTCGTTCTGACTCTCTTCAGCCAACGGAGCAATATACCGATCCGCGGCAAACAATATCGACTCCTCCGTCGAGAAGTTCATTTCGTTATTCAAGGTTTTGACATATTCTGAAAGAGCATCGAGATACACTCGCGCTCTTGCGTAGCGGCTGTCCTCGTCGGCGTTGTCCGAGATGGCACTGGCAATCAGCGTCATTTCTTCAGGAGACGGTGGGGCCGCCCTGGAAGCGAACTCACCCACTACCTCGGCCAGAGCGGCCGTGTGCGTGCCCTCGGCATCCTCGAGCACTTTGGCGACCGCTCGAAGTCTCGCACATGTATCGCACGGCTGGATATCCTGCGTGGAGGCCAAAGCACCCGTCGTCCAAATCTGCATCATTTGGACGTTAATGCCCAATTCATCCGCGGCCCACGCCATCAATGCCGGACAACCTGCATAATCCAATTCAATCTCGGGAATTGGCGCCGGCGCAAACAGGGCCACTATTGGAGTCGTCGGTTCGTCAGGTTTGTCGGGCTCGTCGGGCTCATCCGGCTCGTCGGGCTCATCCGGCTCATCCGGTTTGGGTTTATAGCAGCCTATCAAGATTGGTTTCGTTTCTCCGGTGTCTTCATCAGCTTCAGAGTCTTCCGCGTCCGTTGTTTGAGTCGAGGGAGCTGCCGCCAATGTGTCGACTTTTGTGATAGCGCTGGAGAACGTATCTCCGGCGGCGAGCACGATTTTCCCCTCGCCGACCGTGACGGAACCCTCGTTAACAATACTGTCAGCAGGGTTTTCCGAGCCCCCGTTGAGCTCAACCAAAACGTTGCTGCCATCCTGAGCCAGATAGACATCATCACCGGCCGCCATAACGACCAGACCGTCCGGTGCTGCAATCGATCCCATATTCACGATTTTTTTCCCGACGAGATGGACGCTCTCGGCATTGATGGAACCATAGTTCTTGACCTCTCCGGCGCCTCCCCCAAAGATCATCGGATTGCCTCCATCCGCCAAGGCGTGTTGAAATGCATCGTTGGACATGTTCAAACCCGAGGCCACCAACTGTGTAACGTTCACCGTCGAACCCGCTCCGAAGACAATTCCCGCCGGATTGACGACAAAAACCCGCCCATTAGCATTAAGAACGCCGTTAAACAGGGTGGGAACGCTCCCGGAGCTGATTCTGTTAAGCACCGCCGACGCACTGTCCGGCAGGGAACCCATAAACTGGTTGAAGGTCACGGACTGGCCGGAGTTCGTATTAAAATTACTCCAGTCGATAACCGCACCATGCTGGGTGTTGATGATCGTATGATCCCCCCACTGGGTCGGTACGGCGCCGGTCGAACCGACCATATCCGCCACATCGAGGGCCATCACTCCAGGCAACGATGTATTCAGGATCACACTGCACATCAAAAAATAGATAATGCATCTTCGAATATAACGATCTTTGAAAAAACTTCTTTTGCTCTTCATGATCTCTCTTCCTTAGACAATCAAAAACGTCTATCCTATTGGATTTGCTGATACAATATGACTGCTCCTACACGGTGTATGAATTAGTCAGCATTACATCACCACATTGAAAATAAACTTGTAGTAGATCGGCAAAAGCGATCAAAATTCTTTTGCCTTTTATAGGACGAATCGGGGAAAAAGAAGATAAATAATATCCACTTTTCAGCCGGTCGGAAAATGCGAATTTCTAATACTGAAAGTGGGCATTGAGAAAAGAATCCAGAACAGAGGCGGCCTTTTTAGCCTGTAAATGACGTCGTAACGTCTCGCAAATGACGGGAGAAGATCACACTCCGTCACATCTAAAAATCCGTCGTAGCAGTCGAGTCGCACACTGCGAGCAACCGGAAAAAGGATAATCTCTATATTGATACAGATAATTTATAGGACGATTGTGCTTCATTAAGAGCGTTCGCTCGTTCGCTCTCCACTCTTAGAGAACGACTCTGAAACGATTCAAAAAAATAAAAAAATCTAACGGACTTCATGTTGTTCGGCGTTTTCAATGCGCCTTCCATCGGTCGTGTCCGGAAACTGTGGCGTCGATAGGGATTAGACCTTCATCCCAACGGATCGACGGTACATCGTTCCATCCAGGTGGTGGCTGAAGAGCCTTCGACCGATTCAAAATAGCGTGCCGTGGATCTCTGAGACAAAAACAAAAAAAAGCTGGACAACCGGTAAAAAGACTGTTATATTGTGTTCTCGTAAAAGAAACGATTTCAGGTTTGGGTATATAGAGGTAACTCATTATGGCACATAAAAAGGGACAAGGTTCTTCACGGAACGGAAGGGATAGCAATCCCCAATTCAGAGGCGTGAAACTTTACGGCGGCCAGACCGCCAAGGCCGGCGCCATCATCGTCCGGCAATGCGGAACGAAATTCTTCCCCGGCTCCAATGTCGGCATGGGCAAGGATTACACGTTATTCGCCACCTCCGATGGCCAGGTGCGTTTTCAGGGCCGGAAAGTCCACGTCGTCTGAAAACGCGACATAATGTCCGAAAATAATAAGGATGGTAGAATTACCATCCTTTTTTTATATCAGGACTCACAACGGCATACGCGACGCGATAATCATGTTCATCGATCAGGCGCATATCTGGATCAAGGCGGGAGACGGCGGTCATGGCTGCCTCAGTTTTCGCCGCGAAAAATTCATTCCCAAAGGCGGACCCGACGGCGGCGATGGAGGGCGCGGAGGCAATGTTTACTTCCAGGCCGCCGACAACCTCGACACCTTGCTGGACTTCGCCGGTAAACATCACTGGCAGGCCCAAAACGGCCGGCCCGGCTCGGGCAATAACAAAACCGGCGCCAACGGCGAGGACCTGGTCATTAACGTCCCGCCGGGTACACTAATCTATGACACCGATCTCGATCTTCTCCTGAAAGATCTCAACGTAATCAGACTGAAGGTCTGCGTCTGTCGCGGCGGCAAAGGAGGTCGAGGCAACAAGGCGTTTGCGACTTCAACCAACCAGACGCCGAGAACGACCGAGCCGGGCAAAAAAGGCCAGGAAAGAAATATCCGATTGGAGCTAAAGCTCATCGCCGATGTGGGTCTGGTCGGTATGCCGAACGCCGGAAAGAGCACACTCATCTCTCGATGCTCCGCCGCCAGGCCGAAAATCGCGGACTATCCTTTCACAACGGTCGAGCCTGTGCTTGGCATCGTCGAGCTGAGCGGTTATCGCCGATTTGTCATGGCCGACATCCCCGGCTTGATCGAAGGCGCCCACACCGGCGCCGGCCTTGGCCACGCGTTTCTCAAGCACATCGAAAGAACCACCCTGCTCGTTCACGTTCTCGACATCATGCCGACCGACGGGTCCACGCCGGCGGGGAACTATAAAACCATCCGCTCCGAACTCGAAAAACACAGTAAAGCTCTGGCCGCCAAACCCGAAGTGATTGTCGCCAACAAAACAGATCTTGATACGGACGGGAAGATCTTAAACGACCTCAGAAATGAACTCCAACAGACCATTCACCCAATCTCCGCCGTCACTGGTTCCGGCATCAAGGAATTCACCGAACTGCTCTGGCAAAAAGTGAGACGCACAAAAAGTTGAGATTATTATGGGAAATAGCGATAAACGTCTTTTCTATGCAGAAACCGCACGAAAACCACCGTGTCTGTCTTAACCGCTAAACCCATGCGATAGTCCCCGATTCTGATTCGGTAATATCCCTCACCTCCTCGCAGCTTTTTAACATGTCTTATCTGGTGAAGAGCCTGTGCCTGTTCAACCTGCTCTATGGTTTGTTTGACGCTCTTCTTGAGACTCTTTGTCGCCACTCCCTCCAGGTCTTTCACAAAGCTTTTTCTGAACTCAACTTTCAAACGATCATTCCAAGGCTCGAATTACTTTTTCTCTGCTCACCTTCGGCGTTTGCTCCCCTTCCTTTATCGCTTGTGCTAAGGCATAGTCCTCCACGATTTCCGCCACGAGATTGTAGAGCAAGTCTTTGTGTTCTTGGAGCAGTTCAACAAGCGCCGGCTTTATGAGCTCTTTAATTCTTGTTTCATCCAACGCCTTATCGGTCATATTCAACTCCTCTGGAAGCACAGAACTTCAAATAGGTCACGTGCTTTAGCTACACTTTATTATATTATTTCACCCAACAACCATAATGTCAATCCTTTCTCAGATTATATGCCATATAGATCTACCGCTTACCATCCAAATATCAAGAATATAGCGGGCTTTTATGACAAAAAGAACGTCAGATAAGGCAGTGACCCGGAAAAAACCATAGGACCGGCTCCGATTCAACCGGCCCTATGAACAAATTTCCGATACCTATTGCACGAGAGTGTAATCACCGGGAATGTCCGGCTCGATGTCCGCTACTGTGAGTGGCGCGTTCCACTCAAATCGGTCGCCCCCGCCGCCGTAGCGGATAGTTCCGAGAGTCCCTTCCTCTTCGATCCGGACGGGCAACAAGCTTTCGACGTCCACCCACAGGCGGGCTGCATAATCCTCGATCGGTGTTTGTCCCGACCACTTTCTGATAACGCCCAATTCATTGATCTCCACGCCTTCGACTTTAACACCGTTGATAACATCCTGCCCAAGCGGCTGGTAATCAGCCGCCATGAAACGACGCACCCATTGGCGCGGATCCATCTCTTGCGGATTCGTCATGCTCCGCTGCTCATCACTCAACGGCTGGCGAACATACCTTTTTTCTTGCGGCCAGATTCTCAACATTTCGTTCGATTGGCAAAGCATGCAGACGATCAGGCTCAGCTTCCCGTCACTGTATTGCTCCATCTTGAAGCCAAGCTCTTCCGCGTACCTGAACTGCATGGCCGTCTCTTTGATCTGTGTGGATTCTATGTCATCTGACGACCGAGCAGGCTTCTCCCACGTCGTCATGCGGCATGTGAAGCTGTTGATCGTCTCCATATTTTTGGCGACATCCGCCCAGACGACACCGCTCCCATCGGGTGAACCACCGAGAAAATGGATGCCAACCAGCATCGCAATAATAATCACCGCCGCGACGGCGAACTTCGTTATTCTCACTTTCATGGTTTTTCTCCGCAGATTTGGCCCGGCCGGGATCGATTCTCCGTTTTCAGAATCCCCGAATGCCGTCAAGGCATCATGAACGATTCTGTCATCGACCTCAGAGCCGACCGTGATATGTGATTGGGTGAATAATTCTTTAATCTTTCGCGTTGAGCTCATTGTTCCACCTCACTATTTAAGATTGACCGCAGCTTGCGAATACCGTATCTGTACCATCCCTTGACCGTATTGACCGAGATGCCCAGGGATTTGGCAATGATCCTGAACCGCATTTGGCCATGCACGTGCAAAACAATGACTTCCCGTTGCTCGTGCGGCAGCTCGGCCAGCGCCGCACTCAGCAGCCGGAGCTCTTCGCTGCACTCAATCCGCCGGCCCGGGTCGTTCTCATCCCGCGACGTCGAATCTGCCCGCCCCGCATGGAGAATTCCGGCCCGGCTTCGCTGTGTTCGCATCAGATCGCGAACGCGATTGAGAACGCATTTCACGAGATAGGCTTTCAGACTACCGGTGAGCTTGAAGCTCTTAACGTTTCGAGCGAAAGCAACGAACACATCATGCACGGCATCTTCGGCGAGATCCACATCATGCGAAAGAGCAATCGCTAAAATCAACACGTCATCTCTGTACTTTTCATAGATCCGGCGCAGCGCCTCCTTGCTTCCTTGTCTACATCTGGCCACCAGTAACCGATCTACCATTAAAATCCTTATCGACGCGTCATGAACGTTCACTACCCATATAACGGTTTACCTAACTGTTTGGGTATAAATAAAACTGGATTTAACCAAAAAGGGAAAAGGGATAATGCGCTTCCTACCAAGTCTATCACAACGTATTTTGAATTTATGGCAGGTTTTCGAGGTCGGCCAGGTCCTGGTGTCTGCCGGACGCTTCCTTGTTGATTTTGAGGTGTTTTAAGCTAATCAAATTCACTTGCTCGCCATCCAGTTCACCTGTCACTCTTTCAGTGTAACATTCACGGAAATTGACGCCGGAGATGGTTGTGGAAATTTCAATGCGAACAGGTGGGACACCCAGACGGATAATTTGCCATGCTTTCAGAAATAATTCCCGAGATAACTCAGGAGAATTGAAGCCAAATTCCTTCAAGACCGTAACGATCTTTTCTGCATTATCCGGATGCATGGCAATCCAGATATCCATATCGGCAGTGGCCCGAGGATAACCAAAGTAACCCACGGCATATCCGCCGATCAAGAGATACTCAACCTCATGAGCGTTGAGCAACTTCAAAAATTCTTTGAAGTCGCGTGGTAGATGGATCGTAGCCATAAAGTATTTGCCGCATTAATTCAACAGCTTCAAGACGCTCGGAAGGCGTCTTCGATAGCCAATAGGATTTCTCGTCCGATTCCTCAAGAGCCGAGGCAACGGTAAAAGCTGTTCTTTGTATCTCTGGAAAATGAGGTTCAACCATACCATAATGTTACCAGAAAAACACTTCCACGTAAATAAACCTCT
>Ga0272442_10004634_pt1 | contig 18722 bp, 19 predicted proteins | sample SSMForm2O_FD_200262 | JGI IMG/M metagenome (GOLD analysis project Ga0272442, IMG submission 200262) | Marine sediment archaeal communities from Little Sippewissett salt marsh, Falmouth, MA, United States - SSM-Form-2O | ecosystem: Environmental > Aquatic > Marine > Wetlands > Sediment ... | reverse complement strand
TAACCCTTTTTTGATTAAATACCGATAATATATAGAGATAAAATTGGATTATGTTTGAAGTTTTTATTGACAGAGTGCTTTGATTGTGGAAAATTCTTCGGACAGGTTTGATAGATTAATGATGTATTTATAGCATTGGAAAGGAGTTGCTTATGCTTGGAATTGAGGATAAAGGGGTCTTAACAGCATATCTTTTGTGCATCGCAAGTACTGTTCTCTGTGTCATTTATGGCCTTCTTAGCTGGAATAAAGGCGAAGAGGCGATCCAGCCCGACGATGTCAAGTGGGCCGCAGAAGAACAAAAGGTTGATAAAGAATTATAAATTTTCAAATTGAAGAACACTGAAATTCCTGTCTAAATTCAGGGAGGATTACTATGTTAGCACAAGCAGTCGGTCCGTTAGAAATAATTGTTGTTCTTGTTTATTTACTGGTAGTGGTTTATCTGGGCTTTTTAGGCTGGAAAAAAACAAAAAACACAACTGACTACCTGATTGCAGGTAGAGGGGTTCATCCCTTTGTTATGGCCATGAGCTACGGTGCGACTTTTATTTCCACCAGTGCGATTGTGGGTTTTGGCGGCGTGGCGGGGATGTTCGGGATGAGTTTGCTTTGGTTGACGTTCTTTAATATTTTCGTGGGTATCTTCATTGCGTTTGTTTGCCTGGGAGGGCCGACACGCCGTATGGGTCACCATCTTGACGCTCACACATTTCCCGAATTATTGGCAAGCCGGTTTGAAAGCAAATTTCTCCAGGTTTTTGCTGGATTGATTATCTTTGCATTTATCCCGCTGTACGCGGCTGCGGTCCTTATCGGCGGTTGCGCATTTATCGCGTCCGCTTTTGGGATCAGCTACGAGACGGCACTTCTGGTGTTCAGCGTTATCATTGCTGCCTATGTCATCATGGGTGGGCTCAAGGGCGTGATGTACTCTGATGCCCTGCAAGGGACGATCATGTTCGTAGGGATGTTGATCCTTCTGATTTGGACCTATAAGATGTTAGGTGGTGTTAAGGAAGCCCATGTGGCATTGACCGAAGCCGGCAAAGCCCCGAATATATTTGGTGGTATCGGCTTTAGAGGGTGGACCTCAATGCCTGCTTTTGGGTGGGGTGTGGTCGAATCGGCGAAAGGGCCAAATCCGGATGGATACAATCTTTGGTGGATCGTGATCAGTACAATTACACTGGGGGTCGGCATTGGTGTGCTGGCTCAGCCGCAATTAGCGGTTCGCTTTATGACGGTGAAAAGTAAAAAAGAATTAAATCGTGCAGTATTAGTGGGTGGGGTGTTTATTCTCATTATGACAGGCGTTGCGTTCACGGTAGGTTCCTTGAGCAATGTTTATTTTCTTCAAACAGAAGTAGTTGAAGGCACACTGAAAAATGTCAGCGGTGTCGGGGAAACCCCTGCGGACTGGGCTTGGGTCATCGCCAAAAAAGAACGTGCTATCAATGTCAAGCCCGACGGTTCGTTGGTTAATCCGGCGATTGGACCCGATGAGAAGTCTGTTCCATGTGTCTTGCTCCATGTCGATACCAATGGCGACGATGAAGCCGATACTCATTTAATCTACAAAGGATACGGCGGCGCCGCTGCAATCACCCCGGCGGCTGTTATCGAAGGTTTAGAGGCCGGAGAGGATCCGACACCCATGGTAGGCCAGAAGGTAAAGATACAGCCCAAGGCGACTGCTTATATGCGGGGGATAGTGAAATACACTGTTACTGATGCTGATGGGAATGACCGTGTTGTCTATGAATGTCAGACCAGCAAGATTATTCCGGTCTTTATCGGCAGTGCAATGCCGAAGTGGTTCGGTTTGATCTTTTTGGTTACGCTGCTGTCTGCGGCAATGAGTACACTGTCCAGCCAGTTTCACGCAGTTGGCACCAGTATCGGCCGTGATGTGTACGAGCAAGTAACGGGCAAACACGGGCATGGTATCGGGATCACCCGGATTGGGATCGTCATTGGGATTATCGTTGCGGTGTTGTTTAGCTACTATATTCGCAGCGGTTATATCATTGCAAGGGCGACCGCGATTTTCTTTGGATTGTGTGCATCTGCCTTCCTGCCGGCGTTCGTGGGCGGCCTGTTCTGGAAACGGATGACGAAACCGGCTGCGGTGAGTTCCATGATCATCGGTTTTTTGGTGACAGCTTTCTGGCTGCTGTTTATCAAGGACAAAGAAGCGCGTGCTCTGGGCCTATGTTATAAATTGTTTGAAAAGCATTCACTGCTGTTGGATAAGCCGACCTGGCCTGTAGTGGATCCGATTGTGATTGCGTTGCCGATTTCCATTCTTGTAGCAATTGTTGTAACCTATCTTACCAAACCGCCGTCAAAAGAGCATTTGGATAAATGCTTTCAGGGCGTTCAGTCATAAATCGTCGAAGAAATAGTGAAAAGCGAACGACACAAAAAAACAGGAAAAGTTAAAAAGGTAATGTGTAAATGAATCAGGAGAATATGATGAAACAGAATTTAAAAATGATTTTAGCAATCTGTATGGTGGTTGGTGTGTTCGGTGCGGTAGCGAAGGCCCAGGAAGAGCCGCAAGAATATGCCGGAGCGCCAGCCAAGCACTTTCATGAAATTGACACCGACTTTATGAAGGCGTTCCACAATCCCATGGAAGGCCTTACGATGGGGTTGGATTTGCGGTTAAGGGAAGTCTATGCCCGAGACATCTTCTCTTTGAATGACTCGTTTGGGGATACTCCTCCCTATGGACCGATTACAGGAACGGGTTCTGGCAATTGGAACAATTATCATTGGCAGCGCTATCGTGCAAGGTGGTCCACAAAATGGGCTCTTAACGAAGATGTTGATTTCAACACCCGTCTGACGTGGGAGTTCTGGGGTCACTGTGCACCAGATGAATCCTTTAGCTCATTTTTTAATGAGAAAAGCTATGATTTTGATGAGGCGATCTTTGAACACTTCAATATTCAGTTCCGCAATGCGTTCGATATGCCGCTGACGTTGACGGTAGGTCGTCAGGACATCATCCTCGGTACCGGTTGGCTGGTTCTGGACGGCACACCGGGCGATGGTTCTCGAACGATCTTCTTTGATGCGATTCGGGCTCAGTATGACCTTTCTGAAACCACTAAGTTGGATTTGATTTACATTCAGCAGTATGATGATGAAGAGAAGTACATCAAGCCGTTTAACCATCATGCAGTCCAGGATCGCCGTCACTTAACCCAGAAAGGTGACGAACGGGGTTTTATTTTCTACCTGACCAACAAGGCCGAAAGTGGTCAACAGCAGGAATTGTACTATATGTACAAAAATGATGAAGCATCTGACTGGGCAGCAGCGTATAGCCCGGGAGGTCAGAATGCCGACATTCACACGATTGGCGGACGTTTAGCCGGTCCATTGGATGACAATTGGTCCTACAGTGCCGAACTGGCCAAGCAGTTTGGCGATCGCAATGGTAATAGTTTGCAGGCACTGGGCGGCAATTCAAAGCTGATGTATGCGTTTAACGATGATAAGAAAAACGAATTGCATGTTGGCTATGAATACCTGTCAGGCGACGACCCGGACAGCAGTGCGGATGAGCAGTTTGACACGCTGTGGGGCGACTGGCCGCAGTATCAGCGGGGCGGTGACTTGCAGGCCTACCTGTGGACATTCGAAGGTGCCACTGGAGAGGTGAGCAATCTGCACCGATTTGGGGTTGGACACAGCTTTAAGCCCAGTGATGTGTGGACAATTGCGACAGATTATAATCTTATGTGGGCGGACGAAAATAGTGAGACTGGAAATCCCATCGTGGGTTTCTCTGATAGCGGCAAGTTCCGTGGACACATGCTGACAGGTTTGGCGACCTATCAGTGCTGTAAGAATTTCAAAACCCAGTTCCTCGTGGACTACTTCATTCCGGGCGGCTACTACGATGATCCCAGTACGGATGATGCACTGTTTGCCCGAATTAATGTGGAATGGACCTTCTAAAACCTAAAAGTTCTCCAACAGGACTTTTTGATCTCCAGAGGCCCGGTGCGTATGCCGGGCCTTTATTGTTTTAAAGTTTGCTTTTGGGATGTTTTTTATATATAATCCGCGTATGCAGATACGCGATCCCCGAATCCAGGATGTGACGAAAATCCACGAGCTCATCAACAGCTTTGCGGAGATGGACCGGATGCTGTTTGCCTCGATGGCCAGCATCTATGAGAATCTTCAGATTTTCAAGGTGGCCGAAGTTGACGGCGAAGTGGTCGGCTGCTGTGCACTGAAGGTTCTGTGGAAGGACTTGGCCGAAATCAAGTCGCTGGCGGTGGACCAGTCATATTCCGGCAAGGGAATCGGCAGGGCGCTGGTGACCGCCTGCATGGACAAGGCCCGGACACTGGGCCTGAAAAAGATCTTTACTCTGACCCTGGAGCCGGCATTTTTTGAAAAAGCGGGCTTTAAGCGGGTGGAAAAGGGCACACTGCCCATGAAGGTTTGGAGCGACTGCACCGAATGCCCCAAGCAGGATCACTGCGATGAAATCGCCCTGGAATGCATCTTCTAATCCGACCCGATAACCTCCTGAAGCCATTGTTGAGCGATCCAGGCATGTGCCCAGGCGGCCGGATGCACCGTATCATCGGCCCATTGGTCGGCGGGGCGTTTGTCTTTCAGGGTTGTGTAGTTTGTGTGCAGGGGGATCAGCAAGGCCCCGAATTTATCCGCTGCTTTATGGACAATGTCAACATAAGCGGGCAGGTCGGCCAGCATGGGGTTTGCAGCGTCATCGCAGAACATAAACGGTTCCATCAGAATGAGTTGCGAACTGCACGCATCCTGCAGTTGTGCAAGCATATCGTGTAAATTGGCTTCGTATTCGACTGGTGCAACATGCCTTAACTGTGATTCAGGCGTTTCTCCATATTTTCGCCACAGATCATTGATACCGATCATCACGCTGACGATGTCGGGTTTCAGGTCGATACAGTCGGTTTTCCAGCGGTTTTTCAGGTCTCGGGTGCTGTCTCCGCCGATACCGCGGTTTTGTATGTTAAGGTTTAAATGGGGCCGTTGGGCCAATAGAAAGTTGGCTGCAAAGTGAACATAGCCGCATCCCAGCGGGGCGTAGGGCAGTTCCCGTCGTCCGCAGTCGGTAATGCTGTCGCCGATGAATAACAGGGTCTGATTTTGCTCGAATTCGATTCGTTTATGCATTTTTACTCCAATTGCCGATGTTGTTATAGTACAGCGTATTAAACGACAGGTTCGCGATGAAAGCAATCAAATACACATACAAAATCATGGTTCTTTTGGCCGTTCTCGGGGCGGGGGGCTTTTTGTGGCATCATTTTACAACCAACAAGACAATTAATGATCTGCTGAATAAGAATGAAGAGCTCAAGACAGCGATCACAAATCTGAGCCAGGAAGATAAGATCGGTTATGCCAAGGTTCTCTCGCAGGAAGAGCGGGATGGACAGCTTTATACCAAGCTGCGGTTTGTGGAAACGGATCGGGAAGACTTTACCAAGCATCTGCTGCGGAAAGAATATGAGGTGGCAGGCGATGTGGTCTTTTTTGATGCGTTGATGGTCACATTTGGCGATAACCTTGTGAAGGACGGCACCGAGCGGGCGATGTACATGTGGCGGCGGGTTTATGGGGAAAAGCAGCCGCCAGAAGAGGGATTTCCGATCGAGACCGAAGGACAGCCGTCGCCGCGATATGCACAGCTCTGCGAAAAGCTGTCGATCGAGGACGGGCAATTGTTCTGGGATGAAATTTGGGCTTTGTCCAATAATCCCAAGCGGCTGGAGCATCTCGGTATCAAGGCGGTTCTCGGTAAAGTGGTGTACCGTCCGCTCAAGCCGGGATTGGTCTATATCTTCAAGGTTTCCGGCACCGGAGCCATCAATTCGGAATTCATACCCGACCTTTAACCATTCGGCCAGATGCCGGTGAAAACTTCAACTGCCGGGCCGGTCATATAGACGCAGTTGTCGCGTTCACACCAGTACAGGTCCAGATTGCCGCCCGGCAGATGGGCCGTGACCTGCCGCTGACATCGTCCGGTCAGGACGCCCGCAACCGCGCAGGCACAGGCCCCGGTGCCGCAGGCCAGTGTGATGCCGCTGCCGCGTTCCCATGTCTGCATGATGAATTCCGAGGGGCTGACGGCTTTGACGATGTGGACGTTCACACGTTCAGGGAACAATTCGTGGTGCTCAATCAGGGGGCCGATGTGTGTGAGTTCGATCTCGTGCAGGTCTTCGCAGAAAAAGACCGCGTGTGGATTGCCCATGGACACGCACGTCATGGAAAGCGTTTGTCCTTCGATGGCCAGTTCCTGATCGATCACCGTTTCGGAGTCGGCGGCGACAGGGATTTGCGATGCTTCCAGAATGGGCTGGCCCATGTTGACACAGACCCGGTTGACGGTATCATTCTCGTCGATGTCCAGTCCGACGGTGAGGATGCCGCGGCCAGTTTCAATCCGCAGAGATGATGGAAATGTCCCCAGTCCCGGAACGGAAAATTCTGTCTGAGTGCGGGCTATGTTGTGGTCATAGACATATTTTGCGACGCAGCGGAGGCCGTTGCCGCACATCTGGGCCTCGGAGCCGTCGGCGTTGAACATCCGCATTTTCGCATCGGCAATCTCCGAGGGTAAGATCAGAATCAGCCCGTCCGAGCCGATGCCGAAGTGCCGATTGCTGACCGCGACGGCCAAATCCTGCGGATTTTCAACCTGCTGCTGGAAGCAATTGACATAAACATAGTCATTGCCCAATCCATGCATCTTTGTAAATTCCATACTTATTTCCTCTTTTATTCGAGTTTACAGGTACATATTATACAATATCGTATGGAAATGCAAGGTGATAATTCAGGACACAAGAATGCTTGATTTAGGGTTGGCTGTCTATCAGATTTTTATAAACGGATTCAATTGTGTCGACCATGGTGGCTGGGGCGAATTGTTCGGTTACGGCGGTTTTGCCGTTTTGGCCGAGTTGTGTTCGAAGGTCGGGGTTTTCGAGCAGTTTTTCACAGGCGTCCGTTAGCTGGTCGATGTTTTCCGGCTCGATTAGAAGTCCGGTGTTTTCGTTGACGACTTCTTTGGCGCCGTCGATGTCGAAACTGACCACGGGCTTGCCGCACAACATCGCCTGCGGCAGCACGCGGGCCAGTCCCTCTCGCAGCGAGCAATGCACCAGCACATCCGAGGCGTGAATGCACAGCGGAATCTGCTGGGGCGGGACCAGTCCTGTGAATTTGAAGCGGTCTTCCAACCCGGCGAATTTAATCTGGTTTTTCAGCGGTTCAGCCAGTATGCCATCGCCCACAAACAGCCAGTAGCAATTGTCGTGTTTTTCCGCAATTCGCCGGGCTGATTCAATGACGTATTCATGGCCTTTGAGTTCGAACAACCGGGCGACCTTGACAAAGACAGTCGCGTCTTGGGGGAGGTCGTATTTTTTGCGAAACGCATCGATTTCCGATTGCGGCGGGGCAGTCAGGTAGGCCTCTTCTTCGATGGCAGAATAGGCGGTTGAGTAGGGCTTGTCCACCCCGATACCTGCGGCCTTGGCCTTTTCGGTCATGGTGTCGGCGACGGTGATGAAGGCATCGGTTTTTTGCCCCGTTACTTTTTCAACGGCGATGTAGAATTTGCTCAACAAAGGATTTTGGTATTGGTGGAACGCCAGACCGTGAATCGTATGGACCACTAGCGGAAGATTGGAATTAAAGGTGTCTGACCCCTTTAATTTCAATGACCAGCCCGCATAGCGGCCGAGAATGCCTGCCTTGGCCGAGTGGGTGTGGACAATGTCCGGCTGGAGTTCGTTGAGGAATTTCTTGAGTTTGAAATAGGCCGGGATATCGACAATCGGATTGATTTCCCGCCGGAGTTCGTCCACGACTATGGTTTTAAAGTTGGCGTTTATTGTCTGTTCAAACAGGGCGCCTTCCGGGCCGATGGCCGGGCCGGTGATGAGCGTCACATCATGTCCGCGCTCGGCCAGCAGTTTGCAGGTAACCAGGGTGTTTTCCTGAGCCCCACCAAGGATTAAACGAGTTATAATGTGGACGATTTTCAAATTAGCCACGAATTTTCACAAATTATTTATAATAGATTTCCATTAAACATAGGCCGCAGGCCGGGGCGATGGGGCCGGCGGCGTTGCGGTCCTTGGTGTCCAGAATATCCTGAATGTACTCCGACTGCCAGCGGCCGCGGCCGATCTCGACCAGGGTCCCTACGATGTTACGGACCATATTATACAGAAAACCGTCCGCCGTGACAGAGATTTTAATAATATCGCCATCCTGCTCCACGGTACAAAGTGTGATTGTCCGAACCGAACTTTCCCGCTGATCAGCGGCAGAGGCAAACGACTTAAAGTCATGCTTTCCTACAAGTAACTCAGCCGCGACCGCCATCTTATCAACATCCAGATTCCCCGGACGGTGCCACTGGTTCCGTGCCAGGACCGGGCGAATGAGATTGGTATTGATCAGATAATCATACCTTTTTTCAACGGTATCGCTGATTGCGTCAAAACTTTCCGATACTTCACAGACATTGGCAATCGTGATATCATTCGGCAATAGATTATTGAGAGCGTTTTGAAAATTTTCTGTGGGAATGGGACAATCAATTATAAAATTTGCCACTTGTCCGAGACCGTGTACTCCCGCATCTGTACGCGAAGAACCATTTACTTTGGCATTTTGGCCTGTGAGTTTATAAATGGCCTCTTGGACCATACCCTGAACCGTCGGCATTCCGGGTTGGCTTGCCCATCCATGGTAGCTTGTACCATCATAGTGAATTGTGATTTTTATATTTCGAAACATTTTTTGTGGATTACTTAAGTGCCAAACCCTACAAAGTAAATCTCATTTTTACTTCTATCAATGATCAGCCATTTAGAAGCCGAATTAGTCCAATCATTGCTTATATTATCCATTCCATAACATTCTTTTACTTTGATTATTTCAGGGTTCCAAGGAGGAGAAAAGAAAATCTTGGAAATATTGGGATGCTGGAAGTAAAGACTAATAAGTGAATCAACATTTGACATGGGAATCTTTTCAAATCCCTGTTTAAGCAGCAGATTAATATCACTATCAGATGCATTAAAACGCAGATAAGCGGAATATCCCTGCCATGTGAAAGCGTCACCTTGTAAATTTTGGACGGAGGATGGAATTGGTCTGCATAGTGTTTTTTCAAAGACAAGCTTGGGATCATACCCTGATCCTGGCTCAATGGCTATATCACGAACTATAGACTTTAAGAATAGATATCCACCTCCAAATAATAATAATGCCAAACATATTAAAACTAGAAAAGTCTTAAGCATAAATTAACTTCATCATATTAGAGAAACCGGGCACGACAACCCGGTTTCTCAATTTTAATAAGCGAAGTTCAACTCTTGAGAGATTACAGCAGTTTCTCCGCGATCTGGATGGCGTTCAGGGCGGCGCCTTTGCGGATCTGGTCGCCGGCGACCCAAAGGTTGATGCCGCGGTGGTCCGGAATGGACTCGTCCTCGCGAATACGGCCAACATAAACATCATCCTTGCCGCTTGCGTCGGTGGGCATCGGGAAGCGGTTATTCTCGCGGTCGTCCAGAACGCTCACGCCGGGAGCGGTGCTGAGCAGATCGGTGACCTGCTCCGGTGTGATCGGGTCGGTAAATTCCAGGTTGATGCTTTCGCAATGGGTCCGCATTACCGGCACCCGCACACAGGTACAGGTAATCGCAATCGACGAACAATTGAAAATCTTGTGGGTTTCCTTGACCATCTTCATTTCTTCTTCGTTATAGCCATTGGGGCCGATCTTGGAATCGTGGCAGTACAGGTTAAACGCCAACTGGTATTTCAGCGTCTTACAGGTCACGGGTTTTCCGTCGAGGACCTCTTTGGCCTGCTGGATCATCTCCAGCATCGCCGACTGGCCGGCGCCGCTGGCGGCCTGATATGTGCTGACGATCATGCGTTTGATCGGATTGGCCTTGTGCAGGGGGTACACCGGCACATTGGCGATGATCGTCGAACAGTTCGGATTGGCGATAATGCCCTTGTGCTGTTTGATCGCATCGGCGTTGACTTCCGGCACCACCAGCGGGACCTCGGGGTCCATCCGGAACGCCGAGGAGTTGTCAATGACAATGGCTCCGGCCTTGACCGCGGCGGGGGCGAATTCTTTGCTGCGGCCGCCGCCGGCGGAAAACAGGGCAATATCGATCCCCTTAAAGCTGTCTTTTGTCAATTCTTCAACGATGTATATCTTGCCCTTGAATTCGATTTTTTTACCTGCTGACCGTGAACTGGCCAGCATTTTCAGCGAATCAAACGGGAATTTGCGTTTTTCAATGATTCTCAAAAATTCCTGCCCGACGGCGCCGGTCACACCTGCGATGGCAATATGTTTGCCCATAATTTACTACTCCTGGTTTCTTTATTTACGGATATTTTTTGTTATACAGAACCTATTAATATAAAAAGAATGCCCGAAAAATTCAATGATGAATTTGTGTTTAGTACGAAAAGTGCCTGTTTTGGGACAAAAAGTGGGTTTTTAGACGGAGATACTCAAAAAAAGCAGCAGCATACTGATGATGACAGCCGAAAACAGGACCCTGCACCAGAAATCGTATCGTTTTATGGCCGGGTGCTGATCCTCAAACTCCCAGTGGCTCTGTTCCCAAGATTGGCCGTCTTTGGGACGCAGGGCGAATTTGACACATAAATAAGCGGCACTGCTGAGACAAAAGCAGGTTCCCGCACACAAAATCATGATAATTTTCCAATGCATCGCAGGCATTATAAAACAAAACCGCTTCATGAACCAGCAAAAATCAGTTGCCAAAGATTTATGATTTGCGTAAACTACCGTCGTAAACGAGTTGAGCATATTAGGAATAGTAGATGGCTAAAAACGACCGGAATGAAGATGGCCTCAAAAAAATGAGCTTGGGCGATCACCTGGAAGAACTCAGGGCTCGTCTTATTTTGGCTTTAATGGGTCTTGTGGGATCGTTTTTTGTTTCCTTACTTCTGGGTAAGTGGTTCTTAAGAGTTGTTTTATCTCCCTATGAGATGGCAATGAAGGATATGGGTTTGGAATTGCAACTCTTGGCGTTTGAAGTAGCCGAACCTTTTGTGATTTACTTAAAGGCATCTTTAGTGTTGGGGGCGTTGATCAGTTCACCCTGGCTGTTTTATCAGGCTTGGGCATTTATCTCGGCTGGGCTTTACGCCAACGAAAGAAAGTTTGTTCGTATCGTATGGCCAATCAGTGCTACATTGTTTATCATAGGGGTTCTTTTTTTTCTATTGCTGATTGCTCCATGGGCTTTTAAATTCTTTATTGGTTTTGATACGGGTGTCGATTATGTCAACTATCAACCATCGCTGACGAAATCGACTCATTTCATTTGGATACTGTCCCTTATCTTCGGCGTAGCCTTTCAGAGTCCTATCGCCATTGTTTTTTCAGAACGTATGGGTCTTGTTACAGTTGAAACCTTGAGAAATGTGCGAAAATATGTTTTGCTGGGTTGTTTTGTTGTTTCCGCAATAGCCACTCCCCCGGATCCGATATCACAAGTCTCCCTTGCGATACCCCTTTATATCTTATATGAAGGCAGTATTATAGTTTGCTGCGTGTGGAAAAAAAGGCGTAGTTAATAAGACGATGACATGAACTACTCAGCGGTTGCTTCTTTGTTTCCCTTTTCCGCTTGTTCTTCGGCAATTTTATCAGACTCTTCAAGGGCCTCGTTGATATCGTCCTCGGTTTCCTTGACACCTTTTTTGAACTCGGTGATACTTTTACCCAGACCCCGAGCAATCTCAGGTAACCTGCGTCCAAAAATAAGAACAGCGACAACGAGAATAATGATCCATTCAGATCCACCCGGCAGGCCGAGTATTGCTAACATATTTTGTGCCATTAGAATAAACCCTTTCTTTTTCTATGCTTATAGTACTATTCTACTCTATTTGCAGAATGCCGTCAATAGCGAATAGTTTTTTGTTTGAAAATAATGGACCCGCGAGATCCTTATCATTGAATATTAAATGGAGTGGTCAGAATCAATTGGCGATCAATCTTGAAATAAGTCTTTGGATAGGGTAAACTGTTGACGACAATTATGTATTTGCGCTCGTAGCTCAGTAGGATAGAGCACCAGTTTCCTAAACTGGGGGTCGCAGGTTCGAATCCTGCCGGGCGTACTGCTTTTAGGCAGGTAAGGTCAGGAGAGCATTTGCGCGTATTGACCTGCTCCCGCTGGTCGCTTGCTTATGGCAAGATTCTTGTTGCGGTTTGATAATCGTCCACCCAACCGTAGTTTGGTTTAGCATTAACAGTGTGTCAGGGATGATATGAAAATAAAGGCATTTCTAAAACAGTGGCGGTTTACTTTAATCTTACTTGGTTCCGTCATCATGGGCGCCGGTTTGGGATTTTTTGCCGGTCCCAAAACCGTCGTCTTAAAGCCATTTGGCGACATCCTTCTGAATCTGCTGTATACAGCAGTCGTTCCGCTTATCTTTTTTTCGATTTCCTCGGCGGTGGCGTCCGGTTCCAGTCTCAAACGCCTTGGGCGGATTACGGGGCTGATGTTGCTTGTTTTTGTTATTACAGGCATCATTTCGGCGATGTTGATGATTTTCTGTGTCAAGATATTCGACCCGGCAGGCGGGCTGACTCTGTTAAACGATACGTCGTCAATGCCTCAAGACGAGAATTTAGCCGAAAAAATCGTAACCACCCTGACGGTCAATGAATTTTCTGATCTCTTGTCACGCAAAAACATTTTAGCCCTGATCATTTTCTCTTTGCTCACGGGATTGGCTTCCCAGGCCGCAGGAGAGAAGGGGCGGCGTTTTCGCGAGTTCCTTATTTCCGGTTCTTCGGTGATGGGACATTTAATTCGGTTGATCATGCTCTATGCCCCCATCGGGCTGGGGGCGTATTTTGCCTATCTCATGGGTCAATTTGGTGCTGAATTGGCCGAAGGATATTTTCGTGTTATCGTGCTGTATTACCCGGTATCGCTGTTGTATTTTGCGGTAGGATTCAGCATTTACGCTTTTTTCGCCGCAGGCAAGAGTGGGCTGAAACAGTTCTGGACACATATCCCCACGCCGGCGTTGACGGCATTCGGAACCGGCAGCAGTCTGGCGGCACTCCCGGCGAATATGACCGCGGCAGAACGTATCGGCGTGCCCGAAGACGTGCGGGAAATTGTGCTGCCGTTGGGTGCAACCATTCACATGGACGGAACGTGCCTGGCAGGGATTGTCAAAATTGCAGTTTTATTCTCGCTTTTTGGCCGCGATTTCTCGGGTATTGGTACTTTTGCGGGGGCTATTGGAGTCTCACTTTTGTGCGGCGTTGTTATGAGCGGCATTACAGGCGGTGGATTTCTTGGCGAGGTCTTGATTGTTTCCCTATACGGATTCGGTCCCGAAGCTTTGCCGATTATTGCGATGCTGGGGATGCTTGTGGACCCGCCTGCGACAATGGTCAATGCGTCCGGCGATACCGTCGCGGCCATGATGGTCAATAAATTCCTGGAACAAAAAAAAGCCCCGTCCCCAATATCATAGGGGATCGTCAGAGTCTTTCAATGGCGTAGGCGAGGTTTATTGAAATGAGAATCAGGTAATCCATATCTTCAAGGTTGTAATGCGGATGATCTGTAGCGTTGGCTAAATAAATCACCCCATGATTATCCTTTCCGGCGAGAATCGGCGCGATCATAACACTTCGAATGCCGCGGACGATAATTTGTCGCGGAAGTTGGTGAACCAGCAGATACAGATTTCCGGCACAGGCCTCAGACAAGCTTGCCGGCAGGGCAAGATCAAGACGTTTGATGTGTTCGGTGGTAATTTGTCTGCCATCCTCAACGTCCGCCGGCCCTGAAGTGCCTTTACGAAAAGACATCCAGATATTTTTGGCTTTGAATTGTCGAAACAAGATATCCATGGTTGACTTGTAAAGTGAATCCATCGTTTTGTGCCGGTTTATGGCCGCAAGGATTTCATGGTATTGTTTGATGTGCTTTGGGGAAAATTTGAAGGCGGGAGCGTCATGCGCCTCAAGTTTTCGTTCAACGGTATGAAGATCCCGGTGAACGTGATGTTCTCCTGTGAGTGTATCCTCCATCTCATCATGGCGGTCTTGATCTTCATCGGCTTCCAAGCTGACGCGGATCAGGAAGTCGGCGATACGAACGATGTCATTGTGTTTCAGTTCTGTTTTATGGATGACCTGGCTGTTCACGCAGGTTTTATTCGAAGACCCCAGATCTTCGACGACCCAGATGCCGTCTTTCGTTGTGTAAAACACCGCGTGCTGGCGGGAAACAGATTTATCCGGAAGAAATACCTGGCTGCCCATTTGCCTGCCGACATAAATAGGTCCGCGGTCAAACTTCAATTCGTTCACACTGCTCTGGCCGAGACTGACAAATAAACGCATTGACATTTCTCCTTGAAAACGACCTGTTAACAACTATTTTATCAATACCCCATGCGTTTGTCAAATGTTCTGCGGTTTAATTCAGGCAGTCTTTTCTGAAACAGTAATCTGTATAAGGACAGTCGCCATTTTTTGGGGCAGAATCCCCAATACCTTTGTTTTTTTTCGGATTTGGTTCATTTTCATTTTGAATTTCCTTTAGGATACACTGTTATCGGGTGGTACATTTTTGCTGCGTCAGATGGACATTTTACCCCGCCGCCTTCGGATATCACCAATTAAAAGTTGATATTGAAATGGTTTATGATAGATTTATGGGGTGAAAAATACGTCGAATCACGAGTCCGGCAATAAATGGTTACGTGTTTCCGTTGTCGCTGTACTACATAGCCGCGCTGAAACCGGAATTTTCAATTGTGATCAGTATCGAAACCATTTTCAAAAAAGGAATTGCCATGAACATACTTACAAAATGCCTGATGTACTCCCTCATTATAACGGCGCAAGCTGCCGCAACTGAAGTCCATTGGGCTCAATGGCGCGGCCCCCATGATAACAGAAGCATCACTTCGGGAGAATATCCTGTTACATGGGATCCGGAGAATGTACTCTGGAAAATTGATATCCCCGGTAAGGGTTTCTCGACTCCGATTGTCTGGGACAAAACAATCTACCTGACAACAGGGTCCGAAGGGTTAGATACGGTGCTTGCCTTTGACTGGTCGGGTAAACAAATCTGGCAAAGACAACTGGGGCCCGAAATTGCCGGCAAACATAAAAACGGTTCCGGCAGTAATCCTTCGACGATAACCGATGGATCAGGTATATTTGTCTTCTTTAAGAGCGGCAACTTTGCGGCACTTGAGCTTGATGGATCTGTTCGCTGGAAAACGAACCTGTTCGAGCGATACGGCAAAGACAACCGTTTCTGGGATTTCGGAACCTCTCCGGTCTTAACCAAGGAAAACGTTGTGATCGCTGAAATGCATGACGGCCAATCCTGGTTAGCTGCCTTTGACAAGGTGACGGGTGAAGTCAGTTGGAAGGTCCCCCGTAACTATCAAACAGCACGAGAAGGCAGCCAGGGATATTCGACTCCGATTGTTTTTTCACATAATGGAACGGAGGCCCTGTTAGTTTGGGGAGCGCTTCATCTTACGGCTCATGACGCGGCGGACGGCAAAATAATCTGGTCATGCGGCAATTTTAATCCGGAGGACACACCAAACTGGCCGGCTGTGGCATCCCCGGTTATCTGCGGCGAGATCGCAGTTGTGCCCTGCGGCCGGGCAGACCGCCGGCAACCTCGTCTCCATGGAGTCAAACTGGGCGGCAGCGGCGATGTTACAGAAACACACCGCTTATGGAAACGTGAGGATATCGGCTCCTTTATACCCACACCGGGAGAATTCAAAGGGCGGGCTTACGTGATTGACGACCGCGGTACAATCGATTGCATCAATCCCTTAACAGGGGAAACCATCTGGAGAGGCGTTTTTCCAAAAGGAAAAGGCAATTTCTACGCTTCACCTCTAATCGCAGGCGAACACCTCTACGCCGCACGCGAAGATGGAATCGTATTTGTCTTAAGTTTAAAGGATGAATTCGAGATCATTTCAGAAATCGACATGAAAGATGCGATTATTGCATCACCGATAGCCATTTCGGATCGTCTCCTGATTCGAACAGGTCGCTATCTGTTCTGTGTAGGCAACAAATAACGAAACCAATATGGCGTCCGGTGGTACAAAACCATTCTGCCACTTGCAGGGTGTAAAATCAAATATGCTATCCGTTAATCACATACAGTTGAAGGGACCGTACAGATGAAAAAAGCGACAATTCTGATTATTGCAGCATTTCTGGCCGTGAGTGTGTCCGCTCAAACGGTTCCGGAAACCAGGGCGAAGGTATGGGAGAAAGTGGAGATTACTTTTCAGGCCAATAACGACTATAAAAATCCATATATGGATGTCGACTTATGGATCGACCTGAAGGGACCGGAAAAAAACTACCGGATTCCGGCCTTCTGGGATGGTGGAAATACATGGAGAGCTCGTCTGGTGGCGACGACTTCGGGCCATTGGCAATGGTCAACAGGAAAAGTGATCGGGGATTCCGGACTGGATGAACAGCAAGGCTCCTTCACTGCAGAAAAGAACAGCAAAACGGCGATAAAGGAAAATCCAAATCTGCATGGATTTATCTGCGTTCATCCAGAAGGTCACACTCTTGAATATGCAGACGGAACACCCTTCTTTTTCACTGGGGATACGTGGTGGAACGCTTTTACCGGAATTTATGCCTGGGATTCTAACCAGGGAGCGGCCGGCATTTCCTTCAAGGATGCCCTTGCCATCCGGAAGTCTCAGGGATTTAACGGGCTCAACATTATTACCTGTTTTCCTTCCGACAAAGAACATCCGATCTGGCATCCGGCAACGCATGGAAAAAAGGTAGCCGAAAACGGGGCACGTCCTTTCTTTATGACAGTAGATAAGGCAGACCATCTGAGAATCAATCCGGAATACTGGCAATATGTCGACAGGAAATTCCAATACCTCTGGGACAACGGCTTTATACCCTTCACGGAAACAGTCCGTCGCAGTGAAAGCTGGCCGGAGAGAGAGCAGGAACAGAAAGATGCCTTCACCCAGTTTGTCCGCTATTATTGGGCGCGGTATGGATGTTACAATATGATATTCAGTTGGCTCCATTGGGATTACGGCGTGGGCAGGAACGAAGCATGGAGACCCATGATCGCGAAAGCCTATGCCAAGCTGGGTGACATGCCATACGGACAACCCAAAACCGCCATGGCTGCCGGGGCCAGTGACAATACATGGGGACACAGGGAAAGTGCTGCGTATCTTGATGTGCACAACGTTAGCAACGTGGGCCGGGACGCGGAAATGTATCCGTGGCTGCGAAGACAGTATCATCTTAAGAATCCCATGCCTTCCCTCAATGTGGAACCCTATTACCCTGGATGGGTAAGCACTCCGCCCAATGAACTGAAAGAGGCGGTAACGCCCGGTCAAATGGCCCGTTTTCAGATGTATGGATCGGTCCTGAACGGCGGCTTTGGCGGACATGCCTGGGGCGATGGTTATTATGCCGGTGTCAACAACCAGTCACCCAAAGACCAACCCAGTCCCCATGTCGAAGGGCTGAATAAATGGAATGCTTTTTCGATGGGTCATCTCAAGTCTTTCATCCTGGACACAGGACACGATTATAAAAAGCTCGTTCCCGCAACGACGACCAACCTGGTTGACAATCGGGATGAATTTTTGAGTCTTGCCGTGTACGAAGATACGTCCCTAGGTCTCGGGTATATCACTGCCAATCGACAGAGCAGCGACTTGAAAAATATGACAAAAAACGTCGCCTACAGTCTGGAATGGTGGGATCCCGATAAGGGGGAATGGATTCTCGCTGAAGTGATAAAAAGCGATCCATCAGGCGGGCTTGACATGCCGTCAACTCCGGATATCAGAAGGGACTGGGCTTTCCGAATTAAACTCAAGAACTAAGAATCCCTGACAAAATAAACAGGAGCTGTTCTATTCCGTTTCTTTTGTGCTGATGAGGTCGTACACTTCTTCCGGCGAAGCGGCTTTTTCCAATTGGCTTTTGAATGTCGCGTCCAGCATCAGTCGGCTGATGCGTGCCAGGGCCTGGATGTGGGGCCCGGTATGGTCGGGAGGAGAGACCAGCAGAATAATGATTCCGACCGGCTTGTTGTCAATGCTTTCGAATTCAATGGGCTCTTTGGCGATGCCAATGGCCATGACCAGTTCCTTGGCCGCGGTGGATTTGCCGTGCGGGATGGCAATGCCCGAACCAATACCTGTGCTGCGGGTTTGCTCGCGTGCCAAAACGGCCTCGAATGCGCTGCCGCGGTCGCTGAGGTAGCCATTGTCTGCCAGAACATTGATCAATTCTTCGATGGCATCCTCTTTATTGGTACTTACAAGAGGGGCCTTGATAGATTTCGGTTGCAGTATTTGTGTTAAAATCATTTGTATTCATTACCTAAAGAAAAACATCATACGCGATTTCATAAACAAACAAAGCACATACTTATAGCGATTATAGCGGACGAATGCAAATCTTTTTATAAAAAAAACGTAACCGGTCAGTTATGGGTGGCAAGAGGGCAAATTATGACGAATCGAAGCCAAAAACAGCGTCTTGGGGGTCTATATCGGCTTTTTCAGCCATTTTA
>Ga0272442_10004633_pt1 | contig 18729 bp, 17 predicted proteins | sample SSMForm2O_FD_200262 | JGI IMG/M metagenome (GOLD analysis project Ga0272442, IMG submission 200262) | Marine sediment archaeal communities from Little Sippewissett salt marsh, Falmouth, MA, United States - SSM-Form-2O | ecosystem: Environmental > Aquatic > Marine > Wetlands > Sediment ... | reverse complement strand
CACCACAGGTCTTTTCCCTCTGTGGTCAGGGTGGCCTTGCCGTGTTTGACGCCCTTGAGTGCGATCAGGTGGTGGGCGAGCTCCTTTACTCTCTTGCCCTTTCCCCTCAGGGCAATGACCTCGAGACAGTGGTCGTGATCGAGATGAACATGCATCGAACACACCACGAGGGCGCCGTGTTTATGCTGGATCTCGTTCAAACGATCCGAGAGATCGCTCGAGTGATGATCGTATATGAGTGTGACGGTTCCCACTACCTTGACCGAGTCCTTGACCCATTGCTTTCTTTTCACCAGGCAATCCCGGATGAGGTCGCGAAGGGCCTCGGACCGGTTGGAGTATCCCATCTGGCGGTTCCGATCGTCGAACTGATCCAAAAGGCGACCGTCCAGGGAGACGCCAAAACGTTCCACCTGAGACATGGCAAATGATTCCCTTCATTAACTGAATATGGACATATAGAATCTTCCTCCCGGGAAAAAAATCAAGATTAAACTTGACGAAAGACCCGGAATTCTTCATGCGTAACACGATTATTTATTTCGTGATACCAGAAAGGAAGAAAAAATGAATTTTCGAATCCTGCGGGCGGCCATCCTTGTTTCCGCTCTCCTGCTCTCCTTTTCCACCGGGTTTGCCGAAAACCTCTGGGATCTCCAGGCACTGAACGCGGATGGAACCGGCTCCCATCCCAAGGTGGGGGCCTCTCCGACCAACCCCTCGAACAAGGTCAGCATCCAGGGAATCGCCCTGAACAGCCCGTCTGAAATCCTGGATACCGGCAGCATGTGGCAGGTGTATGTCCAGGCCGAGTCTCCCGACCAGGGGGGCATCGCGGCATGGGCGGGCATTTTTTACAACTCCACATGGCCCCGCTATACCGGGGATATCGATGCCGGGGACCGCATCAGCATCGAGGGCTTTATCGCGGATCACAGGGGCAAGGTGAATATCAACGAACGCCACTCTGCCGATCCCTCCCTTCAGTTCACAGTCACCAAGATCCAGGACGATGTCGGCATGCCCTCCCCTGTTGAGATTTCCGATCTTTCCACGTGCAATTATTTCGATCAGACCCGTGCCGGGGGCGCGGAAAAATACCAGTCCAGCTGGGTGGAGTTCAAAAACATTCATATCCTCTCCGGCACATGGGGAGCGGGTGAATTCCTCACCATCGAAGACGCCGGCGGCACCAGTTTCACGCTTCTTCTCTCGAGCCAGGGGGATTTCGACAGTTACGCCGCCCCTTCGGGCGATTTTCATGCAAGGGGCATCTTCGACCAGGAAGACCTTTACTCGCCCTTTCAAGACACGTACCGGCTCTGGGTGAAAACCTGTTCCGACATCATCCCTGTTACGGGGATCACAGACTGGGATCTTTACGATGAATGCAAGGAAGATTAGACCCCGCGGGTTTACCCTGGTGGAGCTTTTGATCGTTGTGGCGATCATTGCGATCCTGGCCGCCATTGCAATCCCCAATTTCCTGGAGGCCCAGACCCGCTCGAAGGCGTCCCGTGCCAGGGCTGACATGCGTTCCATCGGAACGGCCCTCGAGGCCTACCACGTGGATTACAGGGCTTATGCCCCGGCACGTTCCTTTTGCGCCGGGGCCATGAAATCGATCGGCGATTACTATATGTGTCCCATGGAACTGACCACCCCGGTGGGGTATATCACAACCCGTCCCAAAGACGTGTTCAACCCGGACTATTACTACAAGTACGTCACCCCGGGATTCGGATGGGCGAACAACGTGCAGACCATCCTGGCCATCTGGGTTCCCACGCGTTTTCCCGGGGACTCCAATCCCCCCGAGGACGTGCCCTATTTCCGGGCGGGCAATTCCCCTGTGAAATGGGGTCTTTGGAGTGTGGGTCCGAAGGGAGACGTGGGTTTCTGGGAGGCGGGGATCCGCAAACACCCGGTTCCTTCCCGTCACTGGTACGATCCCACGAACGGAACCATCAGCGGTGGAATCATCTGCCGCCTCAGCACGGGGCACGGTTCCCCCTGACACTTTTCAGCGGATTAAAAAATCATGAAACCTGTTTCGACCGCAACGGCGATCCTTGTTTACATCATTCCCCTGTTTCTTTTCACATCGTGTCAGGAAAGGGTGCGAAGCGCTGATCCGGGAAAACCGGTTATCGGGGTCACCACGTCCTACCTCGAGTGTGCGGCCGGTGGTCTTGGTGGGGACTCTTTCAGCTTCATCCGCCTGGTTCCTCCGGGGATGTGCCCCGGCCATTTCGACCTCTCCCCCGGCATGATAACCGATATTCGAAGTGCGAATCTCCTGATTCGCTTCGATTTTCAGAGCTCCCTGGATAAAAAGATCGAGTCGATCAAGCGGGACATTCCAATCGTGGGGATCAAGGCCCCGGAAGGGCTTTGCATTCCGGAGAGTTACCGGAAATGCCTGCTGGAGATTCACGGGGTTCTGCTCGAGACATTTCCGGAAAAAAGGGAGGATCTGGAGCGATCCCTGGAGAAATCCCTGAAGGAGCTCGAGCTCCTGGAGGCGAGATCCAGGGTGCGGATCAGGAAGGCGGGTTACGAGGGAAAGAAGGTGATCGCCTCGGGTCACCAGGCGGAATTCTGCCGGTGGCTGGGGCTGGATGTCGCAGCTGCCTGGTCCGGCTCCCGGGCGGCAAAACCCAGGGAGCTCCAGGAGATCCTGGAAAAGGGAAGGGACTCCGGCATTGAAATCGTGGTGGCCAACCTCCAGGAGGGCCGCCAGCAGGCAGAGGCCCTGGCCTCGCATCTCAAGGCCCGCCTGGTTGTGATGAGCAACTTTCCCGATATGACGCCCGATCAGGATTCCTTTGCCTCCCTGGTTCGATGGAACGTGGATCAGCTGATCGGGGAGGAATCGTCCGGGGGGAACGAGTGAACGTCATTGAAATCAGCGATGTGTCGTTTCGGGTGGGTTCGAAGATCCTTCTGGAGAACATCGATCTCACGGTACGAAAGGGGGAGTTCCTGGGGCTGCTGGGTCCGAACGGGGCTGGGAAATCCACCCTTTTGAATCTGATGAACAGCTCGCTTCATCCCGGCACCGGGGAGCTCAGGATCTTCGGGGAGACCCCCTCATCCCCCGGGGGCGCCGGAATTTGGGAGATTTGCCGGAGAATCGCGTTTGTTCCGCAATCCCTCGACTTCAACCCGGCCGTGCCTCTCACGGCCCGCGAGGTGGTGGAGATGGCCCGTTCCGGAAGACGGGGCCCCCTTCACGCCCTCACTCCAGAGGATCATGACATCGCCCGATCCTCCATGGAACGGCTGGGGGTTCTGAACCTTGCGAAAAGGACCTATCGAAGCCTTTCCGGGGGGGAACGCCAGAAGGTTCAGCTGGCCCGCGCCCTGGCCCAGGAGCCGGATCTCCTCCTCCTGGACGAGCCGACCGTGGGACTCGACATGGATTGGCAGGAACGCCTGGTCGAGATTATCGGGGAGCTGTTTCAGGATCTGGGGCTCACGATCTGTATGAGCACCCACATCACAAGTCACCTGCCCTCCTGCTGCAACAGGGCGATCCTGCTCCGGGAGGGACGGATGCTTTATGACGGTTCGTTCCGCGAGGCATTGACTCCGGAACGGCTCGGAGGGCTGTTTGATTGTCCGGTCCGGACCATAGAACAGAGGGGCCGGATCTATTGTATCGGGGAGGGAGTCGAGCAATGATGGGATTTCTGGGCATTTTCTGGGTGATCATCCTGGCCGCGTTGCTCGGGGGCGGGAGCATTGGTTGCCTGGGGACTTATATCGTGGGGATGAGGATTCCCTTTATCGGGATCGTCATGTCGCACACGGCCATGCTGGGAGCGGTTCTGGCCTATCTTCTGGGATGGCCCCAGTTTCCCGTGGCTTTGGGGGTTTCGCTGGCCGCCTCGCTGATCCTGGGTCTTTTTTCCACCCGGGGATGGCGGGGGTCGGAATCCAACACACACATGAGCATTCTTTTTTCCCTGATGATTGGATTGACCTTTCTGGGGATGGGTATGATCAAAGAGGACATGACCCCTGTTCTGGGATTGATGTGGGGAAGCCTCCTTTTCGTCACATCGGGCGATCTTGTGGTGATGACCGCCATGGCCCTTCTCCTTTTCGCGTTCGGGATCCTCTTTCACAAGGAACTGAAGGCGATCCTGTTCAGCAGGACCCTTGCGTCCGTTTCCGGGATACCGGTGAAAATGATTTACTGCCTGTTTCTGATTTTGACCGCTGCCCTGGTGACGGCCAACCTGAACATTGTCGGGGGGTTACTCATCTACAGCCTTTTGACCTGCCCGGCGGCGGCCGCATACGAGCTGGGAGGAAGCCTCCGCCAGGCCCTCATCCTCTCCTGCCTGTTCGGCATCATCAGTGCGGCAGGGGGGCTTTTGATCTCATTTCTGGCGGATCTTCCCACCGGGGCGTGCATCACCCTGACATCGGTGGCATTGTTCGGTGCGGCTCATTTTACAAGGAGGTTGAGACCGGCCCAGTGATCCGGAGGAATGAAGGAAATGACAGAGGATGGAAATACTGAGGAACGGGCCATGGCCCATTTTTTCGACCGGTGTTTCGATGAGGGATTGTTTCTCGATTTCGAGCCTGGGGAACGGGATTCCACCGTGAGGATCCTCGAGATGATCGGGATCGAGAAGGGATGGCGGATCATCGAGCCGGGATGCGGTTGCGGGCGATTCACGCGCCTTCTGGCTGAAAGGATCGGCCCGGAGGGCGCCATCGAGGCGTGCGATCTCTCCCCCAGGATGCTCGATTACTGCCGGGAAAACAAGTATGCGCCGTGGGTTCGTTTTTACAATCTCCCGGTCCGGGATCTGGATCTTCCCCCCCACTCGATCGATTGCATCCTCTGTTTCAATGTGTGGCCTCACTTCACCCGAACCGACTCGATCCTGGAGCGTTTCGTGGAATTTCTGAAACCATCCGGTTCGCTGGTGATCGCCCATTCCCGGGGAAGAGACTTCATCAACAGCATCCACAGGGAATCCTCGGAGGAGATGATCACGCGTCACATGCTACCCGCGGCCCGTGATCTGGCGGGGAGTTTAGAAAAAAGGGGTTGGGAGCCGGTTCTGATCGCGGATGAGAGGGATCTGTACGTTCTGAAGTGCGTCAGGCGGTTTCCTGCCGGGAGTCCTTAATGGCGATCTGGATTTTGGAGACAAGATCCTGGCACTCGAACGGTTTCACGATATAATAGGTAATACCCTTGTCCAGGGCCTCCCTGATTTTATTTTTGTCCGAAATGCCAGTAAGGATGATCACGGGAATATCCTGTGTTTTTTCGTTTTCCCGGAGTTGTTCGAGGACCTCCATGCCGTCCATTTCAGGCATTCTGAGATCCAGGAGGATGATATCCGGTTTCTGGTCTTCAGCCAGAGCCAGTCCGTCGAAGCCGTTGGAGGCGGTAAGAATGTCGTAGCCTTCGCTGGCAAGGGCGGTTTTAATGATCAACAGGACGTCGTTTTCGTCATCAATGGCAAGGATCTTATGAGACATGATTTACAACTCCCGCTTGAAAAAGGGTGATGGGTGAAACCCTTCTTTGAACAAATATTGGAGAAATATAGTTTTTTCCGGAGAGTTCTGTCAAGAATACTTTTATCGGGAAAAAACGAATTTTCCGCCTCAAGGTCGAATTTCAGTTTGACATAACATTTTGTACTCTGTTTATATTATGACTGTATATTATAGACAATCATACCGATATTTTTCCCGTGAGATCGTGGAAGAGGAGTTAATTTCCATATCTTGCTAAAGTGAATGTTGGATAGGGTGGGATTATGCTGGAAAATCAAGACACAGAAACTTTAGGTGAAATGTTGCTCCGGGAGGGCCTGATCAGCCATGACCAGCTGGATGAGGCCATGGTGAGACAGAAATCCACCGGTAAGTCCATCGGGCATATCCTGGTGGAAATGGGAGTCATTACGGAAAGCGTCAAGATGAGCTTTCTGAAGAAGAAATTCGGGTATGAATTTTTCTCCCTTGAAAACAAATCCATCGACTCCCTGGTTCTTTCCCTGATCTCCAGGACCTATGCCTTTAAATATCACCTGGTGCCTGTTCGTGTGGAACACGGGGTTCTGGTGGTTGCCATGGACGATCCATCGGATCTCGCCCTTCTGGACAATCTGAAAACCACGGTGGGGATGCCCCTGCGTCCGGTTATCGCGAGCACCGCGGATATCGATGAAGCCCTCAAACAATACCCCGAATCGCAAGAGGAGGAGATTATCGTCATCTCCTCGCCCCCTTCCTCCTTCTATCGGCTCCTCAGCTATGTGTCTTTTCCCATCATGGGCTTTCTCCCGCTCCTTGTCTTTATCATCCTGCTCCGGTTCAGCGATGCCTTTTTGCGTTGGGCCACCAAGATCACCGAGGCCGGTTCCTCCTTCAGCTTCGATGTCTTTCTATACACCCTTCTCGGGTGGGGTCTGTGGATCATTATCATGTGGGAAATCAACGGATTGATTTTCTCGGACAAAAAGGGGGAAACGGTTATTCCAACCTCACACGAGGAATACGAAGAATAGTCTCCGGTTCTTCCGAATTCCTTTCCCGCGCCGTTAACAGCCCTGCAGGATTGAATCGATGTTCAAAAGCATAGGTCTCCAGGGAAATCTCAGAAAAAAGGCCCTTCTCCCCGTTTCCAGTCGCATCATCGACTGGTGCCGGAGGCGCGATATCAGGGTTCATGTGGAGGATCGACTCTACGATCAGCTCCCCCGTGGGAAGAGGAAATCCGCCCTGGTAAAGGGGAATCTGAAAAAGACCGAGCTGATCTGCGTGCTCGGTGGGGACGGCTTTCTCCTGTTCACCGTCAGATCCCTCTACCCCCTTAAAACGCCGATCCTTCCCGTCAATATCGGCAGCCTCGGGTTTCATACCCAGACCGATTCCAGGAGAATTCTCCAAACCCTGAGGCAATTTCACGAAAAGGGATTTTCCATCGATAAAAGGTACCTGCTCAGGATTGATCAGGGGAAGCGGGCGAAAAGGGCCATTGCGTTCAACGACGTCCTGCTCGTCAAGGAAACCAGGTCACGCATGATCCATCTCGAGGTGGAGCTGGACGGCGTGAAGCTCGGCCGTGTGGCCTGTGACGGGATGATTGTTTCCACCTCCACCGGGTCAACAGCGTATAATCTCTCGTCCGGCGGCCCCCTGATTCATCCCTCCCTTCCGGTGGTGTCCATTATCCCGCTGTGTCCCCATTCCCTGAACTCGCGCGCCATGGTCCTTCCCCGGGGAACCCGGATTCAAGTGAGGTTCACGCCTCAAAAGGACCGTGAAGAGACGCTAGTCTGCCTGGACGGCCAGATCTGGTGGCCGCTTCCCCCGGGCGAGGCCGTCGTCATCAGCATCGCCCCGAAACCGGTGTTTATCGCCACGGACTGCCCGGAGCAATACTATCGGAAAATCCGGACGCGATTCAATTGGGGAATTCCTCCCAAAAGTCACGGGGACTGACGCCGCCCTTGACAAAACCGGTCATGAAAGCGTGTATTAGTTTTAATACTGAACGAAAGAATGGTAGAAAAAAAATGCGAAAACCGATATGTATAATCCTTTTCCTCTTTCTTGTTTTGCCCCTTTCCCGTGGGAACCAGGATCTTGCCCTTCCCCGGGAATCCAAAATCCCCCCCCAGAACCCCCGCGATCTCGAAGATTGGGAGCCGGCGCCGGATTTCCCCCGGGAAAAAAGACCCATCCAAAACTACGAATCCCTGGGACTCACCGACTTTTTCGACAGCATCCTCTCCATGGGAAAATCCGATTCCTCCAAGCTGAAAAAAGAACGAAAGGCCAGGAAGCACTACCTCGAGGGACAGATGCTCCTCCAACAGGGCAAATACGGAGAGGCCCTTCGCAATTTCGAGGAAACGCTGGATATCGATAAAGAGGCCCTGAAACCCCGGCTCCAGATCGCCCGCTGTTACCTCTTTTTGAACCAGTATACAAAGACCCTGAAAACCTGTGAGAAAATCCTGAAAGATAATCCACAGTATGTTCCCGCCCTCCTCCTGATCGCCAAAACAAGGGAACTGTCGGACGACTATCCGGAAGCCGAAAAAACCTACCAGCATATCCTCTCCTTTGAACCGAACAACATGGAAGCCCTCCGTTCCCTGGGAACAATCTATTACCAGCACAATGGAAACGTGGCCGATACCATCGAGATCTATCACCGGATCCTCGAGCTCAACCGGAAGGATATCATGGCGCTCATCCTGCTCGGATCCGCTTATGCGGTACAGGGTAACGTGGAAAAAAGCCTCGAGTACTATTCCTCGGCGGTCCATTACCGCCCCGGCCTGGTCACCTCCTACCTGAACCTGGCCAAGCTGTTCGAGGAAAACAGGGATTTTGAAGCGGCCCGGAAAGTCTATCACAAGGCCCTTACCACCGCGCCGGAAAACGACGAATTGCACAAGGGATACCAATCCTTTCTCCGCAGGAGCGCGATCCAGAAATACAGCACCCTCAAGGCCTCCCGCATGAACCCCGACGAGCTGAAAAAGCCCCTCTCCATCAGGGAAATGATCAATGACAAGGAGCTTCATGCCTATATCGAGCGGGAATACCTCGAGGGGTACCAGGTGCTTGCCGAGGACCAGGCCAGCTCATACCCCGTCCTTCTCGAATATTACGCGAATACCCTCATGCGTTACAACCGATTTCAGGAGGCGGAAAAACAATACCGAAAGATCCTGGAAAGGGATCCGTCCAACTACAAGGCCCTGGTGGCGCTCGGGAATATCGCCCTTTTCCGGGATGACGAGGAGTCAGCAATGGAGGCCTTTGACAGGGCCATCGCCATCAATCCGGATAATACCGAGGTCTATTCCCAGATCGGGGCCGCCTTTATCGACCGGAAGGAATATCGCAAGGCTTTGGACCTTTACCAGAAGGCCATCCGGATCAAACCGGAAGAGGAAAAACTCCGACTGATCCTTTACAACCTGTACGAGGAATTGAACATGGACAGGGAGGCGGAAGAGACCCTTACCGGGCTCCTCGAGAAAAACCCGGAAAATCTCCGCGTCAATGTGCTGCTCGGGGATTTCTATCGCCGCAAGGAAAGACAACCGGAGGCCCTCGAGTCGTTCAAGGCCGCCTGGAACGAAAAAAAATCCTCCCGCGCCTATGCCTCCATGATCGTCACTCTTCTCCTGGAGCTGGACCGGAAAAAAGAGGCCGTGGAATTCGCAGAAAAGGCGATCGATCACATGAAAAAGAAAAAAAGGGAATTCATCACCATCACCGGCCTTGCCTTTTCCGATTATGCCATGTTCGAAGACGCCCTCCGGCTGCTCGAGATGAACCGCGAACTCGCCCCTGACGAAATCGATTCCCACGTCCTGATCGCGAGCGTTTACAACAGGATGAGGCAATACGAAAAGGCCGTCGAAACCATAGAGAACCTCGAAGAGACCCACCCGGATCTCACAGATACCTCCGGTTACTTCGAAATCCTCGCCTCTGTTTACATGGAACAGAAAAACACGAAAAAGGCTGATGAAATGTACCGGGAGGCCCTGGAGCGGGATCCGAAGAAACTCACCGCCTACCTTTCCTGGTGCTCCCTTTATACCAGGGAGAAGAATTACAAAAAGGCCCGGGACATCTTCGAACAGGCCCTGAAACACATCGACCGCAATTCCGAACCCGGTATCTTCTTCGAGGCCAGGGTTCTCACCGCCCTCAAGGAATTCGACAAAGCGGAACCCCTGTTCCAGGTTCTCCTCAGGAAAAATCCGGAGCAGGTAAACTATGTGTATAACTATGCCCTGATGTGTTATGACGCCCAGAAATTCGAAAAGGCGGAAACCCTCTTCCGAAAAGTCCTGAAGGAAAATCCCGACAACGCCGATGCCTACAACAACCTCGGTTACATGCTGGCCGAACAGGGCATCAAGCTCGATGAGGCCAAGGATTTCATTAAAAAGGCCCTGTATCTCCGGCCGGGGGCCGCCTACATGATCGACAGCCTGGGGTGGGTCTATTACCAGAAAGGGGATTATATCACGGCCCGGAAACACCTCTTGAGGGCCGAATCACTCTCCCTCGAGGATCCGGTCCTTTACGATCACCTGGGGGACACGTTTCAAAAACTCGGCGACCTGGAAAAGGCCCGCGAATACTGGAAACGCGCCTTTGAACTCGATCCCGACATCCCCGGACTGAAAGGAAAAATCAAAAATTGAAGGAAATCGTTCTTGCCACACGAAACCGGCACAAGATCCAGGAACTCACCTTTATTCTGAAACTGCCCACGCCACTTCTCTGCCTCGATGATTTCCCTCCCTTTCCCGAACCTCTCGAGGATGGAGACACATTCGAGGAAAACGCCATGAAAAAGGCCGTTGAAACCGCAAGGCAGATCGACCGATACTGTCTTGCCGACGATTCCGGCCTTTTGGTGGACGCCCTGGACGGCAGGCCGGGCATCTATTCCGCCAGGTATGCCGACACCAACGAAAAAAGGATCCAACGCCTCCTGGGCGAACTGAAAAACGTCCCGCACGAAAAAAGGACCGCCCGGTTCATGTGTGCCATGTGCCTGGCATGTCCCGACGGCAAGACCTTCCTCGAAACAGGAACCTGCGAGGGAACGATCTCCGAAGAGCCCCTGGGGGAATACGGCTTCGGGTACGATCCCGTGTTTTTCCTGCCCCAGCTCGGAAAAACCATGGCCCAGCTCCCCTTCCGGGAAAAGAACCGGATCAGCCACCGGGCAGCTGCAGCATGCCTGCTCCTGCCCTCCATCGAGAAATTAATTGACAGTGGATGAAAAGGCGTTGATATACAGGAACAATTCGTTCTTTGGAAAAGGAAAAGAAATCGGGGCGTAGCGCAGCCTGGTAGCGCATCTGCTTTGGGAGCAGAGGGTCGCTGGTTCAAATCCAGTCGCCCCGACCAGAAAATAAAAGGGGGATGGAACACATAAGATCCATCCCCTTTTTTTCATGGATGGACAGTTCGGCGGGTGAAGAAAATCGCTTCCCGGAAACCGTCCATGAAGTCCAACTCCGCCGGCTCCTCAGTCGCTCGGAACCCCCATGGAGCCGGTCCGGCTATCCATGCCGTCGTTCCAGTAGAGGGGGGCCAGGTAAACTCCTCCCTCTCCCCATCCACAATGGCTGACGTACCATCTACCGCTGCGGTCGCGGACGACTTCGGCGGCGTGGGAGTCGATGTGCCCCACCTTATCCTCGATCTTCCATTGAAGGGGATCGCGGCTTTTGAACACGTCCGTTCCCGCATACCCGCCCCTGGGACCGATGAAGAGGTAGTAGAAATCGCCCCTCCGGAGGACAAAGGGGGATTCGGTGGGACCGCCGCCCGTACCCTTCGAGGGATCGATATACACCTGCATCCGGTTTCCCCAGTGAACAAGGTCCGTGCTGGTGCGGCAGGCCACGATGTGATTGCCCCCCTCGGGAGTGCTGTTTGCCGTGTAATACATCAACCACCTGTCCCCATCGCGAAGGATGTTGGGGTCGCGCGCGGCAAAGCCGTCCGTTATCACGGGGTTTTCCGGGTGGCGGGTCCATTTCCGGAGGTCTTTTGAGGTTGCAAGGTGGATTTTGTATTCCTTCCCCGATTTGCCTCCAGCGCAATAAAACATATAGTATGTCCCTTCATGGAAAACCACGTGGGGCGCCCAGAGGTGGTACTCCTTCGAGGGAGCCTCGACCACGCTCAGGGCGAACTCGTGTTTCTCCCAGGGGAAGTCGGTGAGGTTGCGGGAAGTGGCATGGGCGAAATTGTCCTCGTCCCTCGGGTTTGCCGGTTCCTCGTGGGTGATGCCGAACAGGTGCCACAGGCCGTCCGGACCGTGGATGAAGCAGTGGTCGTTGATGTACCATTTTCCCTTTTCCCCGATGCTCGGGTTGTGTATGCGATTAAACTTTCCCGCCACGAGATAGGGTGCGGCTGCGTCTTTCTTTTCCGGTGCATCGCAAAACCGGATATCGTCCAAGTTGATGTGTCCCCATGTTCCTCCCGAGTTATCCACGATCATGAAATAGCACGCCTCCCCCACGTAATCGCTGACTTCCCAGTATTTTCGAACCATGCTTTCGCCTTCGGGTCCGGTGGCTTTATGAATCACGTAACCATCTTCCTGCCGCTCGATGCTTAAAAAAAGGTTCTCCGGATCTTTGCCGCCCCCGATCAGAAAGGAGATGTAGTTTTTCTTCACGATAAAGGGTTTCGAGCGGATTTTACCCATGAGTTTATCGTTGTAATCGGATCGTTTGGGACCCCCGGTTTCCGTTGATCCGATGAAGTATTTACCCTTGTGACCATAGGGGATGCCGACCCGTGTGGCGGTCACGGGCTGCTTGTGGAGGTTCCCGGACAGGAGCTCCCAGTTTTCGAGTTTGCCCGATTCGAAATCCTCGATGACGTCGCCTTTCGGAGACATCATTGGGGTTTTGGACTCCGGGGTGGATTCCCGGCACACCGCGGTTGCCAGAACCAGGAAGATTCCCAACGTAACGTAGAGTTTTTTCTTCATTTTTCCTCTCCTTTAATTTTTCTCCCTTCCCATGAAAACGAACCGGATGGAATCCGCATAGGCGCGGTATTCGATGTCCCTGTTCGGTTTTTTGAGTCCGGGGCTGGCATCCAGGGTCACGCTTCCCTTTTCCGGATCCTGTCCCTTTTCGAACCGGTAAACCCCGAGGCTGATCCAGGTGCGGTTGTTCCGATCCTTTGTTCCGGGCCTGCCTCGCTGCTCCAGGGGGATGATCTTTTCTCCCCCGGCATGCTTGACGATATAGCGGGTATCCCCGGCGTTGGAACCGTAGGAAAAGATCGTAAAGACCTCGTAATATCCGGCCTGGGGGAAATCGGGTGTGAACCGGGCACGGGAGGGATCCGTATCGCCGTAGGTAAACCGGGCCCCCTTGCCCACGAGTCGCGGGTCCTCGACTTTTGCGTAGCTGTTTTTGAAATCCTCAGTTTCGGTGTAATGGGGCTCCGGAGTGAGACGTCCGTAGGAATCGCGGGCCTCGAGGATGATTTCATCGCCCGGGCGGAATCCCCGTACCCGTGCCAGCTTCCGGGCCAGGTCGTGGACGGCCCTTTCCAGGATGGTTTTCGCGGTGGCAAGGGATCGTGGAACGAGGTTGTCGCTGTCGGTTGCAAGTTTGATTTCAGGTTTTTTGTAAAGCATTTCCCGGGGGATCGTATTGAGGAAGTGCTCCATATGTGTGAGGCTTGTTCTCAATTCCAAAAGATGCCAGTCCGTGGGGTCCTTCACTCCCCTGACGTAGTGACCGAGTCCCTCGAGCAGGACTTTATTGAATTGTCTGGTGGCGTGCTTCGAGAGGATTTCGATGATCCGGAGGGCCTCGTCCGGATCGTCCGACGCGAGCTGCCAGATGCGTTGCCTGAGGTATTCGATGCATTCGTCTCTAACCGGATACGAGGTTTTGTTCTTCATTCCGGAGGGATTCACATCGTAGAAAAACACGGAAGAGCGATAATCCGCATTGGTGTCGTTGCGGGGTCCGTGCTCGATTCCGGCATTGATGCTTTTTTCGTAAGGGACGGGATCGGTCACGTGCCACCTGTATGGAGCGGCCCTCATGGAGTCCTCGGTTTTTCCGTAAACCGGGAATCCGTGAAGTGGAAACCCTCCGGCCTTTACCAGGCGTCCGTTGGCCGCGTACCATCCACAATTGAAATAATCCTCCGTTCCGGTTCCGTGGATCATGAGCTGTCCGTCTATGTTGAATTTTTCGTCTCCCTCGAGCCATCCGGGGTCTCCCTTTTTGCCCTCGGTTGCCATGTAAACCCCGAGGAAATGCCCCCTGCCGGAGACATTGACAAAGGGGAAGTGCATGCCGTCCTCGGTGGGCATCTGCTCGATGTAGCTGGCATGGAGGTATCCGAAGCTGCCCGGTTCGAGTTTTGCGGGTTGAAGCGCGATTTTCAATTTGCCCCTGAAGGGGGTTTTCGGGTTGAGGGTGATTTTCGCGGACCAGAGATAGGGCATGGGTATGAAGTTATACCACTCGCCGTTTGAAACGCCGAAGAGAAGCGACTGGAACGGTTCGGGCTGGAAGGCCTGTCCGAACAGGAAGTCCATGGGGAGATTCACGGCCGGATCGCGGGAATCCTCGAAGCGGATGAACACGAGGCACTCCCCCGCCGCCTTTCTGTTCTCCTCTTCGGTTTCAAAAAATATGCCGCGGATCATGTGCTCTCCATTGGGGAGATCGATCTCGAACGGCCCGGTTTCCTCTGTGAAATCAAGCTCGTATGGGATGGTCAGGAAGGAGGCGTCTTTTTCATCATGGATATCTGGACTGGTCCATGCATTGACTGCCGCTTCGAGGCTCTTTTCCCTTTCCGGGGTCATTTCCATGGTAAAGGATTCCGTTCTGGCGCCGGGTGGGAATTCGTTATAGGTCAGCTGGTAGAACCGAACTCCCCTGCCCTCGATCACGACCTTGCATCCATTCCGATACGGGATGGGAACGTAGCAGTAAAAGCCCCCGAGTCCGGATCCCACCAGTGGCTTTGGAAAGGGTTTCAATTCGCCGGAAAAGATCTGTTCGAGGGGGACGTCCACTGCCGGGGCATCGGAGCCGTCCAGGTAAATCCGGATGTGTTCTCCCTCGCGGTTGAGAAGGCCGTCCTTATTGATCACGGAATGGGTGAACCAGATTCTCTGGATGCAGCCGGGTCCCTCCATTTCCGCGATCACGCTGTTTTCGTCCTCGATTCGGAGATAGGAATAGGTTCCCCGGAATCCGTCGTTATTGCCCCCTGTTCGATCAAAGCTGCTGAACATTTTGCACTTCACCCCGGGTCTGATGAGGGGGAGTCGATCGAGCTTGTAGAGGGAATCGATATGGCCTTTCGGAGTGAATCCCATGAGGACAAGTGGAGTCATGGCAGCGATCAGGGTGAGGAAGAGGTATTTTTTCATGTTCGAGCTCTCCTGTTTGAAACGTTACAAATCGGCGGATACCCATGCTTTCAGGGAATGATTGAATCAATCTGGTAGCAATCGGGTGAAAAAGGATCAAGAAATTTGTTCAATATACAAGATATGATGGCTTTACCATGCCGATCGTCCATTGGTTGTATTTTTCTTAAAATTCACCTTGACTCCACAGGGGAATCAGCATGTAGTTATATGTTCGAAATCAACTGAAATATCGCAGCTTAATAAAACGCCCTTAAAGTGGAATATCCATGATTCTGATACTGGATTTCGGATCCCAATACACCCAGCTGATCGCGCGGAAGATCCGCGGCCTGCATATTTTTGCGGAAATCGCACCGTACCACCTCTCCCTCAGGGAAATCAGGGAGAAAAACCCAAAGGGCATCATCCTCTCCGGCGGGCCCGCATCCGTGCTCGAAAAAGGCGCTCCAACCATAGCTCCCGGGATCCTCGAACTCGGCATTCCCATACTCGGAATCTGTTACGGAATGCAGCTCCTTACGAAGCTTTCCGGCGGCAGGGTGAAACGAAGCTCCACCAGGGAATACGGGAGGGCCGATATTCATGCCTCGGATCAATCCGACCTGTTTCACGGCCTTCCTGCCTGTTCCACGGTGTGGATGAGCCACGGGGACAGTGTGGGGGCCCCTCCCCCGGGATTCGAACGCATCGCCCATTCCGGGGACTGCCCCGTGGCCGCGATGCGCGATCCCGGTCGCTCGATCTTCGGGGTCCAGTTTCACCCCGAAGTGCACCATACCCCTCATGGTGTGAAAATTCTGCGAAATTTCGCGAAACGGATCTGCCGTCACAAGAGCGACTGGAGGATGAGCGATTTTGTGGAACGCACCACCCGGGAACTCCGGGAGCGAATCGGGAAGAAACGAATCCTGTGTGGTGTGAGCGGGGGCGTGGATTCCACGGTCCTGGCGGTCCTCCTTCACAGGGCCGTGGGGAGCCGTTTGAAATCGGTATTCGTGGATAACGGCCTCCTCCGGGAAGGAGAGGCCCGAACCGTGATCGACCGGTTCCGGAAGATCGGGATTCCGGTGAAATTCGTTCAAGCCTCGAAGCAGTTCCTGAATCCGTTAAAGGGAGTGAAAAACCCGGAGAGGAAACGCCGGATCATCGGGCGGGTGTTCATCGATGTGTTTTTCCGGGAACTGAAAAAGACCGACCTTCTGGCCCAGGGAACCCTCTACCCGGACGTGATCGAGAGTGTGTCCGTTCGCGGCCCCTCCGCAACCATCAAAACCCACCACAACCGGGTGAAAGAGGTGCTCCGGCTCGAGAAACAAAACCGCCTGGTGGAACCTTTGAAGAACCTTTTCAAGGACGAGGTTCGGGAGGTGGGAAAGGAGCTGGAGCTCCCGGAGGAGGTGCTGCTTAGACAGCCGTTTCCCGGGCCCGGACTGGGGGTTCGCATCCTGGGGGCCGTGACGCCCGAACGCCTTTCCGTTCTCAGGAAGGCGGATGTGATCCTGCTCGAGGAGATCAAGTCCGCCGGTTTGTATCACAAAATCTGGCAAACCTTTTGCGTGCTCCTCCCCATCCGTTCCGTGGGTGTGATGGGAGACGAAAGAACCTACGATAACGCGGTGGCGATCCGGGCGGTGAAGAGCATGGACGGCATGACCGCGGACTGGGTTCGCATCCCTCATAAGATCCTGTCCCGCATCTCGGGCCGGATCATCAACGAGGTGGCCGGGATCAACCGGGTTGTTTACGATATCAGCACCAAGCCTCCCAGCACCATCGAGTGGGAATGAGGGGGGGGGAGCGGTTAGCGGTAAGCGGTTAGCGGGGGGAAGGATGAAGGGGGGAAGCGGCTGGCGGCTTGCGGCTGGCGGGGGGAAGGATGAAGGATGAATAAGGGGGGGTGTCATGAAGGGTATTTATGAAACGGATCTGGAAGGGTTGACCCTCATTAAGAGGGGCAAGGTGCGGGATATTTACGATGCGGGAGACAGGCTCCTGATCGTGGCCACGGATCGCCTTTCCGCGTTCGATTGCGTGTTCCCCGATCCCATCCCCATGAAGGGCATTGTTCTCACACAGATTTCACGGTTCTGGTTCGAACAGACCGCATCGATCGTGAAGAATCACATCGTAAGTTTCGAGGTCTCCGATCTGTCCCCGGAGATGAAAAGGCACGAGGAGATCCTGAAAGGCCGCATCATGCTGGTTCGGAAAACCGCCCCCCTTCCGGTGGAGTGCGTGATGAGGGGCTACCTCCACGGCTCGGGTTGGAAGGAATACCAAAAATCGGGGAGGGTGTGCGGGATCGAACTGCCGGAGGGTCTCCAGGAGAAAAGCAGGCTTCCCGAGCCGATCTTCACCCCTGCGACCAAGGCGGAGAGCGGTCACGACGAGAACATCACCTTCGAAAGGGCGGAGGGGATCATCGGGAAAGACGCCGCAAAATTCGTCAGGGAAAAGGCCGGGGAGATCTACCGGTTCGGGCACGACCGGCTCATGGAAAAGGGCATCGTGCTTGTGGACACGAAATTCGAGTTCGGAAAAATCGGGGATGAAATCATCCTGATCGATGAATGCATGACCCCGGACTCCTCGCGTTTTTATGTTGCGGAAAACTATAAACCGGGAATGGTCTCCGAAAACTACGACAAGCAGTTTGTTCGGGATTACCTGGAATCCACGGATTGGGATAAAACGCCTCCGGCCCCCAAGCTTCCGGACCACATCGTGAAGGGAACCACCGAGCGTTATCTCGATGCCTTTAAAATAATCACGGGAAAGGAACTGGAGATTTGATTGCCAAGATTTACGTAAAGCTCAAACAGGACGTTTCCGATCCCCAGGGAATCGCGGTCAAAGGCGCCCTCGAATCCCTTTCGTTCAAAGGAGTGCGAAACGTGCATGTGGGGAAGTACTTCGTTCTGGAAATGGACGAAATGGACCGTGAGGCGGCCGGGGATCAGGTTTCCTCGATGTGTGAAAAGCTCCTGGCCAACCCGGTGATCGAGGATTATACCTTCACCATCGAATCCAATAACGCGGGGGAAAAATCGTGAAATTCGGAGTGGTGATTTACCCCGGTTCCAACTGCGACCAGGATTGCGTCCATGTCCTTCGAAACGTTTTCAAACAGGACGTGAGGGAGCTGTGGCACAAGGAGCGGGACCTGGACGGCTGCGACTGCATTGTCCTTCCCGGCGGTTTTTCCTACGGCGATTACCTCCGCACCGGGGCCATCGCCAGGTTCTCCCCCATCATGGAGGCGGTGACAAACTATGCAAAAAAGGGCGGGCTGGTTCTCGGCATCTGCAACGGATTCCAGATCCTCTGCGAGGCGGGCCTCCTGCCCGGGGCCCTGATCCGGAACCGTTCCCTTCGATTCATCTGCAAACCTGTTCACGTGAAAGTGGAAAATCGCGAAACAGCCTTTACCCGGTTCGAAAAGGAAATCCTCAACATTCCCATCGCACACGGGGAGGGGAACTATTTCATCCATGAAGACGGTCTGAAGCGTTTGCGGGAAAAGGACCGGATCGTGTTTCGATACTGCGGGCCCGATGGCGATATCACGGATCAGGCCAATCCCAACGGCGCTCTTTTCAATATCGCCGGGATTGTAAACGAAGATGGCAATGTACTCGGAATGATGCCCCACCCGGAGCGATGCAGCGAGCAGGAGATCGGGGGAACGGACGGACGAAATATTTTCGAATCCATATTAAACACTCTTAACGGATAATCATGAAAGAACCTGAAATCAC
>Ga0272442_10004632_pt1 | contig 18735 bp, 19 predicted proteins | sample SSMForm2O_FD_200262 | JGI IMG/M metagenome (GOLD analysis project Ga0272442, IMG submission 200262) | Marine sediment archaeal communities from Little Sippewissett salt marsh, Falmouth, MA, United States - SSM-Form-2O | ecosystem: Environmental > Aquatic > Marine > Wetlands > Sediment ... | reverse complement strand
ACACTGTATAGGCGTTCAAGGGTGACCTTCTTCATGTCCCGGCAGACGGCGCGCTCCACACCATAGAATCTCTTGTCAGGCAGCTCCCTTGACAATCTGTAGCACATTTCCTTCTCAGTGCCTATTATGAACTCGTCAGCGGATGAGCTCTTTGCGACCCTGAGCATGCCGTTCGTGGAAAGCACCTCGTCAGCCGTGTCCTGGACCTCCGGCAGGCATTCCGGGTGCACCAGCACCAGGGCATCGGGATGAAGGGCCTTCAGGTCCATCACGTCCTTCAGGGTTATCAGGGAGTTGTGCACATAGCAGTATCCCAGGTCCGGGACTGGAATTAGCTCCTTGTCCGTCTGTTTTTGCGTCCAGTGCCTAAGATTCTTGTCTGGGCCAAAGAGGACCATTTCCTCTTCAAGCGAGTTCACTATCCTCGCCGAATTTGCCGAAGTGCATATCACATCTGCCTCGGCCTTTGCCATGGCTGTTGTATTGCCATAAAGTACAAGGGCGGCATCAGGGAACTCTTCCTTCTTTTGGACTATCGTCTCTGGCTTTAGCATTCCTGCCATCGGGCAGTGCGCATCCATCTCGGGTATAAGGACTGTCTTGTCAGGATTCAGGATGAGTGCGGACTCTGCCATGAATGCAACTCCGGCGAACACGATGATTTCCGCGTCTAGGCTTTGCGCCAGATAGCAAAGCTCCAGGGAATCCCCCATATGGTCAGCTATGTCCTGTATCTCCGGAAGCTGGTAATTGTGGGCAAGTACCACCATGTCGTCCCTTTTCTTCAGTTCATCAATCTTCTCTGCAAGATTCACGCTATCGCCAAACACTTTTTAAAGTCGATAGAATCTATCAAATAAAAATCTTCTTATCGCAGAATATTGATTATGGACAAGAAATGCGCATATTAAGGCTCAAACATCAAATAATGTCCACTAGCTCCCTCAGATCGCTGATGGTGTGGTCAGCCTTGATGTCAAAGTTGTTGGAGTTATTGAAAAATCCATTTTTGAAAAGGATCGTCCTTGCCCCGATGGACTTTCCTCCCTTGATGTCGGTGTATGCCCTGTCGCCCACAACTGTGATGTCGCCATCTTTCCCGTTGAGCGCCTTGAGGAAATTCTGCTTGTTGGGTTTTGATGTTCCAAGCGCCCCTGCGATGACTATCCTGTCAAAGTAATCCCTTATTCCCAATAGCGATATCTTCTTCTCCTGCCAGCTAACTGTGCCATCGGTGACGATGCACAGCCTATGCTTTCCCTTTAGGTGGTCCAAGACCTCCAAGGCCCCGTCTATCAATCTGAAATTCCTGAAAAATGAATCGTCGAAAGTCTTGATGGCGCCATCTATGACCTCTTCATCGATATTAGGGTAATATTTCTTGATGAACATCCTGATGACCTCGTTTGAGTCTTGCAGAAGGATGTCATCATTTTTTGTTATGAAATCCTCGTTCTCCCTGAGAACCAGCGCCTTGATCAACTTGAACATGCGCTTTTTGACAAAGAACAGGAATAATCTCCTGTTTGCGTGCTTTGTTGCGTGCCAAGTGTCTGCCAAAGTGTCATCAAGGTCGAAGATGACTGTATCCATAAAAAAGAGGTGACAAAAACTCTTTTAAACATTTCTGGAGAAGAAAACATGTTGTGAGACAATGTTGAACATGGTACTGGAAAAGGCCAAGAAATATGGCGTTGACGACTACAAGGTAATAGACCCCAAGAAAATCAAGGTCCACCAATGGGTCAGGATGAAGTGCCAGTTCGGGTGCCCGGCATATGACACGAACTACACCTGCCCCCCACACGTCCCAGAGCTTGAGAAGGTGAGGGAGTTCTTTTCTGAGTACACGAGGGGGATACTGATAGAGCTTTCAGGTCTCGAGACCCTGCAGGACCAGAGAAAGGTGCACAAGATCTTGCTCAAGCTGGAGCGGGACGCATTCCTAGAAGGGTACTACAAGGCCTTCGGCATATCCGCAGGTCCGTGCCACCTATGCAAGTCCTGCAAGGCTGAAAAGGGAAGGCCCTGCCACGACATGGGCAAGAGGCCCTCGCTTGAGTCGCTGGGCGTTGACGTATACGAGCTTGTCAACAGTTCGGGTTTCAATCTATCGCCTGTAAAGATGAAGATCGACGAGTACAAGAGCTACGGGCTGCTGCTTTTGGAATAGGAATCAGGCATACGACCGAAAGTTTTTTATTAATCTTTTTAAGCTAAAATCACTATAAAGCCGGGTAGGGTAGGGGACAATCCTGCAGGACTCTGGATCCCGCGACCGCGGTTCGAATCCGCGCCCGGCTACCAAAATGTCTTTTTTATAACAAAATGTTTTGATATTGAACAAAGCCTTTATATACGATGCTGAGTTCTTTTGGCTTACTGGTGTATAAAATGAACCGGACAATCGAAGAAAACACATCAATTCCAAATGCGTATACTAACAACCTTTCTACTTCTGTAAAGGTATACGCTTATAGCTATTAGCGATTGTTCATTTGTGCTACTATCAATACCTAGAAAATATCTAGGAGGATTTATTATGTTATCAACAAAGGTTAGTAGATATGATATTATTTCTCAACAGGAAAAGGCATTAAGAAGAATGGTCAGGGTAGGTGAGAAAAGCTCTCCATGGCTAAAGAGCCAGCTTAGGGACGCCGGACTCACGGCAGAGGACATCAAGACCAAAGAGGACCTCTCCAAAATCCCTTTTACGACCAAGGACACTCTTAGGGACAACTACCCGTTCGGCCTCTTGGCATGCCCGCTAGAAAAGGTTGTGAGATTCCATGCATCATCAGGCACTACCGGCAAGTCCACAGTGGTGTACTACACCCAGGAGGACATCAACGTCTGGTCAGGCCTCATGGCAAGAGTATTGAAGACAACTGGTCTTTCAAACAAGGACATCATGCAGATAATCTACAACTATGGATTCTTCACGGGCGGCTTTGGTTTCCATTACGGCGCTGAAAAACTTGGCGTTTCCGTAATACCCTCCGGCTCTGGGAACACGAAGAGGCAGCTGGAGATAATGAAGGACTTCAACACAACGTCCTTCACAAGCACGCCTTCGTACGCACTCCACCTGGCAGAGATGGCCTCTGAGATGGGCATAGACCCAAACAGGGACCTGAAGCTCAGGCAGGGTGTATTTGGCGGAGAGCCTTGGTCTGAAGCCATAAGGAAGCAGATCGAGAGCTCGCTGGGGATAGATGCATACGACAACTACGGCCTTTCGGAGATGTGTGGCCCTGGGATCGCATGCGAGTGCGAGGAGAAGGACGGCCTCCACTTCTGGGAGGATTACTTCATCCTGGAGGTCATAGACCCAGATACCGGAGAGGTCCTGGAAGAGGGAGAGAAAGGGGAGCTTGTCTTCACCCCGCTTTGGAAAGAGGCCATGCCCCTGTTACGATACAGGACCAGGGACATATCAAGGATAATAAGCGATGAGTGCGAGTGCGGCCTTCCGTTCAGGAAGATCGAAAGGATCACAGGAAGGAGCGACGACATGCTCATAATCAAGGGAGTGAACATATTTCCAAGCCAGATCGAAGAGGTCATATCCCAGCATCCCGCTTTCAAGGGGCACTACCAGATAGTGGTCGAGAAAAAGGGATTCATGGACGCCCTGACGATAAACATGGAAGTCACGGACAAGCTGTTCTCTGGAAACCTGAGCGACCTACTGAAGGTGCAAAGGGAGCTTGAGGAGAGCATAAGGTCCACATTCTTCATATCAGCTGATGTGAAGCTTGTGGATGAGGGCAGCATGCCAAGATCGGTAGGCAAGGCCCAGAGAGTTATAGATTTAAGAGGAGATAAAAATGATAATAGGTCTTGATGACACTACTTTCTTTCTAGCATTCGGGATACCGGTGCTGATTGTAATTGTATTATTGATATGGGGAAGGATCTACAACCCCGGAGAGGATTAAAATGGCAGAATTCTTTAAGATATTAACAGTTGTGATATACTTTGTTGTGCTGATGTCGATTGGAACGATAGCATCAAGAAAGATCAAGACATCCCAGGATTACATCCTTGCCGGAAAGAATCTAGGGTTTTGGGTCTTTGTGTTCCTTATAGTCGCCTCAACGACATCGGGAATGACCCTTCTGGGGTCGTCCGGCCTCGGGTACGTGACCGGTTGGCCTACGATATGGGAACAGATATTCGTTCCCCTCACAGTGGCCGTCTGCATAATCCTATATGGCGCAAAGATGTCCAAGATAGGACGCATACGCGGATACATGACGGTGCAGGACTACTTTGCTGACAGATTCTACAGCAAGCGAAAGATCAGGGGCATTGCAGGCATCTCTGTCATTGCCACCAGCCTGGTCTACCTTGTTGGGCAGTACACAGCGATCAGCATCGTGCTTGTGTGGATATTCAACATATCGCATGCCCAGGCATTGCTTATAGCCGGGACCATAGTGTTCCTGTACGTTATGCTCGGCGGCCTTTACGCCGTTGCATGGACGAACACGATCCAGGGCCTTGCGATCATAATAGGCGTATTGATCCTTGCCCCGATAATAATCAATTCCGCCGGTGGAATGTCTTTCATTAACAGCACTCTAGCATCCATTGACCCGAATATGATAAAGTTGTCATACCCGTCGGCTTACGCCGGGTACGCGTTTGCAACTCCGGCCTTCCTGCTGTCATTCTTCTTCCTGTTGGCATTGGGATTAGGTTCAAGCCCGCACATCATCAACAACGTGCTCGCCGTCAGGAAACAAAAGTACTTCAAGTACGCACCGGTGGCCGCATTCGGTATCTATGTAGTGGTAATGTACCTTATCAAGATAGTCGGCTTCTCTGCCAGGGCATTAGTGGAAAACGGCGAGATGGCCGTGCCATACTCGGATTATGCTTTCGTTGCTTCGGTTGAGCATATCCTGCCAGACGCCGTATGGCCCATATTCGCTGTTATAGTGCTTGCGGCCGTCATGTCAACGACGGACAGGATCATGCTCACTATCGGTAACACCGCTAGCTGGGACATATACAAGAACATCTTCAATCCAAATGCGGATGACAAGAAGATCACGATGTATTCCAGATTGGTCGTGTTCGCGGCAGCTATCGTGACAATGATACTTGCCATAAATCCCCCAGAACTTCTGGCCTGGTTGATATGGATGACCATCGGCATCACATTGTCTGTGTTCGTAGTGCCGCTTGTTGCAGGCCTTTACTGGAAGCGCGCAACAAAGGAGGGCGCAATGGCAGCAATGTTACTTGGTTTCGCAACAGCTGTGGTATTTGGATACATGGACAAATATGTCAGCAAACTGCCAATGCACTTTTCAATGTACAGCTTCATAATAGCCGTAGCGGCAATGGTCATCGTGAGCCTGCTCACCAAACCGCCGCCAAAGGATGTCATAGAGAGGACCTTCACAGGTCCTTTCATAAGCATTAAGGAGGAAAAATAGATGGATGTTATATCGGTCTTTATTCAAAATAGACCGGGCAGACTATCTCAGATCCTAAAAGAAGTCGCATCGCTGAAACTTTATGGCTTCTCCATAGCTGACGCCGGCGAGTTCGGCATTGTGAGGCTATGCCTTGAGGAGCCCCAACTGGCAGTCAAAAAACTGAGGAAGCATGACCTTATAGCACATGTGACCCCTGCAATAGCCATAAGGGACAGCAAACTGATGGAAACGATCAACATATTTGATGAGAAGAACATCAATATAGACGAGGCCATCTACGCAGTCAATCTTGAGGGAATGTCATTGGTCGTGCTCAAGGTCTCTGATACCCCTAAAGCCAAAAGCATGTTAGAGGAGAACGGCATAGACACCTTTTAATCCTCTTTAATTTTTCCTTTTATTATTACTTTTTTTCCATCATAGCTCCAAGGCACATTTCCAAACAAGTTTATCACATCCAGATTGGTTGCCAGATGCCCTGTCAGCATCGGTGCGGGCAAGATGCTCTCAGACCCGATAAGGGAGAGAAATGGCACTATCTGGTCCGGAAGGTGCCGGTCAACGCTCCCTGACCTGATTATGTCCAGCAGACCGCTGGCCGCGCGACTTCCCACCTCCTCCGCCAACAAGCCTTTTTTCCCCAGGGAAGAGAATCCGATGGGAAGATCTCCGGCCCTGGCCCATAATGTCAAGGAGCTTCCGACACCAAAACCACCTCTGTCAATCGACGTGGAAGTGTTTTCCGTATTCAGGACGCCCACGGCCCCTGCGATCTGCCTAGACGCGACATCCTCCCCAAGACCGGCAGAGCAGGACGACAAAAAGATACGGGATGGTTCACCTACGCCTGCCGAAGACAACGGGGCCCTATCGGCCCATGGCTCGACATGAAGGCTGACAAGCCCGCCGCCTTTGGGATAGTAGCCCCTCCTTAGCACCTCAAGCTTTGTCCGGACACCCATCATCTCAAGGGCCTTTAGGGTAACGTTCCCGTAGTAGTCCACAGTCGGGCTCCATGGGACATCTGTGCCGCCCCTTATCCTTATATCGGAAGGTCCATCCGCGAACAGGAGGGGAAGCAAAAGGGCATGCAGCATCAATGTCGTTGATCCCGCGGTGCCAATGTCAAACTCGTATTTTCCAGAATATATGCCACTGGGACGGAATCGCACTTCCATCGCCCCTATTCCGCCGCCAGTGAGGCGTCCTTTGGTTATCTTCCTGAAGGCTTCCAAAGTGGCCAGGTGCTGCGGCCTAAGCCCGGGATTTGGCCTGTTGGACCTTATATTCCCTATCTCTATCTCGGTTCCATGTATGGCTGAGAGGCCCAATGATGTCCTAAGGACCTGTCCGCCTCCCTCCCCATGGCTGCCATCGATGGATATCATAATTTATATATCTTGTTTGCATTTATTTATTATGAATTGCGGCTGGTCAGAATATTTACATGATGGAGACAAATACTATGTCGTGGCATCTGGGGATGTGGGACTGGAAAAGCTTCTTTTGAGGGAGACCTCTCCCCCTTTGACACAAAATGACCCTATGATGGAATCCATTGCGAAAGGGGCAGCACAGTGGATAATGGACGGCAAGGAATTCGAAACAGGACTCAATGTCAATGCCACACCCTTCCAGGAAAGGGTCTACAAGGCCACTTGCATGGTGCCCAAGGGCAAGGTGACCACATACGCCGCAATAGCTGATCACTTGGGTTGCAGGGCATACAGGGCTGTGGGACAGGCATTGAACAAGAACTGCCTTCCACTGTTCATCCCCTGTCACAGGGTTATAAGAAAGGACGGCACCCTGGGCGGGTTCGAGACAGGAACAGACCTCAAGGAAAAGATCCTGAAGGGCGAAGGCGTAGGGATAAAGGATGGCAAGGTGGATCCGTCTTGCATCTTGCGCCAACTTTAATTATAGCTCCCAGAAGGGCCTATGTCCTTCTTTGGCCCCCTCCTCCGCCACATTACAGCAGAGTATATTATCGCCATCGCAGTGATTGCAAAAGAAGCCAGCGTTACGAAAAAGTGCGTGTCTGTGACCCTTGGCAACATGTCAAAGGCAGTGTAGAGTATCCAAACTGAGACAACTATCACAACTATTCCGCTGCCACCCCATATCAACGCCCTGAAATGCTTTGACCAGCGGACCTTCTTCGCCACGTCAGTGGTCCCCCCGCTCAAAAGGCCGATGAAGAAGAATGGGAGCATGACACCTACTGAGAAAGACGCTATCAGCGTGATCCCGAAAGCCATGTCCCCCTTGTCAACTATCTGTGTAAGGATGACCACGAGGGCAGGGGCCGCGCACGGAAGCTTGACGGCAGAGAATATGACACCCAATATGACCGCTCCCAGCAAACCCTTTCCACTGACAAATCGCTTTACCATCTGCGAAGAGAAGTTCTTCGTAGATACGGGCAGCTCGATCGCCTGTATGACGTAATTGATCAGATTCAGTCCCAATAGGAAGGTTATGATGCTGCCAAATAGCGACATGTAGAACTTGAAGTTTGTAAGCTGTTTTCCCAAGAGCGCCATCATAACGGCTATGAAAGTATACATTATGACCAGGCCAAGCCCAAAGAACATTGACTTTGCCATTGCCTCTGACTTCTTGCGTGAGGTCCCGGCGGTATATGCCAGGATAAATGAGAGCACGGCCATCAGGCAGGGCGAGAACGATGAGAAGAACCCGAGCGTGAATGCCACAGGTATGGACCATTGCGTGATGTTGGAGTATCCCTCCCCCTCCCCGGCTATGTAATCCTCGATTATCCCGTCCAGTCTCTCATATGTGGTCTCAGGATGCTCTATCTTGGATTCGCTGTTGATGGCCACGGCAGGATTCATCGTGAAACCGTAAGACGTGAAAAGGTCCCAACCTTCTGTTGAGAACACATCATACTCTATCACCTTCAACTGGGGACCATACTTCTCCTTCAACAACTCCAATGAAGGTTTTAACGCGTCGCAAGCGTCGCACCCCTCCTCATAGAAGTATTCCATGGTCACCAAGGCTTCCTCGAAGTAAGAGTCGATTATGGACGTTACCCCGTCCTTTGTGAATATCTCTGAGGAATAGTTGAGCTTGGTGTCGCCTATCACAAGGGAAGGCACCTTGGTGAATCCATAAGACGTGTAAAGGTCCCATTCGTCCCAAATTTCATATCTCGTGACTGAGATGGTCCCGCTGTATTCAGACTCTATCTCATCCAGGATAGGTTTGAACGCGTTGCATTCATCACATCCCACCTCATAAAAGTAGATGACCTCCAGATCCTCGGACCCTGATGAAGCAGGGATCAGCATTACCAGAAAGATCGCCGCTAGTAGCAGTCCTGCTATTTTTCCCTTCCTATCCATCTTTTCCTCACCACTATAATAGAAACAAAGGCCATAATAAATACAGCTAAAGCGTAGTAGTACTTATAATCGCTCCCCGTAGTATTTTTAGGAATATTTATAAACGTTTCTCCAGCCTCGCTGAAGGCCTCGCCGTCATTGCTGAAATAAGATATTTCAACACCCATACTGACATCCCCATATACGCCCTCTGGCACATGCAGAGGTATAAGCACTGAACCCGTTGTCGTTATCTCGTCTATCATCTCATTGTATAATTCTTCATCCCCGATGCTGATGGACGTTGTGATGTCCTTTGCCTTTAGCCCCCCCTCGTTGACAAGGCTGAAAATTATGTTCCTGCCCTCCTGCAGTATCTCATACTCCATTTGCGGCCTCTGCGGCCTCACCTGTATCCTGAACGTGACATTCTCTGAGTAGAGCTTGAAGTAGTCGTCATAGTATACTATGTTCAGGCCCAGGTCATAGAATCCAGGGTCCAGGTCGGACGTGTTGATATATATCGTCGTTGGATATGTGTCCGAGGACAACAGGCTGTCAAAGCTGTCAGGGGAGACGTACCCCTCTATCTCACCGTATATCGATATCTTGACATCGTTTGCGTTACCGGCCCCGCTGTTGGTCAATGTAACGGGAAGCTCTGCGTTCAGGCCGCCTATCACATCGCACACCCTGTTGCACATGTACTGGATCTTGGGAACATCCCTCTCCAGCGCGACATTGTATGTGTGCGTCAATGTGAATGGGAAGCAGCCGCCGTCACATTCACCCAGTGTCCCCTCAAACACAATTGGGATGTCATACGTCCCATTTGGCGTGTCGGAACCCCACTTGATGTACAGCCCCCCGTTTACATTGTAATCGCTTGGAAATATGCTTGGGAGATTGAAAGGGGGGCTTATGTCAAGTATGTGCGCCAGTGTCTCATCGTCCATGGAGTCTATGTCAACGTATGCCACGCAATCATTGCAGGGGTATATTGTCGTATTCTCGATATGTATTGAAAAGTTCACTATGTCCCCGGGCGCCACTGTGTCATTATAGTCAACAGACATGGTAGGCTCATTTGTCTCGATCGACATAAGAATGAGAAGAGCTAATATTGGGAGAGAATACAACTTCATTCTATTATAGATTTCAAGTTAAAAATATAAAACTTTCCAGTTCTTCAACATAAAAGATCTAAAATCCGTACTTGCCGATGAGCGGCACGAAAACGCAATGCCCATGGGATGTAACGCTCAATCCGCCGTCGCCTTGGAGGGTCCCGACCCTCAGCTCCTGCATGCCGGGCGATGTGCCTATGGGAGCTATTATCTTGCCTTTTGTGGAAAGCTGTTCGACAAGAGGCGCCGGAAAGCCTGGCGAGGCGGCTGTTACAATTATCCTGTCGTAAGGGGCGCCCTCCTTGTGGCCCAGCGTGCCGTCCTTGCATAAGACACTGACCTGTCTTCCACATGATGACAGATTGTTCCTCGCCGTTTCACAAAGCTCGGCGATCCGCTCTATGCTGGTAACATTGCCGTTCCCGACAATATGGGCAAGCAGGCATGCATTGTATCCAGAGCCAGTTCCGATCTCAAGGACCCTGAGGCCCTCATGTAGGTCTGACGCCTCCAGCATGATGGCTATCATGGAAGGGGCGGATATGGTCTGATGCGAACCTATCGGAAGCGGCCTGTCCTCGTAGGAATAAGGCTTCATTTCCCCAGGGACGAATCTCTCCCTCCAGACAGAGAGAAATGCCCTCTTGACACTGGGGGAACTGATGTAACCCCTCCTTTCAAGGTCATCCACAAGCCTGGCGCGTAGATCCTCAGGACCCATCATACGCCTCCAAGAGCTGTATTGCAAGCCCCTTTGAAGGTTTTCCGTATATTCTCTTGATCTCATCGCCGTATGCGCTCTGTCGCTTTCCGCGGGTCGTTATCATGGAAGTGACCTCGAACGTTGTCTTACCTATCTGGAGCACATCGCCGATACGGAACAATCCATCCCGTTCGACCTTGACCTTGAAAGAAAGAGTCTTGTTCGGTATATGGACCGACACGCCGATCACCATGGGATATGAGAGGGAAATGCCCCAGATGGAATCTATCTTTGATGCCTCCATTGACTCCACCCTCTTGTTCCCCACCTCTATCGAGTGTATCTCGACCGTCTCGCCATTCACGTCCAGGACATCACCCACGTTCAGCGTTGCGCGCTCCTTAACGCTGGCCCTGGACTTCACAGAGTTTTCCCTGCGGTTTATGATCACGGGCACGGTGATATCCTTTTCCTTTTCCTTGATTATCTTGAATATCTCATTGCATTCAAGGCATTTCACTGTGAGTTCCCTGCCCCTTTGCTTCAATATCTCATATTCCTCATGTGGACAATCCATGTTTTTTCACCCTAACAGCAATATATCGATACTATCACATTTATAAATTATATCTTCATTTTTTAGTTATGAAAATAGAGATCATCGCAAGGGGGCACAAAAATATCACCGCAAGGCACAAATCGACGATAGAGATGACAAAGGACAGGGACCTTGGACCAAAGGGCGACTGTATCGTGGCAGTATGCGCGGACAAGGCCTTTGGCGACCTCAGCGACGGCCAAAAAGAGGAGCTCAGATCGTCCTGCATCAGGGTGACGTTCTTTTGCAATGGACGAATATGGTCGGTCGATGGACAGGGAAAAAAAGGCCTCAAGATGGAAAGTAAGACGGAGATGGTCATCAGGAAGAGCGATTTTGAGTGCGGCAGAACACTGATGGTGGGCGCGGACAAGGCTTCATGCGACATTCCCCATGAGCTTGTGGAATTCCTGAGGGACCCTGAAAACGAGATCAGGATAACCATCGAGACTATAGGGAAACCAGGTAACAGTTCTTCTCGTCAAAGTAGCCGCACCTGAAGTTCTCAACGGGAAGGCCCAGCCTGTTCGACAGCATCGTCACATACCAGTAGACCTGTGTGGACGCGTATCTCTCCTTTTCCGCATTTGGCTTGTAATCCCAGACCTCTATCTTGTCCGTAAGCCTCAATAGATCTATGTGCCCTGTTAGCGGATAACAAAAATCATGCTTCTCGGCCTCCTCTTCCTCAAGCCATACCGGGACCTCCACGGCCACAGAGTCTATGTCGTTCTCAAGGAGGAACATCTCCACCCTCGAGTGGTTTGACGAGTACTTGTCATGGTAAAGTTTCTTTCCATACTCTGTGAACTTTGTCAGTGGGTGCCTTACCCTCTTGACATATAGCCTTGGCTTTTTCAGGGATGAGGCCCTGGGCTCCTGGCAAAAGAATACGTGCGGGCATATGTCCATGGCCTCGAAATAGTCAATTATCGTGCCTGACACGTCAGTATTTGAATGGCCCGACAGCTTTTCCCTGTCGTACCTGAACCAGTAGTACCATCCGTGCTTGAAGCTTTTTGATATTATCATCCAAATCTACCAATTACTTCCTCATATATCTTGATCGTTCTCTTCGCCACATACTCCCATGTGTAATTTTTGGCAGTCTCGATCCCGTTGTTGATAATCTTATCCCTTAGGGCAGTGTCCGAGTCTATCTCGGCCAGCAACGGTATCAGCTCTTCATCGCGATCATACAAAAAACCGTTCTCCCTGTCGGTCACGATCTCCTGGATGGTCTCCCCGCGCTTAGAGATCGTTGGGACCCCGGCAGCCATGGCCTCAAGCACTGCAAGGCCAAAACCCTCCTCTGATGATGGGAAGACGAGCGCCTTTGCCCTTTCCAGAAGCTCAGGCACGTTCTCTACATACCCCGTGAACGTGGCATTGACCTTCCTCTTCTCGGCCAGCCACTCAAGCCTGGGCCTTTGGGTGCCATCCCCTGCCACGACAAATCTCTCCTTGCTGCCCGCCAGCGCGTCTATCACGGTATCGACGTTCTTTTGGGCAATGAGCGCCCCAATGTAGAGAAGGTACTCCTTCTTTGTTTCAGAAGGGATGAATCTGGATGTGTCTACTCCATTTGGTATATGGGTGCTTGGCGTGTCCGATATCTCCCCAAGCTGGCGCTGCAGTGACTTGCTGACGCATATGACATGATTGGAATTCTTAAGGGCCAGGTTTATCAGGTATTTTCCAATTGTGCTCTTGTACATGAAGTTGATATCGCTTCCGTGAGCCGTGATAACGCTTGGGATGCCTATCTTTTCTGTCATTTTGCTCCCCACGTATCCGGGGGGCGCAAGATAATGTGAGTGAACGATGTCTATGTCATGCTCCTTTATCATGGCCTCTGCCATCTTGGGGGCATTCCTGATAAATGACAATCCCCTGAATCTGGGCCATGTATCCACCATCATGATATTTTCATCTACGGGGGGAAGGTGGTCCTTGTATGTCAGGACATAGAGATTATGGCCCATATCGGTCAATTTTGACCCAAGATTGAAGGTGTGTGTTGCTATGCCGCCGATGTGGGGCGGATACAGGCCAATAAAAAGAACATTCATAAAATAAATAAAAAAGGAATTATTTATAATTTATTGCTTTGCCCGCCCTAGCGCCATGTGGGCCCTTGTAAGGTCTCTAGATGCCAATGCGCCTATCAGCGAGAGCTCTCCTGCCAAAACGGTGCTTGCAAATATCTCTGCCAGAGCCTTGCAGTTGTCTCCAGGATTGTCACCGCTGCCGTAAAGACCAAGGACCTCAAGCGCCTCCTTTTGCGTTGGAAGCGATGTGCCTGCCCCGAAGGTCGCCAAAGGGACGTCCGGAAGTGTGACGCAAGCGTAAAGGTCGCCATCGACCTCCTCCATCATCGTAAGGCCGTTTGAGGCTTCGACCACATGAGCCAGGTCCTGGCCGGTGGCAGCAAAGAAAGCCGCGGCTATGTTGGCAAAATGAGCATTGAATCCGCCTAGGGACCCGGCCATTGCAGATCCCACGAAGACCTTCCTGTAGCATACCTCTTCCATCTTCCTGGCGGTCGTCTTCAATTTCTTCTCGACCAGTTCCTTGGGTATGAGCACCTCAGAGAGAATCGATTTCCCCCGCCCCATAACGAGATTTATGGCAGAAGGCTTCTTGTCAACGCACATGTTACCGGACACGGAGACAAGCCTGGCCCATGGAAACTTCTCCTCAAGGAAGGAAGCGATCGCATCGCTTGCCTTGGTGGCAGAGTTCATGGCCATGGAATCGCCCGTTGAGAACTCGAATCTGATGAACAGATTCCTGCCTGCGAAGAAGGGCCTGAAGGATTCAAGCCTTGTGAATCTGGTCTGAGAGTCGGATACAGACCGGACCTCTTCAAAGTTGTCCCTTACCCAGTCCGCAAGCAATACCGCATGCGAGATGTCGGGCACCTTGAACAATGGGGCCCTAGTCATGCGGTCCCCAACTATCCTTGACACTGCCCCACCGGACTGTGTTATGACGCTGCTTCCCCTGTTCGTTGATGCTATGAGGGCGCCCTCAGATGTGGCAAGGGGTATGTAATACTCCCCATTGGCATATTCCCCATTTACCCTCATTGGGCCTATCATGCCCATTGGTATCTGGGCGGCGCCTATGGTGTTCTCGGCATTCTTTCCGCTTACCTTGTCAAAATCCAGGGAATTGTTGGAGATGGCAGGGTATTCCTTGTCAGTAAGATCCTCAAGGAACTTCCTCCTGATCTCAGTAGCCTTCTTGCTTCCATATATCTTATCAAGAGAATGGAATCTTAGCTCTCCGCTTCTCAAGCCCTTGAAGATCTCTTTTTCATTCATTCAATCATCTTCATCGATCTTATTGTCCATTGCTTTATGCACTTCCCAAAACCCTCCAATACAAAAGGCTTGGAGCTTCGCTTCACATGTTGGACACTGGAACAATTCGCCATCGATCTCTGGCGCATCTATATCTGATTCGCATACTGGACAAACTAACATCATGTAATTACCACCGATTTTTTATTTATATTTCAAAAAAAGCAAATAAAAAACTTACTATTTTTATCCAGTTTTATGGGTGAGCCCCATAACACCAGATCTTCTGACCCTCTCGGCAAGGCTTATGCAAAGTATGGCCTTTACCAGATCTCCCAATAGGAATGGTATCACCCCTAGCTTCATGGCCGAGTACAGGCCTATGTCCAAGAAGTTTATCAGCTGTAAGATCCCGAAGAAATATATCGCTACTATCCCTGCCCCAAGCGCTATCGAGTCCCTGGCAATGTATTTTTTGTTCTTGCTTGATGGAAATAATAGGAATCCTCCCTTCTCGGATATGAGGCCGACTACATACGCTCCAACGATGAAACCTATTATGTAACCGCCCGTGGGTCCAGTTATCACCCCGATCCCCGATGTGCCTCCAGCGAAGACTGGGAGCCCTATGGCGCCCATCATCATGTAGATGAACTGTGAAAGGGCCGCCAATCTGGCGCCCAGCAGCAATCCAGACAACAAGATAAAGAACGTTTGAAGTGTCAGTGGCACCGGTATGAAAGGTATCTGGATGAAAGCCCCTATAGCTGTTAATGTGGCAAATAATGCGACCAAAGCCAAATCTGCAGATTTCAAGATTATCACATTGTAAACATTTTTATAAGAAAAGTTGACAATCATTTATAAAATTTTTGGTATGCGGATAATATTTCTGAAAGCAAGCTTTTTATACTACGATAATATTATTTCATTGATGTGCTGTTCTAGAAATACGGCAATTTTGCTGATTATTTCAATAATTGCTGTAGGAACTTTCATGTACCCAACCCAGTTGGCGGCTGCCAGCGTTAAGTCGACAGGCACCATAGAGATAGAGCTGAACAAGGAGCAATCGATCATCGTCGGCGAGAATTACGAGTATACTATCGAGCTGACAAATCTTGATGCATGCGACAAGGAGCTGTCAACGGACTTCTCGTGCATTCCGACCATAGCCGTAAACATCAAGCAGATGGATATTGAGACAAAGGACATCATCGGATCTGAAAATCTTGAGCATATGAACTTCGGCGTCCATGACCTGAATATGCTGTACGACGATATCACGATAGTGTCATTGAACGTGTTGAACATTGCCGTATTGGACAACAAGGCCAGGATAGAGGTCGCCTATAAGAGCCAGGTCGTTGAGACGAACATTCTTGAGGTGTCGGCAAGGGACAATATAAACACTAACAAGTCCCAGACATACAAGGTGGAGCTTAAGATATCGAACAATAGTGATGAGTCCATAGAGACCACCATAACTGTTGATGATATGGCCTCGGCACAGTATGTGCTGGTAGACGACCAGGAGCTGCGCAGGGACGGTGAGCTCCCATTGACGCTTCAGCCGGGCGAGAGGACCATAATGCTGACATTCGTTCCCCTGCTTGAAGGCCATCACTGGCTCTCCATCACAATAGACAACGTTCAGAAGAGAATACCTGTTCTTGTGCATTCATCTGAAAGCTCGTCCACGAACATATTGGTAGACGAGGCAAATCTAAAAGAGATACTTGAGGATGAGAACATAATATTCGACATTAAGATGGACAGCACGTACCTATTCGGATTCTCCTTCGTACTCCTCGTCTTCGGCGGCGTACTCGGGTTCGTCTATGGTGGCGGCCCTTCTCCTCCTGCTAAAAAGTATAAGCGCTGAAAAAAACACAATTATGGATACGGCCGCAATGGAGACATAGACCATCTTCATGAACTTCTGATGTTCCCTCTCCTCTTGTTCAAGTTGCAGCTGTAGCTCAATCTCATCAATCTTATCCTGGGAATCCGATATGTATGAGTCACACTGTGCAACTGCCTCCGCCTCTCCTAGGGACAGGTACTGGTTCTTTGCATTCTCAAATGAGCTTATGGCGCCCTCATAATCCTCATCCCCATAAAGTGTCAAGGCATATTCGTATGTATTGGCGACCAATATGTATGAATCACACATTGATATCTTGTCATTACACTCCGCAACCTTGTCTGCATCGCTGAAAAGGAGTGAGGCGTCTGCATAGAGCTGCTTGGCCTGTGCATACTCGCCTGATCCATAAGCATACTCTGCCTGGTCAAAGAACCCAGTGGCGTCCACCTGGCTCTGACAAAAAGATATAAGCTCGTTTATCGCGTCTATCGTCTCCTTGTTTGAAGTGAAGGCCTTTGCCTCTTCATAAAAATCCATGGACATCTGCCAATTCTCCCTCTCGAACTCTGAACCGGCCTTGTCGTAGGTTATGAAAAAGTTGCAGCTTCTGAGCCTGACCTCGCTAGTTGATGCCATTGTGTCATTGCCGATCTCGTTATATATGTCAATGATCTCCTCATACAACGCCTTGGCAGACTCGTATTCCTCCTCAAAGTACAGATTTTCCGCCTCAATGAACTTCTCCTTGGCAAGCATGTAATTGTTGCAGTCCTGAATCTTCAAATTGCACAGATTTATCTTTGTCTGATTCTTTGATGCCTCATAGATCTCTATGGCATCGTTGAATAGATTGATGGCGTCTTCAAACTGGCCATTTCCCATGGCATCGATCCCATCGGAGTAATATCCATCCCCAATTACCTCGATCCCCAGCAACAGCTCATCAATGAGCGCGACAAGGTCATCGTAGTTGATCTTAATGTCGCCTTCCAGCTTTACATCCTCATTAATGATTATTACGGGCACGCCGCCAATATTAAAACGAAAGGAATACTCGTTCCATATCTGTTGATTAGACGTTGCATTGATGTTTATCTTGTCAACATTGACAAGGTCTCCATAATGTTCCTGAATATCTTCCAGGACGGCAGAAGTCGCCTTGCAGTGGGAGCATCCAGTAGAATAGAAGTACTTTATCTCTATGGGGGCTGCCTCTATGCTGGGCAACATGGATAACAGTAGCACAAATAAAAGGAATAAACCCACTTTTTTCATCAAGTTGATTCTAAAATAACATTATATAAAATTAATGTTAAAAAAACATAAAAAAAAGAAAAAGGAAAGGATTAAGACAATGAGTGTATCATGTCAAGTGCTGCCTTTGCGGTTGCGGCCCTGTCTGATCCAGCTATGACCAATACATCCTTACCGAATGCGTAAACATCCTCAAAGAGCTTTGAGTCACCAGATGAAGTGTCCCACTCATCGAACGTTGTGAATCCAAGGTCGACCAGTTCCTGGACCAGTGCGTTGGCTACTGGACCACCTACGAGCACAAGGTTGTACTGGCTCTTTAGGTCTGGGTCGTTCTCGACATCGATGTCAAGCGCGACAAGGGTCGTTGGATCTATGTCAACGTATGTAGTGGACTTCGTTGGTGCAAGCTCCTCTACCTTTGTGAGCACTATGTCTCCGTCAATCCTGTAGTCTGTGTGTATGTCGTCCTCTACCTCAAGCGTGAAGTAGTTGTTTCCGTCAAGGTCGTCAAGGCATACCATAAGCTTGTCGCTGCACATTCCTGCCAGCTCGACAGGTGTTGCAAGCCATAGCTCAAGTATGGGCACGCAGTTGTAGTCAGCGTACTCGGACTCACGTACACTAGGCAAGTTGTTGACATCATACAATGTCCAGACATCTGATGCATCGAAGTTGGGGTTACCCTCAGTCCATAGTGCAAAGTCGTTGTCGAGGTCTTTTTGTGTCCCACTGATAAATTGTACACCATCTTCCTCACCGACAATATCGTCAGCTGGTATGATGTCAAGGTACCATTCGAGCTCGTCCCCACCACAGCTTGATATTACATATGGTTTGTAAAGGTCGTCTGTGATCGTGTCACATGGGCCTGGGTAGATCTTCTCAGTAAGGCAGCCCTCATCGATAAGATTGTATGCGTGGTACTCTACAACGTAGTTACCTGCTGCGCCGATAAGCGTCTTAACGAACTTGACCGCAAATACAACTTCGGAAGTTCCGCATGTGTCCTCAACGAAGGCAATTGTGTCGTTCTCCTCGTTGTTTTCGTCTCCATCACCGACTGAT
>Ga0272442_10004631_pt1 | contig 18736 bp, 13 predicted proteins | sample SSMForm2O_FD_200262 | JGI IMG/M metagenome (GOLD analysis project Ga0272442, IMG submission 200262) | Marine sediment archaeal communities from Little Sippewissett salt marsh, Falmouth, MA, United States - SSM-Form-2O | ecosystem: Environmental > Aquatic > Marine > Wetlands > Sediment ... | reverse complement strand
GACAGGTCTAGCTCCGGGTTTGGGGTGTTCATGGTTGCAATAGACCAGAGCATGGGCTGCACGGCAATCTGCATGGACGGGTCGATACCCGGCGGGACCGGCTGACTGATAGCCGCGGCGGCAGCACTGACGGGGAGCGTGTAGGGCGAATTATTGTCGGAATCGTCGAAGACCCAGCCGTAGTAGTTATAAGCAAAGGAAGCCGGCCACCAGTGCGCGCACGCGGAAATCAGCCCGTCGCCGTCCGGGTCCGGGTTGAGGATGGTCGAACCGTCCTCCATGACCATGTCGTCCGCAACGACGCGTGTGCCGGACGGACACACGAAGATCATCGGGTCCGTCAGGTATTCGGGGTAAATCGCCATCAAATTCGGACTGACGAGTGTCCCTGTTGGCGCGCAACTGGCCGCTCCCTGGTACATCAGCGTGGGGTACTTCTCGCCTTTCGCTTCGTTCGCGTACATTTTGAAGACCACGCCGAATTGCTTGAGGTTGTTTTGGCAGCTTGCCCGCCGGGCCGACTCGCGGGCCCGGGCCAGTGCCGGCAGCAGAATGGCGGCTAAGATACCGATGATGGCGATGACAACCAACAGCTCAATCAGGGTGAATCCTTGTCTCGCTTTCCTGTTCATTGCTTCTTCCTCCTGAGTAGTCCAAGAATGCTGGCATGCACCAAACTGCGAAAAGTACCAATGCGCCATCTATCAGTCTAATTGAGATCGCTGCGGCCGTCAATGGCAAATATCAGTCTCTTGGGATCTTCCGGACAACCCGAGAGCAATCCATCCATCCGCGCCGGCGATGGCGGCGCACACGGCAATAGTGGTCATGTCCAGCAGCTTGTGCTTCTTCTGGCCGTCCAATCGCGGACCCTCCCTTCGTCCAAGACACGCCAAGAACAGCGATCTAGTCTTCATGATCCCATTTTGGGTTTCTCGGTGGGGTATGTAGAAAAGGCTCTTGGCGGCCCCAGATACTATCGGCACCGGAAATTACGTGCGATTGCCCTGGAGCCGCACGGGTTTCACGTCTATCCCCGCCAGTGTTATCATAGGGGCTTCGAAAACGCCATCCGGTGGCTTCGCGTCAAGCGGCTGCCGTGGCCCCGGGCCGTTGTGCCCGGAGGTGCCCCCGTCCGGGAGTGCCGCTCCCGTCTGGAAGACTTGGAGAAAACATGACTTTTTTGGAAGCCTTAGCCCAGCGCATCGTCGTCATCGACGGGGCGACTGGCACCATGATTCAGGAGTTGGAACTCGACGACGCCTACTTCGGCGGCGCCGATTACAAGATGTTGTCCGACCTGCTCACCTTTTCCCAACCCGAGGCCATGAAAGGCATCCACCGCGCCTTCTTCGAGGCGGGCGCCAACGCGGTGGAGACCAATACGTTCGGCGCCTCGCCCATGCGCCTCTCCGAATACGACTTTGCGGGGCTTGACCTGTCGCGTTTCGCTCCGATTCCCTGGGGCATTGACCTGCGCACCATCGCTTATGACGAGTTCTCCTACTATCTGGCGCGGCGTGGCGCAGAGATCGCGTGCGCGGCGCGCGACGCCTACCGCGCCGACCCGGGCTACGACGGACGCCCGCTTTTTGTCCTGGGATCGATGGGGCCTTCGAACCGCGTGATCGCGCACACCAAGGCCAATCTGGCCGAAGCCACCTTCGACGCCATTCTCGAAAATTTCTGCTGCCAGGCCCGGGGCCTCATCGCGGGCGGCGCCGACGTGCTTCTCTACGAGACCCAACAGGACATCCTGGAACTGAAGGCGGCGGTGTTTGGGGGCCATGCTGCCATGGAGCATGTGGGCAAACAGGTGCCTATCATCGCGCAAGTCAGCGTGGATCAATTCTCGAGAATGTCCATTTTTAACACCGACATCCACGCGGCCCTGGTCACCATCGCGGGCATCGGCGTGGACGTATTCGGCGTCAACTGCTCGATCGGCCCGGACCTGATGGGCCAGACAGTGGAGACCTTGGCTCGCTTCTCGCCCTTGCCCATCTCGGTAGTACCGAATGCCGGCTTGCCGGTCTCCGAAGGCGGCAAGACCGTCTTCAAATTCCCTCCGGACCGCTTTGCGGGCTGCCTGCAGCGTTTCGCAGAGGACCACGGGGTGAACCTCGTGGGGGGCTGTTGCGGTACCACCCCCGCACACATCCGCGCCCTGGCTGATGCGGTGAAGGATCTGAGCCCCAAGCCGCGACGCCCCGAAGCGGGGCTCTACGTATCCGGACCTCAGAAAGCCGTCTTGCTCGACGGGTCCAAGTCCTTGATCCGCTTTGGCGAACGCCTCAATGTGCGCGGCTCGAAGAAAGTCCGCGAGGCCGTCGAGAACGACACCGGGATTGACCATGACACCCTGGAGGAGGTGGCCCGGGAACAGGTGCTGGACCTTGGCTGTGAGGTCATCGACGTGTGCATGGACTCGAACCAAATCGACACGGTCGAGACGCTCAAACAGGTAATCCGCATCCAGTCCGCCGATCTGCCCGGCGCGATGAGCATCGATTCCTTCCAGGTCGACGCCCTGGCGGAAGCGGTCAAGTGCTATCCCGGCCGGCCCATCATCAACTCGATCTCCATGGAGGAAGCCGCCCCGGGCCTGCTCAAACTCGATGCCGTGATTCAGGCCACACGCGCGCACGACCCCGTCTATGTCGGCCTCTGCACCGGCCCCAAAGGCCCGGGGGCGACCGTGGCCGAGAAGCTGGACCTGGCCACCCAGATCCTCGAGCGCGCCCGCAGTAAGTATGGAATTCCCCCGGACCGCATCTTCATCGACGTCAATGTCTTCCCCTTGGGTTCCGAGTCCGTCGAGGGGATGAACTTCGCCACCGAGACGCTCCAGGCCATTCGCCAACTCAAGGCCAAGTACCCGGCGGTTGGCACCACCCTCGGCGTGGGCAACCTCACCAACGGCCTTGCCAAGAAGCCCTACATGCGCAAAGTCCTCACGTCGGTCTTCATCGACGAAGCCCGCAAGTGCGGCCTCGACGCCGCCATCATCAATCCCGCGCACTACGTCTTCGTGCAAGACCTAGACCCCACCGACTATGAACTCGGCCGCAGGGCCGTGCTCGACCGCAACCTGGACGCCTTCGCCGAACTCGAAGTGATTGCCGAAGAAAAGAAGGGCGTCAGTGTCACGCGCCGCGTCACCTACGACGACCTCCCCCTCGAGGAAGCCATCTGCGAGAAGATCAAGGATGGCTTCAAAGAGCGCGAAAGCGCTTCCTTCGCGTACAAGGGCCATACCTATGGCTATGGCGACAAGATCGTGTTACAGGTGGCCCAGGCCCTGAAGAAACAGACGCCCCTCGACTTTATCAACACCCACCTCATGCGCGCTATGGAAGAACTGGGCGAGGGTTTCGGCCGCGGCGAGGTCTCTTTGCCCCACCTGCTGCGGGCCGCTGATGTGATGCGCCAGGCCATGGGCTTCCTCGAAGCCTACATGCGTAACGAAGCGGGCAGCGATCTCCACAGCCAAATCGCGTACAAGGGTACCGTCGTCATTGGGACGGTCTACCAAGACGTGCATTCGATCGGCAAAGACCTCGCTCGGACGCTCCTCGAAAACTACGGCTACCGCGTCATCGATTTGGGCACCATGACACCGCTCCAGCAATTCATCGATGCGGCCAAAGAGCACGAAGCCGATGCCATCGGTATGTCGGCCCTGCTCGTGCAGACCTCGAACCACATGATCACCGTATCCAAGATGATGTGCGAGCAAGGGCTCGACATCCCGGTGCTGGTCGGCGGCGCGCCCGTGAGCGACCGACACGCCGCCTACGTGGCCATGGCCGGGCAAGAGGACCGCTCGCGGATCCGGGCCGACGTGTTTTACTGCCGCACTGCCATGGACGGCGTCAACATCATGAACACCCTCCAGTCCGGTGCGGGCGTGGAGGAATACTATGCCCAGAACAAGACCCGGCTCCTCGACCGGCTCGAGCGCGCCGAGCAACGTATCGCCCGGGACGAGGCACTGCTCGCCAGCCTGCCCCGCCGGGTCATCGCTTTCGACGACCACCGGCTGCCAGACGAGCCGCGCTTCCGCCAACGCCGCTACGAATATCCCCTCACCGAGTTCGCCCGGCACCTGGACAAGCGGACTTTGTTCTCGCTCAACTGGCGTTTCGGCGGCACCGCCTCACGCGCCAAAGCGGGCCACACCCCCGAACAACTCGACGCGCTCCTCGCCGAATGGGTGGAGAAGGCGACGGCGCAGGGCTGGATCAAGCCGCAGGGCGTCATGGGCATCTACCCCTGCCAATCCGACGGGGACCAGGTCATCCTCTACAACCCCGAGGATCCCGGCACCGAGATCGCCCGCCTCGAATTCACCGTGGTCATCGGCGCGGGCCGCAAGGACACGGTGTCCGCGGCCCAGTATTTCCACCCGAAGGATTCCGGCGTTCTGGACGCCATCGGCATCCAGTTGACCACCAGCGGCCCGCAGGTCGAGGAAGCACTCGAAGCCATGAAGGCCGAAGGCGATTCCGAATCCAAACTTCTGCTCCAGGGGCTCTCCGACCGGGTCGCTGAAGATATGGCCGAACACCTGCACGCCGAACAGCGCCGCCTAATGGGGATCGGCCCGGAGCACGGGCAGCGTTGGTCCCCCGGCTACCCGGGCATGCGCAACCTGACCCTGAACAAAGTGCTCCTCGACCTACTCCAGGGCACCCAGCTGCTGGGGGTCCGCCTCACCGAGGCCGGCGAGTTCAGCCCAACCGGCACCACCGCCGCCGCCGTAAGCTACCACCCTGCGGCCCGTTACACCTGATGTAGCCAAGTCGAATCCAAAGCCAAGAGGGATGCTGTCGGCTACGCCGAGGACACCACCAGCCAGAACCGGCTTGCGCCCAAGTGCCCGAAAACGTGCGGACAATGGCCGGGCAAAGCAAAACTTGAGCCTTCCGGTGCGCATTTGCTACTATACCGTGCTTTTGCATCCCCCCCTGTTTGGGGACAACACACTTAGAAAAAGGAGGTGAAGTGTCTTGAGAACTTACGAAGCGCTGTACATCGTCGCGCCGGAATTGGACGACGATGCCATCCAAACGGTAGCCCAAGAAGTGGAAGCCCTCGTGACGAAAAACGAGGGAACTATCGTGCGCTCGGAGATCTGGGGCAAACGGAAACTGGCCTACCCGGTGCAGAAACACACCGATGGCTGTTACGTGTTGTTGCGGTTTACCGCCAACCCGGAATTCGTTGCCCGGCTGGAGGGCTATTTCAAGTTGTCCGAGCCGATCATCCGTTACCTCGTGGTCCACTTCGACGAGCACGCGCTCCGGTTGGAAGCCGAACAAAACCGCCGAAAGGAGGAAGACCTCCGCGCCAGTGCCGCTGGCGGCCGATCGCGCCACGGGCAGGATCACGATGACAATGAAAACGAAGAGGGCGTACAGAAGCGTGCCGCTGCCGCTGCGCGCCGCGAGCGACCTGAGGACGACGATTAAGTAACGGAAGGGAGGAACGGAATGAGCGACCTCCGTGTACCTGACCTCAACAAGGTTCTCCTTGCCGGAAGGCTGACGCGGGATCCCGAACTGAAGTACACGGGAACGGGCCGCGCGTACTGCCGTCTGGGCATCGCCAACACCCGGTACTACCGGACCAAAGAGGGTGAACGCCGCGAAGATACGGTCTTCGTCAACGGTTCCGTGTGGGACAAGCAAGCCGAATGGATCGGTGAGCGTCTGCGCAAGGGCCGCCCCGTACTGATCGAGGGCAATCTCACCAGCTACGAGTTCGAGGACCGGAACACCGGCGAGAAGCGGCGCAACATCGAGTTGCGCATCCAGCGCTTAACGCCGCTGGATTGGGACGAGGACGGCGGGGGCCGCAGCGGCGGTCCGCGTCCAAGCGCGAGTCCGGCGGCACCGGAGCCCCGGCCTATTGAAGAGCCGCTCCCCGAGGACGACATTCCGTTCTAGCGAAACGAAGGAATACCGGGAACCATGGCAAAGATATCCGCCAAGGCAAAAGCCAAGGTCCGCATGAAGCGGTCCAGAAGAAGAAAGAAGAAGAAGTCACAACGACAGAAGGTCTGCCGGTTGACGGTGGATCGCGTTGTATATATCGATTACAAAGATGTGGCCATGCTCAAGCACTACGTGACCGAGCGCGGCAAGATCATCCCGCGCCGGATCACCGGAGCTACAGCCAAGCACCAGCGGATGCTCACGCGGGCGATCAAGCTCGCGCGGCAAATCGCGCTGTTGCCCTACTCGGCGGACTAGGCCTGGGGCCTGGACCGGCCCGAAGGCCCGGCCATGCTGATGTATCTGTGCATATGGATTGGTCTTTTCGTGTTGGCCTTCGCGTTGACCGCCCCCGGACTGATGTCCCTGACGTTCCCGCTGTTTCCCTTGCCGGTCGCCATATACTGGGCACGGGGCCGCGCGCTGTATAGTCTGGGACTGGTGGCGTGTGCGGGTTTGGCATGCGGATTCGGGGCGTGGGCATTGGGCGATTTCGCCCTTGCCGCGGCGGTCGCTGGGCTGGGTGTGCTGATGGGTGTCGCGGCGGTGCGGCGGTGGCGCTTCGGTTGGTGCGTGGCCGTCACGGCCGGCGCGGCCTATGTGTTGGCTGTGGCCGTGACGCTGACCCGCTGGGCAAGTGTGCGACAGAACATCGACATTTTTGTCAATGGCGTCATCGCGCAACTGCAAGAGGAAGGCTCAGGCCAGGACGCTGGCAGTATCGAGGGTATGACCGAAGCGCTTCGCGTCTTCGGCAAGCATTTCGAGTATCTCGGGTTGGGCATGTTGTTCGGCACCGTGTTGCTGTCGGTGACGGTTGCTGTAGTTCTCTTGGCTCGCTGCTTGCGGCGAAGCGGGACGGCAGCACAGCTTCGCGGGTCCTTTCGGACCATGCAGACGCCCGACTGGGTGGTATGGCTGGCGATCGCAACGGCGTTGCTGTGGTTTGTGGACAATCGGTGGCCGAATCACGCGGTCAGGATGATTGCGTGGAACAGCGCCTCGGGTTTGACGACAGTCTACTGGCTGAACGGGTTGTCGATTGTGGTATACGCGATGGGCACGTTCCCGTTGAGCCCGATCGCTTGTTATGCGATCATATTGGCCCTGTTTTGGTTTCAGGCGTCGCCCGCCCTGTGTGTGGTGGGGCTGTTTGACACCTGGTGGGATTTCCGCCAGCGCTTTGCTCTCGCCGCCGAAGCACGGCGGCTGCGCAAGGAAATGAACGACAACGATAACCCCTAGCCTTGACCACCCGGGGCCGTCAGATGGCCCCCCGGTGGCCGGCAGACAACCAGGGAGTTGGATATCATGAAGGTGATCCTCTGTGAAGATGTAGAGAATCTGGGCGAAATGGGCGCAACGGTCAAGGTGGCCGACGGCTACGCGCGGAATTATCTGATTCCCCACAAACTTGCCGTGGGCGCCGATTCGGCCAGTGCCAAACAGATCGAGCACGAAATGGCCATCATCCGCCGCCGCGAGGAAAAGCGGCGCGCCGAACTGATGAAGGTGGCCAAGGAAATCGAAGGGGTGACGGTCGAGATCAAGGTCCGCGCGGGCGAGGCCGACAAGATCTTCGGCTCGGTCACCTCGAGCCACATCGCCGAGAAGCTGGCCGAAGCGGGACACCCGATAGACCGTAAGAACATCGCCCTGGCCGAACCCATCAAAGCCCTGGGCATCTTCGCCGTGCCGGTCAAGCTGCCCGGCGGCATCCAAGCCGAAGTGAAGGTCTGGGTCAGCGGCATCGTCGAGGAAACCGAAACGGAGGCGTCCGAATAAGGTGGCAGCCCGGCCCGAACCTGCCGCCGCCCTGAGCGGCGGCCCGGTTTTTGACCGCACGCCCCCTCAAAGCATTGAGGCCGAGCGGTCGGTCCTCGGGGCCATGCTGCTCAATCCGAGCGCCGTCGGTACCGCCATCGAGGTCCTGCGCGAACACGCCACCGACGTCTTCTACGTCGAGGCGCACCAACACATCTACGAGGCGGTGCTTTCGCTCTTCCGCCGCGCCATGCCCGTCGATCCGACCACCCTCGTCGAACAACTGAACCGCGACGGCAAACTGGACGCCGCAGGCGGCGCCGCCTACCTCGGGGAACTGTCCGGCGCCGTGCCGACCTCGGCCAACATCGAGTACTACGCCAAGATTGTGCTCGAGGCTGCGTTGCTGCGCCGGGTCATCAGCACCTGCACCCGCCTCGCGGGCGAGGCCTACAAGGCCCAGGGCGAGGTGGAAGGCCTCCTGGACCGCGCCGAGGCCGAGATTTTCCAAATCGCCGAGCAACGGCAGCTCAGTCCCATCTATAAAGTGAGCGAACTCCTCGAGGGCAGCATTCACCGCATCGAGGAACAGATGAAGTCCTCGACCGGCATCACCGGCGTGGCCACCGGCTTCACCCGGCTCGACACCATGCTCTCCGGCCTGCAGCCATCCGACATGATCGTGTTGGCGGCCCGGCCCTCGGTCGGCAAGACCGCCTTTGCCCTCAACATCGCCTCGCATATCACGAACCGCCTGAACAAAAGCGCCATGCTCTTCAGCCTCGAGATGTCCAAAGAGCAACTCGTTCAACGCTTGCTCTGCATGGAAGGCCAAGTGGATTCCGGCCGCCTGCGCACCGGTTTCCTCGCCCGCTCCGAGTTCCCCAAACTCCAGCGCGCCGCCCAAACACTGAGCCGTGCGGAACTCTATATCGACGATACACCCAATATCGGCATCCTCGAAATCCGCTCGAAGGCGCGGCGGCACGCCTCGCAGCACCCCCTGGATGTCATCATCATCGACTACCTCCAACTGATGTCCGGCGCCGGACGCTTCGAGAACCGGCAGGTCGAAATCGCGCATATCTCCCGGGCCGTCAAAGGACTGGCCCGCGAACTCCGCCTCCCGGTGATGGCACTGTCCCAACTCAGCCGTGAGGCCGAAAAAGATGATACCGGCATGCCCAAGCTGTCGCACCTGCGCGAATCGGGCGCCATCGAGCAGGACGCTGACGTCGTGCTGATGCTCTCCCGCCTCCCGGCGCATGAGAGTGAGGGCAGAGAAAACGTGCTGCGCCTCAACATCGCCAAGCAGCGCAACGGCCCCACCGGGCATGTTGAACTGCTCTTCGAGAAGAACATCCAGCGTTTTCGGATGCTCGCCGGGGAAGGCCCCGTTCACGCCGCACCCTCCGAGCCCGCAGCCGCTGTCGACTATGACTATGAGGACGATATCGAGGACCCGCAGGACGTCCAAGAGATCTACGAGGAAGACGATACCCCATTTTAGGCAATGGCAGATCCAACCATCGGAATAAGGTCATGTTTAACGGTTCTTTCGTCGCGCTTGTCACCCCTTTCACCAGCAACTTCGAAGTCGATTTCGAGGCGTACGGCCGCTTGGTTGACTTCCACCTCGAACAAGGCACCAACGGCATCGTGCCCTGCGGCTGCACCGGCGAAGCCGCTACCCTCAGCCACGACGAACAGAAAGCCTGTATCCGCTTTGTAGTCGAACGCGTGGCTGGCCGCGTTCCCGTTGTCGCCGGCACCGGCTCGAACAGCACACGCGAGGCTATCGCCCTGACCCACTATGCCAAAGAGGCGCACTGCGACGGGGCCTTGCTCATCACGCCTTACTACAACAAGCCGACCGGCCCGGGCCAAATCGCGCACTATACGGCCGTGGCCGAAGCCGTCGATATTCCGATCATGCTTTACAACGTCCCGGGCCGTACCGGCACCAAAATGGCGCCCGAGATTATCGCGACTCTCAGCAAGGTCCCGAATATCGTGTCGATCAAGGAGGCCTGTGGCAGCGTTGACCAAGTCTCGCAGATCCGCTCGCTGTGCGATATCAGCGTCATCTCGGGCGACGACGCCCTCACGCTGCCCATGATGGCCGTCGGCGCCGCGGGCGTGGTCTCGGTCGCGGCCAATGTCGTGCCCAAAGACATGGCCGCCCTCTGTGCCGCGGCCGCTGCCAGCGACTACGAAAGCGCCCGATCCCTGCACTACAAACTCACGCCCCTCTTCAAAGGCCTCTTCTTCGAGACCAATCCCATGCCGGTCAAGGCGGCCCTCGCCAAGATGGGGCTCATCGAGAACGTGCTGCGCCTCCCGCTTGTTCCCCTCAGCGGCGGCGCCAACGCCCGCCTTGAACCCCTCCTCAAGGGGCTCGGCTTGATCTGAACCGGGGCGCTACAGCGCGCCCCCGCCGGCGCTCCTGGGGGCAGGACCACCACGAAGCCAGGCCTGGCAAGCAGAATACTGTTGACCACAACTACTAAAAAGGGGTACACTACCACTTTCGCGAGAAGTCGGAAGCCGGCCCGAGAAGGAATAGACGGATGGCGGACCTGAATCCAATGAACATGAAGGATTGGGAAATTGCGGCGGCCGCCGAAGAGCAGATGAAGACCGTCTACGAATTGGCGGAAGAGATGGGCGTCGAGCGCATGGAATTGCTGCCCTACGGCCATTTCGTCGCCAAGTTGGACTTCATCAACATCCTGAAGCGGCTGAAGGGGCGCCGAGACGGCAAGTACATCGTGGTCACGGCCATCACACCTACGCCCCTCGGCGAAGGCAAGTCGACCACCGCCATGGGCTTGGTGCAGGGCTTGGGCAAGCTGGGCCACCGTGCCATCGGCGCGATACGCCAACCCTCGGGCGGTCCCACCTTCAACATCAAGGGTTCGGCGGCAGGCGGCGGGCTTAGCCAGTGTATCCCCCTCTCCGATTTCAGCCTTGGCCTCACGGGGGACTTCGATGCGATCAACAATGCCCATAACCTGGGCATGGTCGCGTTGACGAGCCGCCTCCAGCACGAATTTAACTACGGTGACAAAACCCTCGCGAGGAAGGGGCTCAAACGGCTCGATATCGACCCACGCAACGCCGCCGTCGGCTGGACCATCGACTTCTGCGCCCAGGCCTTACGCGAAATCACCGTGGGCATTGGCGGCAAGATGGACGGCTTCATGATGCGCTCCGGTTTCCAGATCACCGTTTCCTCCGAGGTGATGTCCATTCTGGCCATGGCCACCGGCCTCGAAGACCTTCGAAAACGCATGGGCAAGATCGTGCTCGCCTTCGACAAACGCGGCAAGCCGATCACCACTGCCGACCTCGAGGTGGACGGCGCCATGACCGCCCTCATGTTCCGCGCCATCAATCCGAGCCTGATGCAGACCATCGAAGGACAACCCGTCCTCGTCCACGCCGGCCCCTTCGCCAACATCTCGATCGGCCAGTCCTCGATCATCGCCGACCGGCTCGGCCTGAAGCTTGCCGACTACCACGTCACCGAGAGCGGCTTCGGCGCCGACATCGGCTTCGAAAAGTTCTGGAACCTCAAATGCCGGCTGAGCGGTCTCATCCCCCACTGCTCGGTCATCGTCGCCACCGTCCGTGCATTGAAGATGCACGGCGGCGGCCCCAGTGTCGTGCCCGGCAAGCCCCTGGCCAAAGAATACACCGAACCCAACCCGGCTTTGGTGGAGCGCGGCATCGCCAACCTCATCGCGCACATCGAGACCGTGAAGAAGAGCCACATCATCCCGGTTGTCTGCATCAATCATTTCCACACCGACACCGACGACGAAATCGCGGTGGTAAAGCGCGCCGCCGAAGCGGCTGGCGCCCGGGTGGCCGTGTCCAAACACTGGGCGCTGGGGGGCGAAGGGGCGCGCGAACTGGCCGAGGCCGTGGTGGACGCCTGCCAGGTGCGCCACCCCAAGTTCCGCCTGCTCTACGAAGACGATCTGGCCATCAAGGACAAGATATCGCGGATCGCCAGCGAAGTCTACGGCGCCGAAGGCGTCACCTACACCGAATTGGCTGAACAGAAAATTAATGCGATTCAGGCGGACCACACCCTCAACCAATTGGGCATCTGCATGGTCAAGACGCACCTTAGCCTCTCGCACGACCCCAGCCGTAAAGGACGCCCGAAAGGCTGGCTTCTCCCCGTACGCGACGTGTTGCTGTATCGTGGTGCGGGCCTCATCGTGCCTGTAGCCGGCGATATCAAGCTCATGCCCGGCACCGCCTCCGACCCTGCCTTCCGCCGCATTGACGTTGATGTCAAGACCGGCAAAGTCACCGGCCTGTTCTAAGTCGAGACTACAAGATCTCCGATTTTTGTATTTACATTTATATTATAATGTTACAAAAAGACAACGATCGACAAATAGGCCGCTGTGATCAAAAACGGGCTGAGCGTCAACAAGAGATTCGACAACCCCAACAGGAGGTCATCGCAATGCGCAGCCCGGAACGTACTATCACATGAATGTAGATGGCATGCGCCGCTTGCGGATGAAGACGTCGGCCGCTTACCGATGGCGCTTGGTGGCGTGGGTCTTCTTCGTTGAACCGGTCCGTGCGTACAGCAACGACGGCCGAGCAAAACATCAACCGGGTGGGGCGTTTTCTGAGCAACGAGGCCGTGGCGACCGGGGTTTTGGCGTGCGCCCTGTCCCACGCCTTGGCGCCTGCACAAGACGGCGTGGAAGTGCTGGCCGACTGGACTGATGTGGCCAACCCTAAGCTGCTGGTCTTCGCCCTTTCGGGCAATGTGACCCCGTGTTTCTTTCTTGACCAAAGTGCTTCCCAAGACAGATGGCAAGGGCGCATGGATACACGAAGGAAAACAAGGGTCGCGAGGAATTGGAGCAAATCGGTCACGACCACCGAGACGATATTGTTATCATCGCCGGGCGCGGGTTCGGCAATCGGCGGTGGTCGGGGGCTGTAACCGCTTGGGGCTTCCACTTCGTCCAACCGTTGTCCTGCGCGCGGCTGGATTTGGGTCTTGGTAGGCTTGGACCCGGAGAAACAAGATGAACGAACACCTTCTCTCCCTCACGGAAGGCGCCCAAAAAGATCGGTGACGGGATGCTTCCCGGGTGGCAGCCCGCCAAGGGACTCGAAGGGACAACCGCGTGCTAGGCTTCGCTTCCCTCGTATTCGTGCTCGTACCACTCGCGCCAAGAAGCCGCGTACTTCCGGATCCACTCCAGCGCGGCCTCGCGCCCTAAGTCCTTGCGCGCCTTCTCCGACTCGAGCCATTTATGGCGGTTGATCTCTTCGCGCTGCAGCGCCAGCATGGACGCCTGCCGCTTCTCGCGCCACGCTTGAGCATGATGCTCGATCCAATCCCTTTTCGCCGCAGCAAAACCCACGTCGTAGCCGCACTCCAACGACATGAAGTACTTGTGGCGGTCAATCTGCTGCACTTCGGTCTTCGTCAATGAGCACTCCATGAAACACACCTCTACCGCACTACCCAGACACACCAGCACCTTGCCATGTCCACTGGTATTCTTGGAACACACGGTCTTTCTGATGAAAACTGCCTCAAAAGCATTATAACATATGATTTATCTTTCTTGCTTTTTAACATAATACAACTACCATGTCAACACATGTTCGTGTAGTATCCTTAAAATCATAAATAGCATTAATCTTATTTTTGGAATTAAAAAAATAATTCTGTAGGACTTAACTCCTTACATGGCTTCTTAATCACCTTCTTATGCCTTCGTCCATGCTAACCCTTGCCTGTCCCGCTCAAGGCACGCCGCATGGCCTGCGAGCCTCTTGAATTTAGCGCTATCGTGCCGTACAGTTCTTGCTTGCCTTGGCGCCGAATGATCAGCCTCATGATATGTAACATAGACCAAACACTGCTCGCTGACAGGACCGGATGATTACGCTCAACGAAGGACAGTACGCCGCAGTCACGGCGCCGGACGGGCCTGCTTTGGTCTTGGCCGGGGCGGGCAGCGGCAAAACCCGGGTCATCATCGAGCGACTGGCATGGCTGGTCGGGGAACGGGGGGTGAACCCGCGCCATCTGTTGGCCCTCACCTTCACGAACAAGGCTGCCGACGAGATGCGGCGCCGTTTGGCGCTGCGCTTGGGTGTAGACCGGGTATCCGCCTGGCTGGGCACCTTCCATGCTTTCGGCCTGTTTCTGCTGCGCCGGGAGATCGACCGTTTGGGCCGCAGCAAGAGCTTCACGGTTTTTGATGACCGTGATCAGCTTTCGTTGATGAAACGGCTGGTGAAGGACCTGCCGTCCACGTGTGCCGCGGTCTCGCCGCGGGAGGCGTTGACCTGGATCAGTCACTTGAAGCAGCGGGCAGACGAACCCCTGGCGGGGGAGGCCGGCGATGACGCCGAAAAGACCTTTCGACTCCTGTGGGCGAGGTATCACGAGGCCCTGGACCGGATTTCGGCGGTGGATTTCGACGACCTGCTGGTGCTGTTGGTCCGCTTGCTGAAAGAGCACCCCGACGTGCAGGAGAAGTATCAGCGGCGCTACCGCCACATCCTGGTCGACGAGTATCAGGACACGAACCATGCGCAGTACCTGATCGCCAAACTGCTGAGCAGGGGGCACGGCAATCTCTTTGTGGTGGGCGATGAAGATCAGAGTATTTACTCGTGGCGGGGCGCGGATATCAACAACATCCTGGACTTTGCCCGGGATTTTCCTGATGCCCTGGTGTACCGGCTGGAGCAGAATTACCGCAGCACAAAACCCATTCTCGAGGCGGCAAACGCCGTGGTCTCGCACAACCGCAATCGTTTGGGCAAGAAGCTGTGGGCGGCAGCGGACGCGGGGGAAGCGGTTCGCTTCTTCTTGGCAGGCGACGGGGAGGAGGAAGCCCATTTTGTGGTGGCGGACCTGGTCAAGCAGCGCTTCGCACCCAAGCAGGTCGCGGTGTTGTTCCGTACGAATGCGCAATCGCGTCTTCTGGAAGAAGCCCTACGCAAAAAGGGTATTCATTACATCGTCGTGGGCGGGATTAAGTTCTACGGCCGCAAGGAAATTAAGGACATCGTGTGCTACCTGCGGCTGTTGGTGAATCCGGCGGATGACGAGTCGCTGCGGCGCGTGCTGAACGTGCCGCCGCGGGGCATCGGGGGCGCGTCTTTCGAGCGCATCGAAGCGTATGCCACGATGCGGGGCCTGCCCCTGTTCCAGGTGCTGCGGGAGATCGAGACAGACGATACGCTGGCCATGCGGGCACGCAATGCCGCGGCCGCGTTCGTGCGGCTGGTGGATGACCTGGCGCTCGAAGCGAAGACGAGTGCGCTGGCGCCTTTGACCGAGTCGCTTATCGAGCGGATCGGCTACCGGGGGTATGTAGAGAAGAGCGACGAAAAAGACTTTCGTATCGAGATTATCGACGAGTTCGTCTCGTCGTGTGCACAATACGATGTGGCCGAAGGGAAAGGGTTGCAGGAATTCCTGCAGGACCTGGCGCTGGTCTCCGACACAGACGATTATGATCCGGAACAGCCGGCGGTGACGTTGATGACCTGCCACAGCGCCAAGGGTCTTGAGTTCGATTATGTCTACCTGGTAGGGTTGGAGGAGGGTTTGCTGCCCCTGGTGCGGGACTATGACTACGATGCGGACGTCGAAGAAGAACGCAGGCTCTGCTACGTGGCCATGACCCGTGCCCGGAAAGGCTTGACCTTGTCGGCCGCCCGGTCACGCGTGCTCTACGGCCGGACCGAGGAGCGGCGGGTGTCGCGCTTCGTCGAAGAAGCAGGCACAGCGGTGTCGCCGTGCGCTGACCGGGGCCGTGCCCCGGCCAAGAAGAAGGCCCCCGAGGCCGCGTCGGCCGACCCCGCGAAGATGAAGACCGGCACGCGCGTGCGCCATGCAAAGTTTGGACCGGGCACCGTGATGTATACCAAGGGGTCCGGAGACAAGCTGAAGGCGCGTATTCGTTTTCAGACGGGCCGAACGGCCTTGTTGATGGTGAAACAAGCGCCGTTAGAGATACTGGAGGGTTAGCCGCAGTGACGCTGGACGAATTAAGAGCGCGCATTGACCAGTTGGACACCGAGATCCTCGAGCGGCTCAACGAACGGGCGCAGTGTGCCGTCCAGATCGGTGGACTGAAGAAGAACGGCAACGCGCCGTTCTATGTGCCGGAACGCGAGAAGGCCGTCTTCGCCAAGTTGGCCCAGCGCAATGAGGGACCGCTGAATGACGCGGCGGTGCGGTCGATTTACCGTGAGATTATCAGTGCCATTCGCGACCTCGAGAAGCCAACCAGTGTCGCCTTTCTTGGGCCCCGCGATACCTTCAGCCACATGGCGGCGTTGCGTGTCTTCGGCGCCTCGGCCGAATACCACCCTCTGTCGTCGTTCATCGATATCTTCACGGAGGTAGAACGTGGCCGTATCGACTACGGCGTGGTGCCGGTCGAGAGCTCGATGGGCGGGTCCGTCAGCGACACGCTGGATCTGTTCCTGTCGTCGGAGCTGAAGATCATCAACGAAGTCTTGCTCCACATCACCCAGAATCTGCTGGCGAATTGCCCCCTGGAAGCGATCGAGCGGGTCTATTCGAAAGACAACGCCTTCCTGCAATGCCGGAACTGGCTGCGGGCGAATCTGCCCAAGGTCGAGTTGATCGAGGTATCGAGCACTGCCGAGGCCGCGCGCCGTGCTTCCCAGGAGCAGAACACCGCCGCGGTCGCAAGCCGGCTGGCCGCGCGAACCTACAACCTCAAAATCCTCACGGAACGGGTCGAAGATGCGCCGCAGAACTTCACGCGCTTCTTCGTGGTGGGACGCCAGATGGTGAAGCCCACGGGCGACGACAAGACTTCCGTCCTCATCTCTGTGCGCGACCGCCCAGGCGCGTTGTATCAGTTGCTCTTGCCCTTCTCGAAGGCGGGCATCAATCTCACCCGCATCGAGTCGCGCCCCTCACAGCAGCGCGCTTGGGAATACGTGTTCTTCATCGACCTCATCGGCCACGCCCAAGAAGAGCGTATCACGCGGGTGCTCGACGAGGTGGCGGAACATGCCAAACACCTCAAGGTGCTGGGCTCATTCCCGCGGGCCGACCTTGAGGATTGACACCGCTGTCGAACACGAACGCCGCCCGCACGAACAAACTCCTGCGGGCGGCGATGGTGTCGAACGTGACGTGTGTCAGCAGGGCGGTCCGCCAAGCAGGCCGTCCAGCAGGCAGGTGACGTAACCGAGCACGTAGTCTAAGAAATAGGTGACAATCGTGGTCCAGATATCCGTCAAAATGTCAGCGATAATCATCCTAGCAGTTCCTCCTTCGATTGAACCTTTGTTCCCGCGCCACCATGGCGCTTTTACTGCGATCCCCCGGAACGACCGGCGAACCTCCGCTTCTCAACCGGACTCCTGTGCGTCATTTCTTCACTCCCTATCCGGTTGAGCCTGTTCCCTTTAGCACACCACCACCCCATCTTGGGCTAGATTTTAGCAGGATCTTCTCCGTTTGTCAAGCAAATACCTTGAGGGTCATGCATACCGCACATCCGTGCGGCATGTTAGCTATGACGCACCCAAGCATAGCGCGTTGACGGACAAAAAACAAGCAGAGCACCTCGTTCTAAATATTCCCATGTCAAGCACTTATAGCGTTTACAGCCGCGTGTCGACATCTGACCCCTGATGCAAGGCGTGTGATATCCTGAGACCATGACCACTTCCCGGGAAGAACAGTCCGCGTTGCAAGCCGTGTTGGACACCCTGGCTGGCGGCCTCATTGTGTCCGATGCGGGACACCGCATCCCACGCTGGAAGCCCTCCATGAAATGTCCCAACGGCCATCCCGCGGGGAGGCCATCGGGCGGCCCTGTGCTACGAATACGACCGGAACAAGGCCCAGGTGGCACGGCACGGGGGGCCGGCGGCGACCGGGCGACGGTGTGGCGGTGTAGGAAGGCCGATGACATCCCCCTGAATCCTCTGGCATAATCCCGGACAGTCTACGGCAGCGGAGACGGGGACCAAGGGCGCACTCGTGGCAGTAGGGTTCGCGGGAGAAAGCCTGCGTGTCCTCTTGTGACCGGTAGGAGGAGATCGAAATGACAACAAGAACTCGATTTCATAAGGTACGCCGCGTTGCCACGGCCGCGCTGCTGTGCGCGGGCTTTGCGGGGGCTCAGGCATTGACCATCCCTGAGGTGTCCGAGGATGAAGTGATTTGTTTTGCCCTGTACACGGTCCACAACAAGGTACTCAAGCTGACGGCCCAACTGTATCCCCTGAAAGCGGGGGCTGACAGGACCGCCCGGCTGGACATCGAGCAGAATGGGGTTTGGGAGCCAATCGCCACCACCCAGGTGATTGAGGCCGGATGGATCGCCCCGTTCCGCGTCGAGAATTGGGATGCCACGAAAGCGGCACGATACCGCGTGGCCCACGGGAAGAAGGCCTTCTTTTCGGGCACCATCCAGAAGGACCCGGTCGAGAAAGACGCGATTGTGGTCGCTGCGTTCACGGGAAATTCCATCAACCGGAAACACGGGGGCGACATCCCGAAGACGGATATCGTCGAGAACCTCAAACGGCTTCAGCCGGACCTGCTCTTCTTCTCCGGCGACCAGGTCTACAACCACAAGCGTCACTACGCCGCCTGGCTGAAATTCGGACGCGATTTCGGTGAGATCATCCGTGACATCCCCACCGTCTGCATCCCCGACGATCACGACGTGGGCCAAGCCAACCTATGGGGCGCCGGCGGCAAGCAGGCCCGCAGCCAGGATGGGGCGGACGGGGGCTATTTCATGCCGGTTGACTACGTGAACGAAGTCCAGCGTGCCCAAACGAGCCACCTGCCCGATCCCTATGATCCCACGCCGGTCGATCGGGGCATCGGGGTATACTACACCGCCCTCACGTGGGGCGGCATCAGCTTCGCCATCATCGAGGACCGTAAGTGGAAGTCGGGT
>Ga0272442_10004630_pt1 | contig 18736 bp, 17 predicted proteins | sample SSMForm2O_FD_200262 | JGI IMG/M metagenome (GOLD analysis project Ga0272442, IMG submission 200262) | Marine sediment archaeal communities from Little Sippewissett salt marsh, Falmouth, MA, United States - SSM-Form-2O | ecosystem: Environmental > Aquatic > Marine > Wetlands > Sediment ... | reverse complement strand
GATCCCCGGATGCGATCACGACCCCCTCCATCCGATGCGCTCCCGGAAGCAGCGGGCGGTCGAAGACGCGGTTCGAATAGAAGCCCGAGGACCCGACCGCCGTCGTCCGGAGGCCGTCGGGGAGGAGCACGATGTCCGGAGCGTTGACAGTCTGCTCGCCATGGTAGACCTCTTCACCGCGATAGATGTCCCCGAGCAACGGTTCATCGGTGACCGGATTGCGGACGTCCGCCAGGCCGTCGATCAACTCGTCGATCAGCCCGTCGGCGGCGTCCGCCGGGACAATGCCCTGTGGTTCACGGCCTCTGCGATTCAGTCGGATGTGGCCGATGTCCGAGAGCGAGTAGGCGCGGGTTCGAGACCAGTCCACGTCGTCCATCGATAGGAAGAAGAGGCGGATCATCCTCGCCAGCGGCGTGTCACCGACGGCGTCGAAGAACGAGCCGGCGACCCCCAAGCGGTACGCCAGAGGATAGAGGAGCATCCCCAGCCGGCTCAGGCGCCGCTGTGAGACCCCGGCAGCAAACGCGACCCGCTTCAATCGCTGGTGAACGCCGCGTCGAAGGTGTAGGTACCCCTCGTTGAGAAGCCACGTGTTCACCGAGAAGACGGATCTGTGCGATCCCATGCCGTGATCCGACATCACCACCACGGTTGCGTCCCGCTCTCTGGCCATGGCAACGAGCGGCTCCAGCTGGGCGTCGACCTCCTGGAAGACCCGCAACGCCGGCTCTCCTTGCGTCCTCCCCCAGAAGTCGTGCTGAACCTTGTCCGTCGCCTGGAATTGCAGCACGAACAGATCCCATGCCTCGCGCCTCATGAGGTACCGCGCCGCGGCGGCGCGGCCGCGCACCGCCTCTCGAAGCGCGGCCACCTTGCCTCGTACCGACAGCCGGTGCGAGCACTCCGGGAAGTAGCGGTATCCGGGCGCAAACACCTTGAGTGCTGCGGCCAGCTCGGGTGGGTGGGTCGGGGCAGACGCATCGTCTGGGGTCAGCATTCCTGGAATCACCAGACCGTTCACACGCCGGGGAGGGTAGGACATGGGCAGCCCGATGCAGATCGACCGGCGTCCATGCCTGCCTGCAACCTCCCCAATCGTGGGGTAGCCGATGTCTCTCCCGCTGACCACGTCGACTCCGTAGCCATCGGCGCTCCGTTTCACCCATCCGAAGACCCCGTGCTTGCCCGGATTGACACCGGTCTGGAAGCTCGCCCAAGCGGGACCGGTGAGCGGCGGGATCGTGCTCCTCAGCGGCCCGACAGCCGCATTCGACAGCAGGCGCCCCAGACAAGGAAGCCGCCCGGCGACCGCCCATCGAAAGAGGGGATCCGGCCCGGCGCCATCCAGGCCGATCACAAACAGACGACGGCTCACGTGAGCAGCTCTCGGTAGATCCCGCTGAGCCGCTCTCCGACGTCGTGAAGTCGATGACCACGCACGATCCGTTTCACGGACAGCTGCGGGGGATCCTCGGAGGTCAGTCTCTCGATCGCGTCCGCGAGCGACGGCACATCGTCGCCCATTAGGCAATCGACCGTGTCCTCCAGCCAGTCGCGGTAGACCGGGAGCCGCCGAACCACCGGGCGGAGACCCACCGCCGCCGCCTCGAGGATCACCAGTCCGAGCGATTCCCCCAGAGAGGGATGAAACAGGACGTCACAGCCGCAGTAGGCTTCCTCGATCCCGGCAACGAAGCCGAGGAATCGCACGTTCTCCGGCGCTCGACGGAGTGCCCGTTCGAACCGGGGGCTGAAGTGAAGAAAGGGATGAAAGCGCGGACCGGCCCATAGGAAGTCCACCTCAGGGAGCCGTCCGGCCACGTCGAGCAGCGTCGTCACGCCCTTCGAGGGGATCACGCACCCCACGGAGAGGACCGTCGGCCGCTCGAGGCCGTGACGCACCCGAAACGACGAGCGTTTCTCCTCGCTGAAGCGGAAGCGTCGATCGTCCACCCCGCTCGATACGACATGCACCGGCGTCCTGCCGGCGATCGGCCGCAGCAACTCCGCGGCAAAGGGCGATGGCGCGATCAACAGGTCGACGTAGCGGACGAACCAGCGCATGTAGCGCAGGTAGATCCACGCCAATCCACCCGAGAAGTTGCAGGCACCGCGTATCAGCTGCGGGAGCGTGTGCACGCTGAGAACGATCGGTCGGCCGGCCCGTCGCGCGCGGCGGGCGAATCGGAGCGCGCTCGTTCCCGGCCAGTGCAGGTGCAGCAGATCGTACTTCTGGCGCGGGTCGCTGGTGACCTCGAAGCCTTGCTCCACCAGGGCGCTCACGTGGTTCCGCACTGCAGCGCCGATCCCCGACCGATCGGCCACGCCTCGCAATTCGAGATACGAACAGATCCGACTCATGTCCCTCCCGTGTCCAGCGAAAGCCGACGAAGGCTAGCCAAGCACACGGCCGTTTTCAACGGAGCCCGGCCACGCTTCGGTCAGGGCGACGAGGGACGCGATCGCCGCGTCGACCGACCGCGCTCGATTCGACGCTCGATCCCCGGGCCACCGGTACTCACGGCACTCCGACGATCTCGGCGTCTCGATGCCGATGTAGACGAGCCCGACCGGCTTCTCGCGCGTGCCGCCGCCCGGTCCTGCGACGCCGGTGACGGCGACCCCGATGTCGCTCGAGAACAGACGACGACACCCACTCGCCATGACGCGCACCGTCTCCTCACTGACCGCGCCGTGCGCTTCGAGCACCGGCTGCGGCACGTCGAGCAAGTCGATCTTGACGTCGTTCTGATACACGACCACGCCGCCGCGGAAGTACTCGGACGCCCCCGCGAGATCGGTCAACCGCACGGCGAGAAGCCCTCCGGTACACGATTCAGCCACGGCGATCGTCAAACCCGTCCTCCGAAGCGCCTGCGCGAGCCTCTCCGTCGCATCCATTGCGTCCGCCTCCTTCAAGCCACGCCCTCCCGGCTGCAATGCCTTCCGAGCGGACACTCCGGGCACTCCGGACACTGCGGGTGACAGTACTCACGCCCGAGTCGGATCGTGTGGAGATGAAGCGCCCTCAGAAACTCGGCGTCCGCAGGAAGAACCCCGTTCATTCGATCGTGCGGATCCTGCCTCCCCCGGATGACCCCTAGCCGTGTCATCACCCTGCGGATGTGTGTGTCCACGGGGAAGTAGGGTTTTCCAAACGAGAAGAGAAGAACGATGCCCGCCGTCTTCTTCCCGACACCCGGCGATTCGAGGAGCCACGACAGCCCGTCGCCCAGCGACAGATCCGCGAGGAACGACAGGTCGAGTCCCCCTCGCTCGGCCGTGATGCGTGCCAAGACACCTGAGATGTGAGACGCCTTCCGCTGATGCAGCCCCGCCGGGCGGACCGCTTCGGCGATCTCGGTGACCTCGGCCTTCCTCACTCCTGCGAGGTCCCCGAAGCGCTCCATCAAGCCTCGGTAGGCTCGATCTCGGTTCCGGTCATTCGTGTTCTGGGACAGGATCGTGAGGACGAGCGTCTCGACCGGGTCACCCACGCTCGCCTCGACCTCCCCGTAAGTCGCAGTGAGCTGCCGAGCGACCCAGGCAACCCTTCGTTCGTCATCCATCGTTCCAGCATAGGCGAGCCCGTCGCCCGCTGCAACCCGCCCCCTGTCCTGCTACAATTCGCTCCGGAAGGAGAGCACAATGATCGTAGCAACCACAGGAGAGATGCGCGTGGTCAGACTCGTAGACGGTGAAGCGCTGATGGATTCCCTCCTCACGCTCAAGCTCGACTCGGGGATCATCCTCGGGGGAGTCGGAATGCTCCGCGACCTCGAAGTCGCCTACTGGAATGGATCCGCCTACGAGGCTCACCCGATCGCGGAGCCGGTCGAACTCCTCTCGCTACAGGGCAACTTCGCGCGGAGCGATGCGGGGCCGGTCGTTCACGCCCACGCCGCCGTGGCCTGCCGCGACGGGAAGGTACTCGGCGGACATGTCGTCGCGGCCACGGTTCACAACACGGTGGAAATCGCGATCCACACTCTCGCAGGGATCACGCTTGATCGCCGCCCCGAACCCTCAGGCCTGGTCGGGCTCTTCCCTCGCGTGGAGGGCTAGCGGAACCCCGCCACGTCACGGAGGCCATTCAGGAAGGCTGACCCGCTCACCCGCGACTTGGACTGCCGTTGGATCTCCCGGATCTCCAGGAGTTCATCCCCGGTCCCCACAAGCAGCCGCCCCGTTCCGCGCAGCGCAATCTCACCAGGCGCCACCTCACCCCGACCGATTCCGGTCCTCAGGGACCGGTGCAACTTGACCTGCTCCTGACCGAGGTGGGTGAACGCCCCAGGCCACGGATTCGTTCCGCGCACCAGGTCGTGAATGGCCTTTGCCGGGCGCGTCCAGTCGACCCTCCCGTCGTCTCGACTGAGCTTGGGGGCCCGCGTCGCCTGTCCCTGCTGCTCGGCCGCCACGAGGTCACCGGAGGCGATCCCGGCAATCGTGCCCAGGATCAATCCTGCCGCGAGGTCCGCCAGCCGGTCGTGAAGCTCGCCGGCGGTCTCCTCGGGGTCGATCGGCGTTGCCGAATCCATCAAGATGTGTCCCGTGTCGACGTCCTTCTGGATAAAGAAGGTCGTGACGCCGGTCTCCGTCTCGCCGTTGATGATCGCCCAGTTCACCGGCGCCGGGCCACGGTAGCGGGGCAGGAGCGACGCGTGGATGTTGACCGTTCCGTTGGGCGGGAGCGAGAAGACCGGCTCGCGCAGGATCTGCCCGTAGGCGGCGACCACGATCAGTTCCGGAGACGCCTCCCTCAACACCGTCAGCCCTTCGTCGCCGTTGACGGATTCGGGCTGTGCGAACGGGATCCCGAGCTCGAGGGCCGTCCGCTTCAGGGGCGGTGGCCGTAGACGTTGATGCCGACCGGCCGGACGGTCCGGTTGCGCGATGAGGAGAGCCAGCTCATGATTCGTGGCGATCGCCCGGAAAGCCGGCGCTCCGAAGTCTCCGGTCCCCAGGAAGACGATCCTCAACGCGCTGCCTCCTTTCGCTTGCGAGCGTACTCTCGCAGGAGACTCTCACGTCGCGCCGGGCTCAGGTGGTCCACGAAGAGAACCCCGTCGAGGTGGTCGATCTCGTGTTGAATCGCGCGCGCCAGAAGCCCCTCGCCCTCGATCTCCACCGTCTTTCCATCAAGGCCGGTCCCCCGCACGCGGACCCGCGAGGCGCGCGACACCGGGCCGTACGCTCCGGGTACGCTGAGGCAGCCTTCGTCTCGCTCCTCACATTCGTCGGAATGCTCGATGATCTCCGGGTTGATCAGGACGTGAAACGCGCCGTCGAGATCCAGGATGATGATCCGCTGTGAGACGCCGAGTTGCGGAGCGGCGATCGCCAGGCCGTTGGCTCGGATCATCGCTTCCACCATCCTCTCACAGATCCGTTTCGTTTCTCCATCGATGACGTCTACAGAAGACGCTTCCCTGCGCAGGGTGCGGTCTCCGTACGTGCGAATCGACACGGCCATGTCCTTGCCTCCAGATCGGCTCGATTATATAGTTGGCGTCGATATGCTACAAGAGAAGGACAATATCGCCGCCACTCTCAGGAAGATCCTCACCCTGGAACGGTCCCGTGGCTTCGCCGACGAGGCAGCAACCTGCGGCTTGGAGGAGTTCGTCGAGCAGCATTTCCCGGAGGCTATGGAGATGGTTCGTGGATACGGCCAGGCGACTCCGGTCGACCGCCGCCGCGCGGTTGGGCGCCTTCTCGAATACTTGGAGACCGGCCCGCACGTCGACGGTGACGCAAGGGCACCCCTGGCGGCGCAGGTCGACCGAGCACGAGGCGTTGGGGCCAAGCGCGCGGCGCTGCTCGGCAAGCTCGGCATCCGCACGATCGAGGATCTCATCACCTACCTACCCCGCCGCCTCGAGGATCGCTCACAGGCCGTTCCCATCGGGGAGCTCCGCCCCGGGGAGACCGCCGGAACGCGTGCGCAGGTCCTTCATGTGAATCGGATTCGGGTCCATCGTGGCATGGAGGTGACGAAGGCGGCACTCGGAGATGGGACCGGCTTCCTGTTCGCGGTCTGGTTCAATCAGCCGTGGATCGCAACACAGCTCCCCAAGGGCGAGACCATCGATCTGTTCGGACGCGTGGAGCGGAACTACGGCGAGCTCCAGATGAACGCCCCCGTGTGGGAACCGGCGGGCGAGGGCGTCGAAACGGGTCGCCTCGTTCCGATCTACCCAACCACCGAGGGACTCAACGAACGAACCCTCCGCGCCTTGATTCTGAGGACTCTCACCCGGCACGCCGTTGCGCTGACCGATCTTGTCCCCGCGCAGATCCGGGACAGGAACGCGTTGATGCACCGGCGGGACGCCATCCGGTCGATTCACGCGCCGGAGAGCGCCGACGCCTTCGAGCGTGCAAGGCGGACCCTCGCCTTCGAAGAGCTCCTGCTGCTGCAGCTGGGGCTGGCCGACACGGCCCGCGCCCGCGAGGGGCGCGCCCACATTTCGACCACAGCGATCGCCGACTCCTTTCTCGCCGGCCTTCCGTTCCGCCTCACCCCCGCGCAACGTGCGGCCCTGAGGGAGATCATCACGGACCTCCGAGGGCCACAACGCATGATGCGCCTCCTACAAGGGGACGTCGGATCGGGGAAGACGATCGTCGCGATCGCCGCAGCTCTTCACGTCGTTGAAGCCGGCTTCCAGGCCGTCTTCATGGCACCCACGGAGCTCCTGGCGGAGCAGCACGCCGATCGTCTCGCTCGTCTCCTCGCCGACTACCCGGTGACCGCAGGGCTTCTCACCGCATCGACGAAGGACAAGGAAGGCGTCAAGGATCGCATCGCGAGGGGGGAGATCGGCCTCCTCGTCGGAACCCACGCGCTGATTCAGGAGGACGTGGCCTTCCACGCGCTCGGACTCGTCGTCATCGACGAGCAGCACCGTTTCGGCGTCGTGCAGCGCTCCCGTATCGAGGACAAGGGAGAGGACGTCGACCTGCTGGTGATGAGCGCCACGCCGATACCGAGAACGATCGCGCTGACCCTGTACGGCGAGTTCGACGTGTCGATCATCGACGAGCTTCCGTTGGGTGAGAAGCTGACCCAAACCCTGTGGGTTTCCCAGAGCCGCCGCGGCGAAGTCTACGAGGAGGTCCGGGGACGTCTTGAACGCGGAGGGAAGGGGTACGTCGTCCTTCCGTTGGTCGAGGAATCGGAGAAGCTGGACCTGAGAGCGGCTGTGCAGGTTGCCGAGGAGCTGCGGGGCGCCTTTCCTGGCGCCGGTGTCGGGCTCATCCACGGCCGTCTCGCGACCGGCGACAAGCAGCGCGCCATGAAGGCGTTCCGCGAAGGCGCATCGCGCCTGATCGTTTCCACGACCGTGATCGAGGTGGGCATCGACGTCCTCGATGCGGACTTCATGGTGATCGAGCACGCCGAACGCTTCGGGTTGTCGCAACTCCACCAATTGCGCGGACGGATCGGCCGTTCCGGTCAGCCGGCTACCTGCTACGCGATCGCGACCGCGAAGACGGAGGACGCGCGTGCGCGCCTCGCCGCGTTCGCCGAGCATACGGACGGCTTCTCCATCGCTGAACAGGACCTGCTGATCCGCGGGCCGGGAGACCTTCTCGGTACACAGCAACACGGCTTCCTTGCCCGTCTGAGAGCGGTGGATCTGATCCGAGACCTCGAGTTGATGGGGCGAGCTCGAGACGAGGCGCGCCGCCTCGCCGAGGACGGCCCGCCCTCAGCGCTTCTGCAGGAGACGGAGCGCCGATTCGGCGACGTGCTGCGTTGGTTTCGAGTGTGACGGAACGATGATCGGGTCGTGCGTCATCTCGAAGGGCTCTCCCGCCTGCGACTCTCCCCGGAGCAACACGACAAGCTCCGCACGGATCTCGCAAACGCATGCCAAGACAATCGTCCGGAACCCCCACCGTGTCCGCTGACGTCGCGCCCCGCAACGCGCCACGTCACGAGGACAACTACTTCGTGATCCCGAACGTTCTCTAGCCGATCCTCGTTCCTACGCGCTCCCCCGAAGCGATCCGCGCCAACGCCTCCGGCGCCGCCAGATCGAATACCTCGATCGGAACCCGCGCCTCGCGACAGATCTCGACGGCGATCAGATCCATGACCCCGTAGCGAGCCCCGATGAACTGGTCGTAGCTCAGGGAATCGATCAGATCCGGCGCGCGCCCGTGGTCGGGATCCGCAGCAAAGACGCCTCGAACGTTCGATCCTTTCGCAAGGAGATCGGCGTCGACCGCCACGGCACGCAGGGCGGCCGCCGTGTCCGTCGTCACGTAGGCGCTGCCGGTCCCTCCGACGAACAACACGATCGCGCCCCGATTCAGCGCCTTGCGCGCATCTCGGATCGATACGGCAGGAGTGAGCCCGGTGGGAATCGCCGATTGAACGACAACCTCCCGCCGCCGGGCTTCGAGAAAGGTTCGAAGCGCAAGCCCGTTCATGACCGTCGCGAGCATGCCGAGCGTGTCCGCCTCGACGCGGTCCGGCCAGGAGACGCGCGCCCCGCGCATGATGTTTCCGCCCCCAACGACAATCGCCAGCTGCACATCGACGAGCGACGCAAGCTCCTCGGCGATGTGGGCAAGCGCGTCCGGAGAGAACACCCCCTCCTGCCCCTTGAGCGCCTCACCGCTCAGTTTGAGGAGGAGACGCGAAGGAGGAGGACTCATGCAGGGCTGTCCGTGATCTCGTACCGCGTGAATTGCTCGACCTGGATGTTCTCACCGGTCTTCGTTCGCAGGTCGGCGAGCATCTCCTCGATGGTCGTCTCCGGATCCTTGACGAACGGCTGCTTCAGGAGGCAGGCGTCACGGTAGAAGCGCTTCAATCGGCCCTCCAGGGCTTTCTCGATGATCTGAGCCGGCTTGCCCTCTTCTTCAAGCTGCTTGCGGAACGCTTCCTTCTCGACCTCAAGCGTTTCGGGCGATACGTCGTCGGGCGAGACAAAGCGGGGATTGCCCGCTGCAATGTGGAGCGCGAGGTCGTGGACGAATCGGACAACATCGTCGCTGTTCGCCGCGAAATCGGTGTTGCAGGAGATCTCAACGAGCACGCCGACCTTGGCACTGTGATGGACGTAGGCGGCGATCCGACCCTCGCTGGCCTTCCGTTGCTCGAGCTGTCCCATCTGGTCGAGGCCCTTCTCGCGCAGGATCTCCTTCGCCCTCCCGAGATCCCCGTCCGCTTCGGTCAACGCCTTCTTGCAGTCCATGATTCCGATCCCGGTCTCATCACGGAGCCGCTTCACGTCCTCGTTACGTATGGTCATGATGGTCTCGTTCTCCCGTCCTCTAGGCGGCTTCCGTATCGGCGGGCTTCTCGGATTCCGCCGCGTCCTCGCCCTCGGGCTGCTCGGGCGCGGGCGTGTCAGCAATCCCCGCCGTTCCCTCAGTCACCGGCTCGACGGGTTCCACCTCGACGTCTTCGGTCTTCGCCTCGACGTCTCCCTCAGGCACAACATCCGTCGTCGCTTCTTCGGATACCGTTTCCTCCGCGCGCGCGTCGGCCTCCGCCTCGACCGCAGACGCCTCCTCCGGCTCTTCCTGTCGGCCCTCCCGCCCCTCGAGGACCGCGTCGGCGATGCGGGACGTGATCAGCTTCGTCGCCTTGATGGCGTCGTCATTGCCCGGGATGAGGAAGTCGATCGGGTCCGGATCGCAGTTCGTATCCACAATGGCGATCACCGGAACGCCGAGGATGTTCGCCTCACGGATTGCGTTCGCTTCCACGTCCGGGTCGATGACGTAGAGGAGATCCGGCACGCGTTCGAGGTGCCGCAGTCCCGTCAAGTTGCGGCTCAGCTTCGCCAATTCTCGCCGAAGCTTGCTTGCCTCCTTGTTGGGGAGCTGATCGATCGATCCGTCTTCGATCATCACCTCGTACCTCTTCATACGGTCGATGCTCTGCTTGATCGTGGCGAAGTTGGTGAGGGTTCCGCCGAGCCAGCGGCGATTGACGTAGTGCGCTCCGCACCGCTTCGCCTCTTCCTCGATCGTCGACTGGACCTGCTTCTTCGTTCCGACAAACAGGAGCTCACCTTCCGACGCAACACGATCGCGCACGTAATAGTAGGCCTTCCTGAACATCTCCACGGTTTGCTCGAGATCGATGATGTGAATCCCCTTTCGCTCGGTGAAGATGTACTGAGCCATCTTGGGGTTCCACTTCCGCGTGCGATGTCCGAAGTGGACACCGGTCTCGAGCAGTTCTTTCATTGTCAGGACTTCCACATCACCCTCCCAGGCATTCGTCTTTGGAGTCCAGAGTATAGCCAACGTCCATCGCCCCTTCAATCCATGCGCTTCCCAGTCAAACGGCGTTCCATAGACACGTTGAGCCGATTGTCCAATGGTGACGAAACGCCGTATAATGCCGGAGGAGGGAGACGAGGATGAGGGGCAAAGACGCGATCCAGACTGAAGGAACCTACATTCGAGACCTCCCCAAGAACCTCGAGGCCGAGCAAGTGGTTCTCGGATCTGTGCTGCTCGAGCCCGAGGGAACGATGCCGATCCTCCTGGAGACTCTCCGACCCGAGCATTTCTACCGCAGAAGCCATCGCATCGTCTTCCGCGCGATCCGCGAGCTGTTCGATCGCGGGGAGCCGGCCGACATCGTCGCGGTCGCCAACCGGCTCGAGGAGAAGGACGAGATCGACAAGGCCGGGGGTCGCGTCTACCTGAACGAGCTCCTGGATCGGGTGACGACCACGGCAAGCCTCGAGTACTACGCAGGGATCGTCCGGAAAAAGGCGATTCTGCGCTCTCTGATCGACGCCGGCGGACGCATTGCAGAGCTGGGCTACGACGAGGCGCGAGAAACGGATGAGGTCCTTGACAAGGCCGAATCCATGATCTTCGACATCTCGCGACGCGACTCCGGCGGATCGTACTTCCTGCTCAGTCAGTTCCTGTACGAGCACATCGACGCCCTGGAGGAGCTGCATCGTGATCCGGACCGACACACCATCACCGGCCTGTCCAGCGGGTTCCCTCGATTCGACGAGATGACGTCGGGGCTCCAGCGGTCCGATCTGGTCATCCTCGCCGGCCGCCCGGGAACCGGCAAGACCAGCCTGGCGTTGGCACTCGCCAGGAACATCGCGATCCGCGAGCACGCGGGCGTCGGGATCTTCTCTCTCGAAATGGCGAAGGAGCAACTCCTCGAGCGGCTCCTCTGCGGCGAGGCCAAGGTGAGCCTTCACCGGTTGCGCGGAGGGTACGTTCCGGCAGCGAAGTGGCGCGACATCGCCAACGCGGCGAGCAAGTTCCAGAAGGCGACGATCATCGTCGACGACTCGCCCGGGGCCTCCATCCTAGAGATCAAGGCGAAGGCCCGTCGCATGGCGAGCCAGCACAACCTCGGCATGGTGATCGTCGACTACCTGCAGCTCGTGGAGGGATCGGTGCGTACCGACGTCCGCGAGCAGGAGATCGCTCACATCACGCGGTCCCTGAAGAAGCTCGCCCGCGAGCTGGAGGTACCGGTGATCGCTGTTTCCCAGCTCAACCGCGCCGTAGAACAGCGCGAGAGCAAGATCCCGAGGCTTGCTGACCTCCGCGAGAGCGGCGCCATCGAGCAGGATGCCGATGTCGTTGCGTTCATCTATCGGAAGGACTACTACGACGAGCCCTCCGACCCCAGCAAGACCGGCCAGGGTTCGGCGGCCGAGGCTGAGCTGATCATCGCCAAACAGCGGAACGGCCCGCTGGGGAAAGTGCCGCTCATCTTCCATAAGGCGTTCGCCAGCTTCTACCCTCCTACATGGGAGGAAGGCCCACCCTTCTAGTTGTCGCGTCCATGCGTTGATGTGGGTCAGTGGCACCCCTATAATCCGACTCGCAACGAAGAGCCGTGTAGAGATTGCCGAGGAGGGGTGATGGGATACCCGACAGAATACCGCTACACAAAGGAACACGAGTGGGTTCTCCTGGAGGGGAGTCGGGCCAAGGTCGGGATCACCGACCACGCCCAGTCGGAACTGGGGGATGTCGTCTTCGTCGAGCTGCCGACTCGGGGAGCGGAGGCCAAGAAGGGAGAGAGCCTTGCGACCGTCGAATCGGTAAAGGCGGTGAGCGACATCTTCGCGCCGGTCGGCGGCAAGGTCGTGGAGATCAACGAGCAGCTCGAATCCGCCCCTGAGAAGGTCAATCAGGACGCCCACGGAGAGGGTTGGCTCTTCGTGCTGGAGCTCACCGATCCCACTGAGATCGAGCAGCTCATCGACGCAGCGGCGTACGAGCAGCTCATCGCATCCTAGCTCGGCAATGCGCTACATCTCCAACAGCGATGTTGACCGTCGGGCGATGCTCGACACGGTCGGTCTGCCTTCGATCGAAGCGCTGTTCTCCGACATCTCGGAAGAAGTCAAGAGTCGGTGTCGGCCGATGGGCCTGCCGGCGAAGAGCGAATTCGAGGTGGCCCGCACACTTCGTGAGCTGGCCGACGCGAACGTCGTGGATCCCTCCGGGATCTCACTCCTCGGAGGCGGAGTCTACGATCATTACATCCCCAGCGTCGGAAGGTCCGAATTCTATACCGCGTACACACCATACCAGCCGGAGGTCAGCCAGGGCACCCTGACGGCGATGTTCGAGTTCCAGACCCTGATCTGCGAGCTGACCGGAATGGAGGTCGCCAACGCGTCGATGTACGACGGAGCGACTGCGGTCGCCGAGGCGGCACTCCTGGCCGAGCGCGTGCTCGGCCGGAAGCAGGTCGTGGTTTCGCGTGGACTGTTCCCTCACTACCGGCGCGTCCTGGACACCTACTGCTGGGCCGCGAGGATCGCCGTCAAGGAGCTACCCGCGACCCAAGAGGGGCGTACCGACCTCGCCAACGTCCCTGACGGCGCGTCCGCAGTGATCGTTCAGACACCGAACGCCTTCGGCACGATCGAGGATCTCTCCCAGGTGAAGGAGAGGTTGGGAGAGGCGCTGCTGGTCGTCGCGACGCATCCGATTGCTCTCGGGCTCCTGGTCCCGCCCGGCGATTCGGGCGCCGACGTCGTCGTCGGAGAGGGGCAGCCCTTGGGCCTCAGTGCGTCGTTCGGGGGACCGCTCCTCGGCCTCTTCGCGACCCGTGAGCGATACCTCCGTCAGATCCCGGGACGCATCGCTGGACTGACGGTCGATACGGACGGAAACGACGGATTCACGATGGCCGCGCAGACGCGCGAACAACACATCCGGCGGGAGCGGGCCACGTCCAACATCTGCACGAACTCCGCGCTCTGCGCGCTGACGGCGACCGTGTACCTGGCGACACTCGGAGCGGAAGGCCTCAGTGAGCTCGCGCGCATCAACGTAGCGAAGGCCCACTACCTCGCCGATCGCCTCGCTGCCCTGCCCGGATGCGAGCTTGTCTTCTCCGGCCCCTTCTTCAACGAGTTCGTGCTGCGCGTCCCGCACGACCCCGAGCGCGTCCGCCAGGGCCTGGCATCCCGCGGAATCCTTGTCGATGACCCTCGGTGGCTCCGATACTTGGGAATCCACGACGGTCTTCGCTTCGCGGTCACCGAAAAGCGAACGAAGGAGCAGCTCGATCGGGTCGTCGAAGCGGTGGAGTGTGCCTCATGAAGACCATCTTCGACTTTCGAACAGGTGATCCTTCCGGCGGCGTCTTCCCGCCGATCGACGTGCCCGAATCGACGAGCGCGATTCCCGCGTCGCTGCGTCGCGAGAGGCCGCCACGAATCCCCAGCCTCAGCGAGCCCGACCTCGTGAGACACTACACCCGCTTGTCGAAGCTCAACTTCGGTGTGGACGACGGGTTCTATCCTCTCGGTAGTTGCACGATGAAGTACAACCCCAAGCTCAACGAGGATGCCGCCCGGCTCGCCGGATTCTCGGACGCACATCCTCTCGCGGACGCCTCAGTCGTCCAAGGAGCGCTTGCCGTGATGCATCACATGGCCACGATGCTGAGCGAGATCGCCGGCCTCCCCGGGGTCACGCTGCAGCCAGCAGCCGGAGCCCACGGCGAGCTGACCGGGATGTTCCTTGCGAGGCGCTACTTCGAGAAGCGCGGGGACACCGGAAGGAGCAGGATTCTCCTTCCGGATTCGGCCCACGGCACGAATCCAGCGTCCGCGGCCCTTGCCGGGTTCACCGTGACCGAGATCCCGTCCGACGGCAGCGGCATGGTCGACGTCAACGCGCTCGCATCAACCCTGGACGACACGGTGGCGGCGATCATGCTCACCGTGCCGAACACGCTTGGGATCTTCGAGGAGCGGATCCTCGAGATCACGGCACGGGTCCGCGAGGCCGGGGGCCTCTGCTATTTCGACGGCGCGAACCTCAACGCGTTCATCGGAAGGGCCCGCCCCGGGGACATGGGGGCGGACATCTTCCACTTCAACCTCCACAAGACCCTCTCGACGCCGCACGGTGGCGGCGGGCCCGGCGCGGGGCCGGTGGCCGTCTCCGAACGCCTGGCGCCGTACCTTCCGGTACCACGTGTCGAACGAGGGTCGGAAGGCTATCTGCTGAACTGGGAGGCTCCGGACACGATCGGCGCTGTCCATTCCTTCTACGGCAACTTCGCCGTCATTCTCAAGGCCTACGCCTACCTCCTGCAGCTCGGAGATCAAGGGCTTCTCGCCGTGAGTGAGAACGCGGTTCTGAACGCGAACTACCTGCAAGCACGCCTCAAAGAGAGCTACCGTCTTCCCTACGATCGCCTCTGCAAGCACGAGTTCGTCCTCTCGGGCAAGGGACTGGCCAACGGGATCAGTGCGCTGGACGTCGCCAAACGGTTGATCGATTATGGCATGCACCCGCCGACGATCTACTTCCCCTTGATCGTCCCCGAGGCACTGATGATCGAGCCAACGGAATGTGAGAGCAGAGCGACGCTCGACGCTTTCGTCGATGCGATGAAGAGGATCGCCGAGGAAGCCAAGACGGCGCCGGAGCAGCTGCGCGGTGCACCGCATCGCGCGCCGGTACGACGCCTCGACCAGACCCGTGCCGCCCGGCAGCCGATCCTTCGCTATCCGTTCGACGAGACGCCCTAGCCTCTCCGGGATCCCGAATCGGCGAGCGCCGTGCCGATTCGGTCGCAGGTCTCCTCGCACGCCGTTGGATCTTCACCTTCCACCATGATTCGGATGAGCGGTTGCGTTCCTGACGGTCGCACGATGAGACGTCCTCGATCCCCGAGGAGCCGCGCTTCGCGATCGATCGCCGCGCGAACGGTCTCATCAGCCATCATCGCCTCCGCATCGTCGACCTCGATGCTCCGAGACACCTGCGGAAGAAGCTCGATCTCGGAGGCGAGATCGGCCAGGTCGGCGTCCCGCTCGTGGGCGATTTCCAGAAGCTTGACGGCCGTCAGGATCCCGTCGCCCGTCGGGCTGTGATCGGCGAAGATGACGTGCCCCGAGGGCTCCCCCCCCACCTTCGCCCCGCGGTCAAGCATCGCCTGGGAAACGTGCCGGTCCCCGACGGGCGTACGCGCCAACGCCACGCCGAAGCGTGCAAGTGTGCGCTCAAGGCCGACGTTGCTCATGATCGTCGAGACAACCACTGGCGGATCGAGTGTACCGCGCCGCTGCCTGTCCAGAGCGGCAATACCGATCATGCGGTCCCCATCGATGGTGCCGCCGGAGGACGACACCAGCATCACGCGATCGCCATCCCCATCGAACGCGATCCCGAGCACAGCGTGCTCCGCGGAAACCGCCTCGCGGAGCGGTCCGAGGTCCGTCGAGCCGCACCCCTGATTGATCCGTGCCCCGTCGTGGGAGCAATGCAGTTCGATCACCCGGGCGCCTAGCCGACGCAGGACGCGCGGCGCAATCTCTCCCGTGGCCCCGTACGCGCAGTCGACCACGATCGTGTGCTGAGACAAGTCCACCTCTTCGCTCTCGATCGTGCCGGTAAGGAATGCCGCGTAGCGTGCCGCGGTCGCCTCCAAGGGCTGGATCATGCCGACCGTCGACGATCGCTCCACTGCCACGGTTATCGCCGACTCGATCGCCTCCTCCTGCGCCACCGCCAGCTTCATCCCGCGGCGGTCGAAGAACTTGATCCCGTTGTCCGCCGGCGGATTGTGCGACGCCGAGATCACCGCTCCGAGGTCCGCGCGTTCATCCTTGATAAGAAAGGAGATCGCCGGGGTCGGGATAATCCCGGCAAGGAGGACATCGAGACCCTGCGAGGCGAACCCAGCGGCTAGCGCGCCTTCCAGCATCGGACCGCTGAACCGCGTGTCTCGCCCGATGATTGCCCGCCCTCCTCGTGGGCAAATCACCTGTGCCGTGGCTCGCCCCAGCGCAACGGCAAGCTCCGGCGTCAGCTGTACGTTCGCTCTTCCACGCACACCGTCAGTTCCGAACAGGGACGTCATTGGAACGTCCACCCTCCGCCAAGCGTCACGAGCGGCGGGCCGAGGGCGATCGGGAGCAGGAGACCGGCTGCCAAGCCCCCTTCCGGCCCACCGTCCGCGACAGCGATCCGGTGAGACAGGCCCACTCCGGCGACCATGGACGGAAGCGCCGCCCGAAGATCGAGGAAGTGCAATCCCCCGGCGAGCCACGCGTAGCTCGTGCCAAGCGCACCGACCCCCCCGAGCGCGTAGTCCACTTCGCCGAGGATCAGCGTCCTTCCGTCCGAGGCGAGCAGCAGGGAAGCCCCCGCCCATCCGAATTCCACGGGGAACCGCAGCTCTACTCCGAGGAGGGGGGGGAGTCTGCCCAGCGGAAGCCCCACCCGGACGCCCACGAAGAAGCCGGCGCCGAACGCCACGTGCGTCCACAGGAGAAGCGCGACAAGTCCAAGGAGAGGAATCCGTCCACGGAATCGGGAGTACATGGCTCGAAGAGTCTAACCGAGGGCCGTCACGGAGACCAACCCTAGAGCGATGGGGAGATTCGGATCACGTCGCCTACGGACACATCGAACTCACTCGTCTTCAGGGCGAAAGAAGCGAGGTCAAAAACCTCGATGACGACGAGTTCACCCTTGACGCCCATCAGGTCGTAGGCGAGGACCTGACCGCTGGACGGATCGGTGATCAGATTCATGACATCCAGAACCTCGAAGAAGCTCCCCTCATGTACGCCGGCGTGCGAGCCGACGTTCACCGCCACGCGACCGTCGGGGAGGATCTGCACAATCAGCCCCTCCATCGAGAGCGGCTCTGCCGCCTCGTAGGCGACCGTACCGCGGGAGGCCCTCACATCTTCGGCGATCTCCGCCATGCCGTCGATCAGGCGCGCCACCAGTTGGTTCAGCGCACTGTTCGTTGCCTTGCCGACGATCGTCTCGTCGAACGCGCCGCCCCCTACGGTAATCTCGCTGATCAGCGGCGATGCGGGAACGCTTCCCGGTTGAATCTGGAAATCGACGGTGTCAATCGCCACGATCCCCTGCCAGAGCTTCGCCCGGTAGGTCCCCGGCGGCATCTGCATCGGTGCCTTCTGATCCCAGAACCACTCGCCGCACCCATCGGTGTTGATCAGCTTGGAGCCCAACGAGGCCAGCAGCGCCCCACCGGGCACCGTGTAGATCTCGACGGTGAAGGCGCCCGGCGCACCGGGATTGCGGAACCCGATGTGCACCGTCTCCCCGGTGGTGTAGAAAGGCTTGTCGGTCAGGAGTCCGCCCGAGCAGACATCCGAGGCGGGCGCCTGGGCAAGTGCGATGATCCGGCCGACATCGACCGAGAACCCCGTGCTCCCCTCGTCCACGCCCTCCGCGGAAATCGCTCTCTCGACGACCGTGGTATACACGTTCACCAGACGTGCAGCCATCTCCACCTCAACTGTTGCGCTGTTCAGGCTGAACAGTCCGAGGCTGAACGACGATTGCCGAACGTCCACACGATTCACCGAACCGACGATCAGCAGGTCGACGCCGAGCATCCGTCCCGCTGCGGCGACATCCGCGGTGAGAAATGGGTTGAGCCGGCGCTCGAGCAGGATCGCCTCGATCTCAGATCGCTCGACAACGGTAACCCCGCTGTTGACCAGCCGCTCGACCAGTTCGTCGGCGACCCCTTCCCCCACGTCGATGAAGCCGGACCCACTGCGATCCTCGAACCGAGCCACACCAACCCGCAGATCCTCGAGATCGGCGACGTCACCCATCGTCAAGCGAACCGCGAAGGTGGCGTGCAGAGCGTTGTTAAACTCACTCGCTTCATCGATCTCGTTGAACGGCCGATCGGCCTCCACGGTGACCGAATGGGTGCCGAACTCGGCGTGCCACGACACCGAAACGTCCTTGGACTCCCCCACCCGAAGACCATGCGAGATGCTCGGGAATCCGATGGGGAGACCGTCCATCAGGAAGTGCACGTCGAAATCCCGAGACACGGCCGCCGTCCCCACGTTCTGCACCGTCGCAACGATCGTCACCTCCTGCCCGACTACAGGCGGGGTCGGCATCACTTGGATGTCCACCACAACGAGATCCGGCCTCGCCAGAGCCGTCCCACCGTACGCGAGGACGACGAGCAGACCCATCGCGGCTGCAACGTGCTTCACCATCTCCTCCTTCGTGGTCCTCCCTCGATGTCCTCCCATGTACACCAGGAACAGGTCACGGTTTCAAGGACACGCTTCCCGTCCCGGTGGACTCGACGTTTCGTTTCGCGGCGTGCAGACGCGGAGAAGCCCCGCCAGCACCGTACCCCCCACCGCCGCGGCGATCAACGCCGCTCCCATGCCCCCGCGATCGGCGATCCACCCGATCAGCGGCGCCGCCCCGGCCACCAGAAGCG
>Ga0272442_10004629_pt1 | contig 18737 bp, 14 predicted proteins | sample SSMForm2O_FD_200262 | JGI IMG/M metagenome (GOLD analysis project Ga0272442, IMG submission 200262) | Marine sediment archaeal communities from Little Sippewissett salt marsh, Falmouth, MA, United States - SSM-Form-2O | ecosystem: Environmental > Aquatic > Marine > Wetlands > Sediment ... | reverse complement strand
AATACTGTTATGAAACAAAAAGCTTTGGATCGTGACCGATTAAGACAATCGTGGAAAGAAATTCTTGCGTCAGGTCGTGAAGGTTCCAGGATGGTTAATGAGGTTAGAAGCACCTCGTCGTCATTGCCCCGCAGTTTCGTATTTCATAACACTATACTTGCTTTGTACACCCAGGGAATTTTATGGGGAGGGTTTTTTCTATCTAAATACAGGGCTGGCCTGGAGGGATTATCAACAGTCAAAGGCCCATCGATGCAAAGATATTTTATGATGTTAGCTATAGGATGTATTATCGCTATTATCATTGCATCACCAAAATGCCTAAAGGCTATTTATTTATTTATTCGGCATGGGCCAATTTCTTCAAGTATGGAGCAAATAGGCAAAGCTCTTATCAGAGCTTTTTGTTATACGAAGTTGATTAAAACACCAGTTTCAAAATTAAGGGTAAAATCAGAAACTGATAAAGATGGTTTTGTCCATTGTTCATTAGTTGGTGGAACAAGTTATGAACGATGTCTGTTTTTGGATGCTTTGCAGGAAATACTCGGGCCGATTGACAATCCAAGATATGTCCTTGTACGTAGAGCATTTTTGGGCAGATTTTTAAGGACGGATTATCATGTCGTTCCCCAGGAGTTGGCACGCAAGAGAGAGTATGCCGAGTATTATACAGTAATGTGGAGCAAATACGTCGGCCCGACGAAACTGGTTTACACGCGTACCCTAGAAGGAAGACAATTGTTGCTAAAAGCCAGAGCACATTCGTTATCCACTAGTTTTCAGAAAAAAGCTGAAAGAGCAAAAGTATGGAAATGATATGCTCCCTTTAGTGCAATTAAAAAAACTCAAGTCTTGTTTTGCCCCGGTTTTATCTTATTTATTATAATTATTATGAATACAGAAATACTAAGCTATTAAGGAGATTCGGGCAGATACAGGTATGTCTTATCACCTCATTGCATCTCCTTTGACAGACAGGAATCTATGTAAGTATATTACGAGTAGTTCAGGCTCGTTGGTGCCAATCTTAACGAAGATTCAGTGGTTAATTTCTTAGACTTTCCTTCTTCTCCTATCTTACCCATTTTAACATTTCATCCAACCTCTACCATCATCTACTTCACAAATAGTCAATTGTAAATCGTGAATAATAAATTGAAAGGCCGCCGCGGCGCTTGAGTGGGATTTTTGCCCGATTTTGAAAACACACCGCAAATTGCACGTCTTTTTGCATCATTTTTTTCAATTTTTCTCTGTTTCCCCCCTTTTTACCCCCTCTTTTTGAACTTTTTGTCGTTTTTTTTTCAATTTTTCGTCTTTTTTTTCCAAGCCCGCTACCACGAACCACAAACCACGATTCACAGCCAAATCCACCCCTATTTTCAGCCCAAAAACAAGGATAACCAAAAACCCCTACCCTTTTTTTTGAGCTAAAAACGAACATCGCCAAAAACACACCCGTATCAATAAAGCCTTGTTTTTTTCCGATAAAATCCATTTTTTTGTAACAAAAAGCTGCCTTCGAGCGTCTATATTAATATGTAAGTCTTTTTCTTTAAACCGGCCGTACGGCCAAATTGAGAGGCTTTTTATATTGACATAAGTACAGTGTTTCTATACAATTATGTTTTTGAGAAAAATTTTCCTTCGAGAGTGAGAATTCTCTATGGAACTTCGACCGAGGAAAAAATTAGGCCAGCTCCTCTGTGAAAAGCAGTATCTCGACCGGTCCAGCCTTGATTTTGCACTTGCTGAGCAGAAAACAGAATATCGTCGTCTCGGCCTGCTTTTAATTGACCTCGGGTACATCACGCAAACCCAGTTAAATGAAGCACTTGCGCTTCAGGCTGGCATTGAAAAAATCGACTTTTCAGATATATCATTAACCCCTGATGTCATATCTATCGTACCCCCTGATTTAGTCAGCAGGTACAATATTCTGCCCTTATGGCACGAAAATGGGCGATTAGCCATCGCAATGACCGACCCATTTTCACCCCAGGTTATAGAGGATTTACGCCTCGTTACGGGCTTTTCAATCAAACGATATTATGCCGACCCAATTCACATAAAGAACGCTACACTAAAGTTTTACGGCAGCAACGTAGCACGAATGCTCGACAATCTCGTACCAGCCGAACAAAAAGCCGAAGTCGAAATGGACAACGGCGAATACACTCCGGCAAAGCTAAGTGAAATGGCCAGAGAGCCCTCAGTTGTAAATCTCGTCAATTTAATTGTACTTGAAGCTATTGATGCTCAGGCCAGTGATGTTCACATCGAGCCGTTCGCACACCAGGTAAAAATCAAGTACAGAATTGACGGCGTCCTTATGGATAAAGCCCCGTCATCAAAGCGTTTACAAGCGGCCATCATCTCCAGAATTAAGATTATGGCTGATATGAACATAGCCGAGCGTTTCGTCCCTCAGGACGGACATATAGAGTTTGCCGGCAAAAAAGGCAAAGTCGACATCCGCGTTTCCACTGTTCCCACCATCTACGGCGAATCTATAACGATGAGAATTCTCGACCGTTCTGCGTCATTGATAGAACTTAGCGGTTTAGGTATGAATCATGCCTGTTTGAAGGGTTTTAATCAATGTTTACACAAAGCTCATGGTATTGTCCTCGTTACCGGCCCTACCGGCAGCGGCAAGACAACCACGCTTTATGCCGCATTAAACAGGATTTATACCCCTGCATTTAAGATAATAACCATTGAAGACCCCGTAGAATATCAGCTCGAAGGCATTATTCAAATGCCCGTCAATCCCAAAAGAGGCCTGACTTTTGCCACGGGATTGCGCCATATACTACGTCAGGACCCCGATATTATCATGGTTGGCGAAATCCGCGACAAAGAAACCGCTGATATAGCAATTCGTGCCGCATTAACCGGACATCTTGTTTTTTCAACGCTTCACACTAATGACGCACCTGGAGCGGTTACAAGACTCCTTGATATGGGTGTTGAGCCGTTCTTGTTGGCAAGTTCTCTTGAAGCTGTGCTGGCACAAAGACTTGTGCGCAAGATTTGTCTGAATTGCAAAAAAAGATACAAACCTGATGAAAACCTCCTCAAAAACCTCAACAACTCGGCTAAACTTAAGCCGGACAAGGATTTATATCACGGTACCGGCTGTAATGAGTGTATGCAAAGCGGTATGAAAGGTAGGACAGGTATCTTCGAAATGCTTCGGATAACCGATTCATTGCGCGAATTGATAGCTTCAAGACCGACAACCGAGCAGATAATAAAAGCCGCACCGTCGGATCATGTTAGTATGCGCCACGATGGAATTGAAAAGATTTTGGATGGCATCACTACTCCGGAGGAGGTATTTAGAGTTACGCAGGGTATCGGCGAACAGGAAGGATAAAATACAAAAAAGTACAATCATTGAGGTATAAATTTTGGGTTTGTTTAGTTATAAGGCAGTAAATAAAGCCGGAGGACACATTACCGGCACAATTGAGGCCGCCGACCGCAAGGGTGCTGTTTCCGGATTGCTTGAAAAAGGGCAGTTCGTGATAGAACTGGCAGAAGGAAAAGCTGCATCAACTACCGAGACCGGCGAGATAACTGTGCCAAATCTTACCGGTTTTATTAGATTTGGTTCGCGAAGAATTACGGGAAAAGACATTTTAGCTATGACCAGCCAGTTGAGCGCAGCTTTACGAGCGGGTCTTCCGTTGCTGAATGCGCTTGAAATTATCCGGGAACAGCAGCATAAGATTGCAATGCAAGATATGCTGGGCGGGCTTGTCGAATCGGTAAGTTCCGGTCAGTCGCTTTCAGAGGCTATGGCCAGATATGACAATATTTTCAGTCCGTTGTATATTTCGATGGTAAGAGTCGGTGAAACAGGCGGGATTCTGGAACAAACGACCGCTCAGCTGATGGGAATATTAGAGCGGGATGAGAAGATAAAAACGAGCATGAAAAACGCTTCAGCTTATCCTATTTTTGTTTTAAGTCTTGGTATAATCTCTGTGATTGTGATAATAACCTGGATATTGCCGAATATATTGGCCACTATAGGGGAAACAGTTTTGCCTTGGCCGACAAAAGTGCTGCTGGCATTAAGCAGTTTTCTAAAGACTTATGGTTGGCTTGTTGCGATTGCGATTGCAGTGGTATGGATTTACCTTACAAAATGGACAAAGACCAAAGGCAGAATCAAATGGGATACTTTCAAGTTAAGAATACCTATTTTAGGTTCTGTTTTGCGAACGATAGCTGTGGGCAGGTTTGCCAGGACCCTTGGTGCATTAACTAAAGGCGGTGTCAGTATTTTGGAGTCACTGAGCATTGTTCGTGACACTCTCGGAAATGAATTATTGGGAAGAGGAATTGATGATGTGTCTGAAAATGTCAAGGGCGGCACTTCGCTGGCTGAGCCTCTTGCAAGGTCGGGATATTTTCCACCCCTGCTTGTTCAAATCACATCGATTGGTGAACAGACCGGACAACTCGATATGCTGTTACTCAATGCTGCGGATACTTTTGACGGTGAAGCTGACGCAGCGATAGCTAAGTTTATAGCGATTTTTCCAGCAGTTTTGATTTTGCTTCTGGCTCTGGTCATAGGTTTTATAATAATCGCTATTTTACTGCCAATAGTTATGATGGGACTCGGTTCAGGCGTGTTTTAACCTCGCGAGTTGTAGAGCGCCGCGAGGGGAGAAAGCAAGGGATGCTACAAAATACGGTATATTTTATGAAAGGTATTCGAATGAAACAGTTAAAGCGCAATGGAAAGGGATTTACACTTGTGGAACTGCTTATAGTGATTATGGTTATATCGTTGATTGCCACAATTGTTGCACCACGGTTATTTAGGGGCTTGGGCCAAGCCAAGAGAGATATAGCAAAAGCCAAGATGGCGATTATCGAAGATGCACTTTTGAAATTTTACAGTGATTGCGAGAGATATCCGGATGACTCCGAAGGCCTTGATGCATTAATTGTTGCGCCGCCCGACCTCGAGGATAAGTGGAACGGAAGATATCTAAAGCCAAGTGAGATACTTGACCCGTGGGGCAACCCTTATATTTATGTTGCGGAAGGGCAGATTAATCCGGGTAGTTATGATTTGATAAGTTTGGGGGCGGACGGCCAGGATGCGGGTGAAGGAGATAACGAGGACATATATAACGATTAGCGTACTGTATATTTAGAGAATGAAAACGCAAAACTTACAAATCAGATGGTGTGGTTTTACCATCGCGGAAATGCTCCTTGTGGTGGTTCTTATTGTTCTTATCGCGGGTGTCGGTGGTGGTTTTACAGTGGGAACGTATAAGAAGATGTTGACCGAAAAAGCCGCACGCCAGCTTTTGCTTGCGTCAAAATATGCAAGGATAACTGCAATTGAGCGGCAGAGTATGTGCAGAATAGAGCTGGACACGGAAAATAACAGCTTTGTTTTGACTATCGAGCAGTTAAATAGCCAAACCGGTGAAACAGAAAAAGTGGCGGTTCAGGATGTATTCTTCAGGCCGGTTCAATTGGCAGGTGATGTTGAATTCGAGAGTGTCAAAATCGACTCGGCTGTTTCCGAAGAACTTTTAGAGCAGGAGGAGTCTCGGTCAATAGCTTTTTCGCCTGATGGAACGGCACAGCCAGCGGTGATTCAGATTGGTGACGGTAAGAATCACTTAACAGTTAGTATTTCAGCCGCCACCGGCAAGGTAAAAATGTATCAGGGTACCGCAAAGGAAGTCAAAGTCGGTACCATTGATTTGGATGAGCAGTGGCGATGACAATAAACAAAAGCAAAACAGGTTTTACGCTGATTGAGACAGTACTGGCGAGTATTGTTCTTTGCGGTGCTGTTTTGGCTCTGGGAGCAATAAGTACCCGCTCTCTAAGTCAGGCAAAACTTAACAGACAGTTTGAAACGGCCATAGCCTGTGCCGAAAAGCAACTTGCCCTGGTTGATTATATTGGTATCGATGATTTTATCGAATCGGGTCGGATGGAGGGGGATTCTGAAGAGTTTGAGCGCCGATATCATTGGAAAATTACAGCGGAATCTCATGAGATTGAGAATCTATATATTGTGAATATAACTGTCAGTTGGGTCGAACGGAATCGTCCATACAATATTTCGATTGACACAATGTTCAGTGGAACAGTCGAGCCTGTCGAGATGGAGGAACAGTGAAGGGTTTACGGATAAAAAAGATGTTCACCGGAAGGCCGGGATTTACGCTGGTGGAAATACTGCTGGCTTCGACAATAGGTGCATTTGTCGCCCTGGTGGCGGTCGGTGCGCTAAAGGCTGTCTCGGTCAGCACGGAAATGCTTGACAGCAACATTGATACTGCAGCTGAGGTTAGATATGCCTCAAAAATAATCGCTACGGACCTTGTGAATCTGTATCGCGACAGTGATTTGATAAACACAAAATTTGTTGGTGCCGTTGATGTTGCGGACGAGACTATGGTTAGTTCCCTGACCGTATATACTGTCAGCCGAACAAAAGCCAGAGCCGACCAGCCGGAGGCCGATGTGTACGAAGTCGAGTATTTTCTTTTGACAGAAGAAGACCGGTCGTTACTGATGAGACGTGTTTGGCCGAATCCGGATAAAGATGTTGAGCCGGGCGGTATTCTGTATGTAGTTGCTGAAAACATTGATGTTTTTCAGGTCAGATATTTTGACGAGGAAGAGTGGCAAAACGAGTGGCCGGAAGAATTGGAATCTGTTCCTGAATTAGCTGAAGTTACCATAGCATCCAGCAGAGGCGAGCAAAAAGGTATGATAATAGAATCTTTCATTGTAAATTTCGTAAGGTCGGCAGGAGCCCAGACGGATATTCTTGAGCAGGGCGAGCAGGAGCAAACCGGTGATGAGAGCAATCGGGAACAATAAAAACAAGGTAAAAGAAATGAGTATTGAGGGTGATAAAAAGGGACTTGTTCTTGTAATGGTGCTGTGGGTGGTTGTGATACTTACGGTAATTGTTGTAACTGTAGGACGCACCAGCCGACTCGATACGAAAGTCTGCCTTGTCCAGACAGAATCTCTCCGATGCAAGTGGGCCTGCCGTGCGGGCATAGATACTGCTATTGCTGTCCTTGGTGAAGACCCTAAGGAAAGTGACAGCCTGCTTGACTTATGGAATGATAATGAGGAGGACCTTAATGATATTGAATTAGAGCGGTGTTCTTTCGCCGTTAAGGTAACTGATGAAGCCGGTAAATTGAACATCAATACTGTTTCAAAACAGCAGCTCCTGGAACTGTATGGTATGACCGAGGAAGTCGCTGATGCCATAATAGACTGGCGGGATACAGATGACTCGCCAAGCCCTGGGGGTGTCGAGGGTGGGTATTATGAAAATCTGCAATATGGATATACGATTCGCAATGGACCTTTCAGGACAATACGGGAGATGCTTTTGGTCAAAGATGTTAGTGAAGAATGGTTTTATGGACAAAATTCAAATTTCAATACCGGTTTATCAACGGATTTTGAAAGAACGAATGCCGCCGAAGAGCATGTTGCCAATTTACAGGAAGAAGTAATGGACAATGGGTGGATTACATACCTGACCTGTTATTCGTATGACAATAACAAAGATGCCGATGGCCAAAACAGAGTTAATATTAACGAAGCTAATGAAAACAGATTGGTGAGGTCTTTGAGCATAAGCAGGTCTTATGCGAAATGGATTGTGGAAAACCGCGGGCAAAACGGGTATGGAAGCATATCTGACTTGATAAACAAGAAGAGTCCTAAAAGAGCTAATAGAAGGTCGGGAAGAAATTCGGACCAGGCGGAACCTTTGGATTTGGAAACATTTTCAGATATCGCTGACAAAATAACAATAACCAACGACACACAGGTAAAAGGAAAAGTTAATATCAACACATCATCGAAAGTTGTTTTGGTGGCTCTATTGGGTGGTACGGAGACGGCCGAGCAGATTGCCGATGAGATAATTAATTATAGAGAGTCCTTGACCGAAGGGATGCAGAGTATTGCCGAAGTGATGGAGGTCGAGTCGGTCAATGTCGACACTTTCAAAAAGATTGCCAATAATATAACCACCCGTTCAGATGTTTATTCGATTCGCTGTTTGGCGACGGCAGACAGAAACGGTGTCGCTGGAGCGAAGCTGGAGACTGAAGCCGTGGTCGATAGGAGTTCAGCACCTTGTAATATACTTTACTGGCATCAGGGAGTAAGTAATTGAAAGAAACAGGTACTAACATAACAGATGTAGCTGTCGGGCCGACTGTGATTGCGATATCGCAGCATGAGAATAAGCTCCAGGCTGTTTCTCTTCGGCAGCATAATGGGGCTTTCGAACTTCTCTGGGCAAAAAGCTGTGACCTTACCAAATCAACGTGGCGGCTTTTTGCAGAAGAATGTGGTTTATCTTTGGGGCCGACAGTGAAGGTACAAAACGATGACGACAGGACCGTTATGGCGGGCTTTAGTTCTGAAGCGGTGGTGTTTTACCGAATTGAAGTTCCGGCGGTGCAAGGAGAGGAAATGGCGGCGATGATTGAATTACAGGCAGAAGCCCGCCTGCCGTTACCTCTTGAGCAGATGGAGATGGCCTGGAGAGCGAGCCCGGCCAGGAATGGACAGGTTCCCGTGACCATAGCGGTGGCACGAAAGCAGTTGTTACAAAATTTCGTGGAAAACGTACGATTGTTTAAGCCGGATAAGATCCTGTTGGATTGTGAGCCGATCGCGGAAACGTGGAGGAATTTCTTTTCGTCGGACGAAAAATTCCATCCGGCTGAAGTGGTTATAAATATCTCTGCAAAGAATACAAAGCTTTGTCTGGTAGAAAACGGCCGGTTGAGCAATGTGGTGAGTTTGGATATGGGAACGGATGATTTTTCCACAACGGTTCAATCGGAAGAAAAAACCGGAGCTATCGAGAGATTTGTCCAGGATACGACCAGCGCCCTCGAATCGTTTGGCTTTTCGGATTTTACAGAGTTGCCGATTTTTGTGCTCTCCGATGGCGGCAGTATGATAAGGACGATAGTTTCCTCTCTTGGTTCGGCGGGGTTGAGTGCAAGGGCGGCTGTGCCCGATGTTCAAAAAATAAGCCAACAGACAAATCCATTGTATCCTGCGGATATTTATGAATATCGTGTGCCAATAGGTCTTGCTTCAATGGAGCTTGATAAGCGCACAGAGCAGTTTAAGATGTTTGAACACTTATACAGCCCGGCTGGGGATAGAGAAAAGAAACATTGGCTGTACTCGCCGAGGGCCGCCTGTGCAATTGCAGTTACAATGCTGTTTTTGTTTATTGCCGTATTGTATGCTGATGATGTGATTAGTAACAGCCAATTGGAAAAATTAAGGGCTCAGCCAGATTGTCAACTGCTTATACAACGACAAAAACTAATCAAGACAGTTGCACAGCAGAGGCCTGATATCTTGCAGCTTTTGAGAAGGATAAGTGCGGATGCGGACAAAGGAATACTACTGGATAGTTTCACTTTCAGAGAAGGTCAGACCGTAACTATAAACGGCCAGGCTCCAGGAACCGAGCAGTTGTACAAATTTCAGGACAGTCTGCGCAGCAAAAAGGGCATAAAAGAGGTGAAAATACAAAGTTCATCCGAGGATTCCAAAACCAAAAAGTTCAAATTTACAATTACTTTTCATTATGGGAATTTGACAAGAAAAAGAGCAAGGGAGTAATTCTTTAGAAAAGAGGAAATATGACAGCCAAGTTAAGCCAGAGAGATAAGCGGGCATTGAAGTTGGGAGCTGTTTCTATTGCAGCTATTCTTGTTTTTGTGTTTGCAACTGCGTGGCTTGAGCATTGGGCACAGGTCAGAGAATCACTTGCTGCAGCACGGGCTGATTTGAGAATCATCAGTCCCAATAAAGCCAAGCAAGAGGGTTTGTTGACGATTGTGCCGGTTTTTGAGGTGCCCCAAAAGCAAGAAGAACAAAAGTTCCTTTTTAGGGACAAATTTAATGAGCAGTTAAAAAAGGCAGGAATAAAAAGCGGACCGGTTCAGTTCAGGGCCGGTAAATCAGCGAGGCGGGATGGATATACTCAGGTGCTTTTGAAATGCAGCGCCAAGTGTAAGTTTGACCAGGTACTCGACCTGCTTGCTGAACTCAAGAATAATCCTTATCTGGTCGGCATAGAGCAGTTTAGCATAAAGTGTGACCCGAAAAAACGACAGGAAGTCGAACTTGATTTGACTTTATCAACATTTGCTAAGTGAACGAGGTAGTATATGAAACTAAATTATTTAAAAGACAAAAGAAAATTTACAACTGCTCTGTTACTCGGTTTAGCAGCGGTTTTGGCCGTTGCCATTTTAGTTAATATAACAAGTTTTTTTGTAGCTTCAGCCAGGGCTGGGAACCTGGTCAAAAAAGCTGTTGAACAAACAGCATCTGACAAAGACGAGATGGACAAATATTTTGCCGAATCCAGGGAGTTGTCAAAGGAATTGAAAAAGAACAATTTATTTGCGCCGCCGCCCCCGAAACAGCAGCCCATAAAAAGGGTGCTTGGCATATTGGGTAACGAGGTTCTGATAGAAGGGAAATGGTATAAACTCGGTGATATGGTAAAAGACGCAAAAATTGTGGCAATTGAGCCTGCGCAGATAAAAATCGAATGGGATGGAAAGAAAATAACTTTGGAACCTATCAGTGCGGCCAGTTCTTCGCCTCCGGGTGCACCGACGTCCCCAAGGGTTGATACAGGGCCGGCCGAAGGCCAGGGGACACCTGCTCCCCCGGAACCAAGGCAGCGCCGGAGGGGCGGGGGCAGAGATAGAGGAATGAGGGGATTTGGAAATCTTTCTCCGGAAGAAAGAGCAGCTATGAGAGAAAGATTTAGAAATGCCTCTGATGAAGAAAGACAGCAGATGAGAAACGAAATGCGTCGGAGATTTAGAGAAGGACAGTAGAAGGATAATTAAATAATTTAAGTGAGGTGAATAAATTGAAACGTTTAAAACCAATAATGTCGGCAGTAATTGTTCTTTTAGCGGCTTTTGCTATTTGGTGGATTGTTTTTTATGACCAGGGCCCGAAGCTGCTGGGAAAATTCAAACAAACAGAAATAATTGCTGAATCAGAGACCGGTGAGACCGATGATGACTTTTGGGGGGCTGATGATGTCGGAGAGTTTGAGTCTGAGACTGAAGCTGGTGTCATCGAAGGCTCAATTGATGCAAATGAACCGAATAAACCGATCGAGCCGAAAGAATCGGTAATCTCAAAAGAACCGAATGAGCCTAACAAACCCGCTGAGCCCAACGACCCGATGGAAGCCTTAAATCTAAAAGATGTGGAAATGAAAGATATCATCAAAAAGCTCGCCGATTGGACAGGCAAGGTGGTTATTCCGACCGATGAGGCAATGAAGCAGAAGATAACCATATATTCATCGGAAAAAATGCCGAGAAGTCAGGCTTTGGCGATGATTTACGCTGCTTTACAGTCGAAAGGTTTTGTTGCAGAACGTGCCGGCAACGCAATTTACCTCAAGCCAATTGCAAGCGCCAAGTTTGGCTCGGTGCCCACCATATCAGCGGATTATCCCATTGCCGCTGTTGAAAATAAAAGTCAGGTAGTTCAGAAATTCTTTAAGCTGGAAAATTACAGTCCCACTCAGATGGGCGATATTGTTTTGCCTTTGGTTGGCGATTACGGCTATGTCAGTGCAGACGAAAATACCGGCACTTTACTGGTTATTGATACGGTTGAAAACCTGATTCGCATTGACAGGATTATAGCACAGTTTGACGTACCGGAATCTGAGCAGACCGTTACGGAGATTTATGAACTTAAATATGGTGACCCTTCGGAAATTGTTCAACTTCTCAGAATGCTTTTAGGAGACGAGCAGAGCAGTACCAGTAGAACCGGCAGAAGCTCGCGACGCACCACAGGCCGCGGGAGGCAATCTTCTCAGCGAAGGCCTGGTTCCGGGCCAACACAGCCATCTCAGCCCGCTAAATCAAAAACCGCCGGGGCAGCGACATCGGTGGTAGTCAGTTCGAGCCAGACACCTATCGTGCTTATCCCTGAACCAAGACGCAAGTGGATTATTGCAAAGGCCTCAGCCGAAGATATTAAACAGATTGGCATTTGGATAGAAAAGCTTGACATGCCGGAGCCCGTCGAGTCCGAGTCTGAAACAATTCCTGTCACCTATGCCGATGTGCGCGAAGTAGCCACTCAGATTGACCAGGCATTACAGAGTATGCCGGGTACCGAATTAAAACCAAGTGTTCTTGTTCGGCCGCTGTCACAATCAAAGCAGATTATGATTTTTGGTAGGCCGGAATTGAGAGAAATGGTCAAGAAACTTATCGCTGAAATTGATATTCCTTCAGGCCAGTTCGATACCCAAATATTTAAATTGAAGCACGCTGACCCCGAACAAATCAAGGAAAAAATTGAGGGCCTTTATGAGCAACAGGCCGGCAGGTTTTCCAGTTATGGACGTAGCAGCTATAGCTCACGTACAGTTATGTCTATCGATACGGTAAGGGTAATAGCATTTCCAATGATGCAGGAGGTTACGGTGATAGCCTCGCCGGAAAATATGAAAAAAATCGAAGAGCAGATAAAAAGATGGGATGTTCCGATAGATGTCAACGAATTAAAGCCAAGAATAATTGAACTGAAGAACTCCGACCCGGTGCAATTGACTGACTTATTAACCACGCTTTTTAGCGAAAGCACCGAAAGACTTTCGTGGTGGGATATGTATTATGGCTCCGGCCAGGACAAGAAAAAAATTGTGGGACCTCTTTACGGCCAGTTGACCTTCGAGGCCGTCCCGGATACCAAGAAGATAATCGTTATAAGCAATATTCCCGAGGCGTACGATGTTGTTGAGGAATTGATACGCGACCTTGACAAACAGGAGATGGGCGAAGTCCCCGGCATTATAACGTTGAACTATGCAGACCCGGAAGACCTGGCTGAGCGCCTGAATGCGATGTTTAATGAACCCGGAACGGTCGCCAGAATTCGACTGAGTGAAAGCGGCCTTTCCGCATACTCGATGAATGAGGAAGATGACAACCAGGGTGATAGCTCTGAAAACAACGCTGATGAACAGCAGACATATACACCCCCGTGGAATACCCAGCGGCTCAGAACCGATGAGATGCCTATAAGTAATGTCATAGGAAAGGTGCGTTTTATCCCCGACCCCCGAACCAAGGCTATTCTTGTACTTTCGCCGCCGGAGTTTATGGAAAACATAAAAGAAGTAGTTAAAGAGCTTGATGTGCCGGGGAATCAGGTCAGAATAAAAGCAGTAATTGTATTGATAGACCATAAGGATTTGACTTCTCTTGGCTTGCAACTTGCCTCTGACCCTTCTGCATTCGGTGCTTTTAACGAAAATTCCATCACTGCACTGACCGGCCTTAGCCTTCTTGAAACCCATGGCTCATTCATATTTAGCTCAGACTCAGAAGTTACGGCTCTGATTGATTTCTTAGTCAAATGTGTGAATGCAACGATTCTCAACCAGCAGACCTTATGGACAAAAGATAACAAAGAAGCGGACTTTTTCAAGGGACAAAGGGTTGCATTCAATACGGATACGTCGTATTCAGAGACGGGGGGCAGGGCCACTGAAAGTATTGAGTTCCAGAGAGTTGGGATGACACTGCGTGTTCGACCGAGTATAACGCCGGAAAAAAATGTGGATATGACTATTAATCTGATGATTTCACAGCGTACGTCCGAAATTATAGCTGACCAGCCGGTGAGAACGGAAATGGACACCGAAACCACCTTGATAGTCAGTGATGGTGAAACAGTAATGCTCGGCGGCATGCTTTTCCAGGAAGACAGCATCATCGAAAGAAAGCTTCCCCTTTTATCCGACTTGCCTGTGCTCGGAGGTTTGTTCCGCCATAATGAAACTGTTAAAGCCAACACTGAAATACTTGTATTTATTACGCCCTATGTAATAGATAAAGACCCCAGCGAAATGCTTCCTGAAACAATAGAAGAACTTGAAAATGAAAAGCAAAAGTTGGAAAATGTCCTGAGACAGTTGAATGCAACGGTGGGAGTTAATCGTTAAGTATTGCTGGTCTCAAATATATAATCCGGATGACACTAACTTTAGCCAAAGCCCCGCCTTTTTCCTGTTTGATTCTCACGCTTGTATTTACGATACAATAGATATTATGAAAAATTAAAGACGGAACAAACAAGGCCCGTATGAATGTTGATTTTGTCCCTGGCCAATCAGTAAATCAAATACCGATAGAGCAATTGTTACAAAAATAATACTTATACCTCATCTGAATAAACAAATAACTTTTTGGGATACTATATCGCACATTATCTGAAGTTGGCCGGAATCAACTTCGGACACCTTGACAACATCTTCATACTTGCATTCTTCCGGGAAAATATCGGTTAGTAAATTTGGCATTTCTGATAGCTTGTCTTTGTTAAATACCACATTTTCCTTCTGTGGGAAAAGAGCAACATAAAAGATATCGCTTTCAACCAGGTCCTGGAAGAAATGGGTACCAAAGGAAAGTTCCGGCATCAGATTTCCACCTTCATAAGCTATTTCAACAAGCACTGTTATCTTATTGATTTCAGCAAAATTAACCGGAACCCCTAAACTTGGAGTGGTTGTACCCCATCTGCCCGGACCAAACAGTATGGTTGGGGTGATTTCTCTGTTAATTATCCGATTGTTCAATTTTCCTATCAGCCTTGCTATGCTGTATTTTTGTGAAATCGGAGTTTCTACATACGCTTGTGGGTCTACATAAATAATTCTTTTTATCGGCTGGGCGATACTACCTCCCATAGTGTAGCCTTGTGAAGCAAAAAGAACTTTTTCAGGTTTGATGTTTTCGGAAAGTTGTACGTTTGCCTTTATTCCTTTGGTTTGCAGAGGTCTGCATTGAACCAAATTGATTTTGAAGGCGTCGTCTGTAAAATTAACCGTGAATTCTATATCGACGGGGTATTGGTAATAGTTTTCAAGGGTTTTAAGGATTTTCTGCATTATTTCTGTAAAGTTAGTGTTTGACAGCAGCTTCTTGAATGTCAGGAGCCAGTATCTTTTAGTTTTCATATTCAGCTCTTTCATCCTTCGCTCGGTATGCGAATCAGGTTCTGCTATCAAGTCCAGTTTCATATTGAGTTCATCATTCAGTAAGTCAATCACGCTAACCGTTCTTAAGCAATTTTGGTTGGTATCGAGAAGGTCGGCATTATGTTGTGAGAATCTGCTTTCGCCTTCTCTGTCTGCATAGGGCCGTAGCAGCGGCTGATCCAGGGCTATTGTTTGCGGGTAATCATCCTCAACACGGTCTACTGCCCTTGTACCCAGCCCAAATACGAGTCGAAGCATACCAGCTTTAGGATCAAGGTCAGACTTCCAGACAAAAGTATTATATGAGACACCTACACCTGCCAAATCCGGGAAAAAGTAGGTTTTTTTGTAGGAGCCGGACACGCGCTGGACGAGTAAGGCCATTTGTTCATCCTTTTGGTCAAGTCCCCGTTGCAAGCGATAGGCAAGTGCATCCTCGTTCATAGTGCTGGCATAAACTCTTCGTACGGCCTCTTCAAATTCAGCATAACGCTGTTCGGGATCACCTTGATTTACGAGAAACAAGCTTTCATATTTTCCGGCAAATGCATTGCCAAACGAATCTTCCAGTAGACTGCTTGAACGGACAATAATCGGTGATTGGCCAAAATATTCTATTATTTCCTTAAACCGCTCACGAACCTGGTCGGGAAATCTGCCCCGCAGGAGGTTTTCCTTCATTTCAGGACCTATATTAAAATAACCTTCTTTCGTTTTCTGCTTCATAAGCAGTTTCCACCAGCCGTTTTCAACTATATAGCTGTAAAACACATCTGACCCGACATAAAATGAATCGTGGGGTTCCAGATACCGATTCCAATCTAAAGAGTTGTCGCCTGAAAGGATTTTTTGAGCCAGCAGCATTCCGGTGGCCTTTCCGCCGATAAAGCCGCTGCCAATCAATCTGCTTTTGATATTTATCAAATCTTCAAGAGAGAAACTTTTTCGAGCAAGCTTCGAAATTCTTTTTTCCCGACCTACCATTATTCTGCAAAGTTCTCGAACCAATTCTTTAGCATCTTTTGAGTCCGGCGGAGCTTTTGCTAAACCGTTTGCTTTGATAAACAGGCGGTCCCAATGATCCAGAAATCTTGTCGAACCATTCGGGCTTTTCTGAGAGATGTGACTAAAAAGTTTGCTTGCATCGACGCTGTTTATTACAGGTTTAAATTCTTCGCCTCGTTGCAGATGAGGCAAAAACATTGTAGGTGAATATCTTTGCCATGCTTTTAACGGATGAACATAAAAATTTTCGTCATAATTATAAATATCCAGCAGCAACTGGGTTGTTTCGCGGATACGGGCAACAGTTTGGAAAGAATGATAATTTCGCAGTATGGCGAAGTAGGCAATTGTGTTCAACTCGAACAGATAAGGACAAGTTACCTTAAAGAAATTGCCGACCATCAAATCTGTTGCCCAGGCACTTAACAAATCAGAAAGGCAATCAAATACATAATAAGCCTCAGTGCCTTCCTGGGATATTATAGCGTGCACCTGTGTGGAAAAACTTTCGAAACCGCCTTTTGCGTCGAGTTGGTATACGGTCACGTCCGGCTGATTTTCGATGAGAGGTTTATGTTGGGCAAACCTCATATAGACAAGATTTCTTTTGTCCTTTAAGGCCTTGTTTACGTACGGCACGACAAAATGACTATAATCTTCTATGCTATCAACCTGCCAGACTACGTTGTCACCTTTTTTCAAATCACAAAGCGTCTCATCAAGGCCCTTCAGGCCCGTACTCGCCCATGCTGTCATAAGTTAACCTTTCTTGCTGCAGTATCGTCTGTAATCTATACCCAACTCACTGACTTTATATCTTATAATCCTTGCGGTGGTTTTCAGGTCTCGAGCTACAGCCGCCAGGTTTCCATTGCACCGTTTGAGTGCGTCAATAATCAGGTCGCGTTCAAACAGATTGATTCTTTCCTTTAACGAACCAATCCCGATGGTGCCGGATGCATCTGAGGTTTGCAGTGTTGGAGGTAGGTGATGGCCATGAACAACGTCGTCGCTGCTTAAAAGCACCGCTCTTTCTATGCAGTTTTCGAGTTCGCGAACATTTCCGGGCCAATGATATGATACCATCATATTAATTGCCGGCGTGCTTATTCGTCTGACGTCTTTTCCCATTTTTTTGGAGTATTGCTCAACAAAAAAATCCGCCAGTAGTAAGATATCATCCTTTCGCTCTCTAAGTGGCGGCAGTAAAATGGGAAACACGTTAACGCGATAGTAAAGGTCCTGCCTAAATATTCCCTGGTCAACGCATTTTTCCAGATCACGGTTTGTGGCTGCTATAATTCTAGCATTTGTCTTTAAGGTTTGATTGCTGCCCACACGTTCAAATTCTTTTTCCTGGAGAACACGAAGCAGCTTGACCTGAGTTGCAGGTGAAAAGTCACCTATTTCATCAAGGAATATGGTGCCGTTGTTTGCATGCTCAAGACGGCCTTTTCGAGATTGTATAGCTCCGGTAAAAGCTCCTTTTTCATGACCGAATAACTCGCTTTCAAGCAGATTTTCATTCAGGGCAGCACAGTTAATCTTCACAAAAGGCCCATCACTTCTGGGACTGGAGAAGTGAACAGCATGAGCGACAAGTTCCTTACCGGTTCCTGATTCTCCTCGTACAAGCACAGTGGTATCACTGGTGGAGACCTGGTGGATTTGGCGATACACATCGCGCATAGTACTGGAATTCCCTATTATATTTTCGGGACGAAACCTGTCCTCCAATTCATGACGCAATTGTAAGTTCTCATCTTCGAGTTGCTGCTGTACGATAGCCGCTTCATGGCGAGTTCTTAAGTCATTTGCAATCATACTTGCCACAATGCTCAAGACCCTCATTTCCTCTTCCAGTGGCGCTGTTTGTTCAAAGGGTCTGTCAGCCGAAACTGTTCCAATTACTTTATTGTCAATTGAAATAGGTACACAAATAAAGCTTAAGTCACGCTTTGTGACATTCCATCTTTCAAAACGATTTAAAAAAAGTGGTTCATGAGAAACTTTTGGAACAATCATAGGCTTACCGGTCTGCATAACCTTACCGGTAACACCTTCTCCAATTCTATATGTTATCCTTCGACTTTGTTCCTGTGAGAATTCATGAGCAGCTTCGATTCTAATATCATTGCCATCCGGCGAAAGAAGTGTGATTGTACCTCTGGCCAGGCCGAGTTCTTTATCCAGCATATCAAGCACCATTGCCAGGGCTTTTTTCTGTTGAGTTCCAGTTGATAATATTTGACTAACTTTATAAAGTGTTTCAAGTTGCTGCACCTGCCCGGAGGTATATTTTATGTCATTTTGCCAAATTGTTGTTTTTCTGGCCATTTGACGAAACTCCTTTTTATTCATTATACGACATAATTGTAACTTTGCTTGATGGATTTGCAAGATACTTTTTCTAATAAAAACTATAAGTTATAGAGGAATATTGGCTAAGCCCTTTAATGTTAATGTCTTACAGAAATACACTGTTGGATGCCAAACTGCGAACTTAATAGCAAATATTGAAAGATTTGGTTGACAATAAGTGACAAATATGTTGCAGTCATCGATGATGTTACAATAATGTCACGGTATTCTTATGGCTTTTGATTCTTAAAAGCTCATA
>Ga0272442_10004628_pt1 | contig 18744 bp, 8 predicted proteins | sample SSMForm2O_FD_200262 | JGI IMG/M metagenome (GOLD analysis project Ga0272442, IMG submission 200262) | Marine sediment archaeal communities from Little Sippewissett salt marsh, Falmouth, MA, United States - SSM-Form-2O | ecosystem: Environmental > Aquatic > Marine > Wetlands > Sediment ... | reverse complement strand
GAAAAGGGACGGGAATATTTATATATAGGCGATATCGGAGATAATAAAGCCAGGCATAAATCAGTCGTTATCTACCGCATACCGGAGCCGAAAGTGGATCCGAACAGTACTCAGAGGTATTTTATGATTGGCCCGGCCGAAACTATCGAACTTGTATATCCGGACGGCCCCCAGGATGCGGAAACGCTGATGGTCGACCCTGTTAACGGCGATATTTATATCATTTCGAAGCGGAATTTATTTTGCCGGGTTTTTCGTGCGGCATCCGATGATTTAACTCAAAGATCGGTCCGATTAAGTCAGGTTGCCGTTCTTCCCTTGGCTTTGGCTGTAGGGGGCGACATTTCGCCGGACGGCAAATATATCATTGTCAGGAGCTTAGCTCATGCTTCACTTTGGCTAAGGCAGAAAGATAAGCCGCTCTGGCAGGCTTTCAGTCAAAAACCTCTCAATATTCAGTTAATTTATGAACCACAGGGCGAGGCAATATGTTTTGACGACAGGGGGCGGGGATTTTTTACTGTTAGCGAAAAGGCTCATCAGCCTATATATTATTATGCAAAGCTCGACGAATCGGGGAATTCGGACGATTAGCCGGCGAATTTTGCATGAAATTATATCCGGCGGGATTAATGGCCGGTTAAACTCAATTTTGTATGAAATTGGGCGGAAATAAACATGATAATTAACTTGATTCTTCTGATATTTATGTTATACTTTATATATCGCGAGTGCAGACAGAGATCAGTCGGTCTCATAACACTACCCGCGGTAAGGTGTGTAATGGCACATCGCGAATAAGGAGACGGGCCTACAATTAATTCAAGATGAACCGCCCTTGTCTCCTTTTTTATGCGCCTATTTCAATTTACATGAATTTAGTGCCTAAACAGGAAAAAGTTCGAGCTCTAATTCATGCTAAATTTATTTCATTCCATCTTGCGGATGCGGACCTCGATATCATTTACATCCTTTAATAAATCGACGAGCCGACTTGTGTCCGTTTGTCCGAAATGATACGGATACAGAATCTTCGGCTTGAAAGTCTTTGCCGCATCGGCGACCATCTCAGGTGTCATCGTATATGGCAGATTCATCGGCAGAAATGCAATATCGATATCTTTTAGCTGTTTCATTTCCGGAGTATTTTCTGTGTCACCGGCGATATATACTCTTTTATCGCCGAACGTAATTATATAGCCGTTGCCGATGCCTTTGGGATGGTAGGGAGTATTACCCGAGCGCATGTGTACAATATTATATGCCGGTACGGCCTCGATTTTTAGTCCCTGAATTGTCTTGACATCGCCGTTTTGCATGATGATTCCGCCGGAGACTTTTTCGGCACAGGTTTCGGTCAGGACCAGTTGCGTTTTTTCTTCCCGGATGTTTTTTATTGCCTGGGGATCGAGGTGGTCGCCGTGTTCGTGAGTTACGAGAATAAGATCGGCCTTGGGCATTTTCGAATAGTCGGCCTCTCTGCCGACCGGGTCAACGTGGATAATCTTTCCGTCGAATGTAAACATTAAAGTCCCGTGCCCGACGCACGTTATCTTTAAATCACCGGCATTGGTTTTGATAATATCTTCTTCGAACCCGAGCTCCGAGACAGTCTGTTTTCGTTCGGCTCCTTTTACCCGCATTGAGATAGAATAAAGTGAAGTCCTTGCCGTGATAAAAAGTGTCTGATTGTCTTTCCCGCCGAAAGTAACATTCGCCGGTCGTTCGGGTACCCGGATTGTTTCGATTTTTTCCCCTTTCGGATTGTAAACCACTACCGAGTTCGTCGTCAGGTAAACGTTACCCTCGCTGTCTATTGTCATACCGTCGCTGCCTTCGGGTGCGAAAAGCTTCTTGTTCGACAAGGTCCCGTCCTCGTTGACTGAATAGGCGAATGTCTTCCTGCCGCCGTGGTCCGCCACATAAAGGAGTATGCCGTCGTCAGTGCCAATAAGCCCGTTCGGCCTGACCATGTCATCTATCACCCGGATGAGCTTTTTGCGGTCGGCGGAAAGATAGTACACATGTTCACCCTCCTGTTCCATGTTATTTCTGTTGCCGTAGCGCGGGTCGGTAAAGTAAATGCCGCCTTTAGGATCGATCCATAAGTCATTAAGACTGTTAAACTTTTTACCCTGATACTTTTCGGCAAGGATTGTCACTTCGCCTTTTGGATTTATAGATACCAGTCGTTTTCCGCCGCCTTCACATGCCAGCAGATTGCCGTCTTTATCGAAGAACAGACCGTTGGCGCCGCCCGAGTTTTCGCGAAAAGTCGTGAGCTTACCGTCCAGAGACCACTTATGAATTCGATTGTTTGGGATATCCGTAAAGTAGATGTTTCCCTGTGTATCCGCCGCTGGACCTTCGGTGAAATTAAAACCACCGGCGAGCTTCTCGACCTTTGCTCCCGGTGATGTTACATCTTCCTGGGCGGTGCAAAAACCCGTTATCCATATTCCCAGTAACAATGTCGTACGAATAAATCTCTTGCCGTTCATTTTTAATCCCCTTTTGCTTATTGATTTTGTTCCGGATATAAATCCAGGTACATTATACCATTGCTCTGGGCTAATGGCAAAAAAAGACAAGAATCGGATAAGGATAAAAAAAGCGGTTTTCGCTGGAGACTTTTTTCTTTTCAGTAAGCCATCTGGTATAATATTGATTCGTATAAAAGGTTGAAATACGGTAGAAATTTAATAGTCGATGGGTTTTGGAGAAAAATTATGCTCAGCGGGCGACAAGCCGGATACATTTCACGCCGGAATCAAATCATTTTAGTTATTTTTGCTGTTCTTTGTTTTTATGTCGCACCTATTGCTCTTTATTCGCAATCACAGCAGAACAGTACTGCCGGTGCTTTCGGAGCACAGGATGTCAACTCGGTTATTCCAGCTATTTCCGCTGCTCCCGATACAGCTGATGTGGATGTTGCAGCGGGATTAACTGAGAAGCAGCTCCTGGACCAAAAGAAGAAAAATTCCGAGTCAACAGAATTGAGCGATGAACTAAAGGCGAAAATAAGTGAAATTTACGATCAGGCAATCGCTCAGTTGAAACAGGCTTTAGACCTTGAAGCGAAGAAACAGGATTATAGTCAGAGACGCAAGAACGCACCCGTCGATCTTGAAAAACTTAATGAACAGCTCGCCCAGCAGACAGCTTTTATTGCACCCGAGGTAGCCGCGGATATTCCTCTTACGGAGGCTGAGCAACAACTCACAGAGGCGACACTCACCCTTGAGCAGGCGAAAAAGAACTCAACCACGTGGGAAAACGAGCCGAAACGAAGAGCTGATCGCCGGACAAAAATCCCGGAGGAATCGAGCATAGCCAGACAAAAGATTGATGAAATTAAAGGCAAGCTATCTGCTGTGACGGCTGAGGGGCAAAATCCTGAGTTAGTTCAGGCAAATCGTTCGCTGCTTATGGCTCAGCAACGTGCTTTCGAGGCTCAAATCGCAATGAGTACTGAAGAGCTTCTTTTCTTCGATGCCAGAAGAGATGTGCTTACTGCCAACAGGGATTTAGCGGCACGTCAATTAGCTTATGCCGGTAAACTCGTGGAGTTTTGGCAGCAGAAGGTTAATGAGCTGCGGCAAAAACAGGCTCAGGCCGCCCAAAAAGAAGCCATGCGTGCAAAGGAGGAAACGGCCGATCCCGCCGTTCAGGAAATTGCCGAATATAACGTTAAGCTGGCCAAACTGCAGGCGGATCTTGTAGAAAAGATTGAAAAGACATCACAATATTCAAAACAAATCGACAATCAGCTTGTTGCCATAGAGAAGGATTTTCAGGACGTTCGTCAGAGAGTCGATAAGGCAGGAAAAATCACCAATGTCCTGGGTGTCTACCTACGGACCAAACGAAATGAGCAGTTGCCTGAAATCGGTGAAAATAAAAAACAGATCAAGGCTCGTTTATCAGAGATTACAAAGGCACAGTTGGATTATATTAAATACGACAAAGAATGGTCTGATTTGAGCAATATCGAGCAACAAGCTCAAGATGAGGTTGATCAGATTACTCCTCCTTTGGTCGGTGAGAAACATGCAGCGGTTCTTGCCGAGGTGGCGAACTATCTTAAAAGCAGACGAAACACTCTCAATGTTATTAACGACCTTTACAGTGGTTATTTAACGGATTTAGCTTACCTCGATGCAAAAGAAAATACCTTTATACAAAAAGTGAAGGAATATGAAAAATTTATAGATGAAAATATTCTCTGGATTAAAAGCAACTCGGCATTAAATACCCGAAATATACCGGAAGTTGTCTCGTCTGTCAAATGGCTTACCAATCCGGGAAGCTGGCGACAGACTGTAGAGGTTCTCTGGAAGGATTTGCAAAATACTCCTTTGGCCTATCTGGCAATCGTTATTGTCTTTGCTGCATCGTTTGTGCTGCATCACAGGACACATGTGTTAATCGTAAGTATTTCCAAAAAGGTCCTTGACGTTAATACCGATAGTTTCATGCACACGGCGAAGGTGCTTGTATTGACTATATTTTTGGCGGCTACATGGCCCATTATAATTTTATTTCTGTGGTGGCGTCTATCGGCGGGCGTTTCCGATTACGATTTTGTACAGGCCCTGGCGGGTGGTCTTCGAGATTTGGCTATAGGGATATTTATATTTGAGTTGCTGCGACACATGACAATGCCTTCGGGATTGATGCAGGACCATTTCCGTGTAAGAGCGGAGCCTTTGGCCTTTACCAGGAAACATCTCCGTTGGTTTTTCGGTCTGGTGGTCCCACTTACATTCGTTCTGCAAGTTCTGCAGCAACAGGAGACGAACGACCAGATGTATAATGCACTGGGTCGCCTGATATTTATTGCCATTCTCGTAATGCTTACGATATTTCTTGTTTTATTTCTTCGTCCGACCGGGCCAATAGTGAGTCCTTACCTCAAGCGGCGTCCGGATGGTTGGGTGGGACGTCTTCGCTATATTTGGTACCCTTCGTGCCTGATTCTTCCCGTGACTTTCTCTGTTCTGGCCGCTATGGGATATTTCTATGCTGCGGGGCATCTTTACGAGAGACTTATGCAGACATTGATTCTTGTTTTCCTGGTGGTTGTATTCAGGGCCATGTTGACGAGGTGGCTGATTGTAACCCGGCGAAGACTCTCGCTCATTGAAGTGCAAAAACGAAAGACTGCCGCTCTTGAGGAAGCTCCGGAAAAGAATGCTCCGTCATCTTCACCTGAATCCGATACGGCACAACAGTCCAAGGGCAAGCCGGAAAAAACAATCTTTGAGATTTCACAGCAAACTAATAGGCTGATTAATCTAATTATTGCCGTTTTACTGGTCATCTGTTTGTGGTATGTCTGGCGAGATGTGATGCCGGCGCTCGGTGCACTGGGGAATAACGAGATATGGAGAACAACTACTGCTCCGGGGATGGTTCCTGAAATCGTCACCCTTGGTAATCTTGTAATGGCTTTGTTTGTTGCTTTTATGACTGTTATTGTGGCCCGAAATGTGCCGGGGCTTTTGGAAATCATCATCTTAAGACGGCTTCCTATCGAGAGCGGGGTTCGTTTTGCCATTACTACCGTTTGCAGATATATTATAGTAATTATTGGCGTAATTCTGGCCTTTACGGAAATAGGGATTGGATGGTCCAAGGTTCAGTGGCTTGTTGCCGCGATGACCGTAGGTCTGGGTTTCGGCCTTCAGGAAATATTCGCCAATTTTATCAGCGGCTTGATTATACTTTTCGAGCAGCCGGTTCGCGTTGATGATGTAGTCACCGTCGGAGATGTGACGGGCACGGTGACAAAAATCAAGATCCGTGCCACAACCGTGCGAAGATGGGATCAGCGTGAACTTATCGTTCCGAACAAGGAATTCATAACAGGACGTCTTATCAACTGGACCCTTTCTGATAATATCCTAAGGAGAGACTTTATTGTCGGTATTGCCTACGGCTCCGATATCGCCAAGGCCGAAAAAACACTCTATGAGGTTGCAAAAGCGAATCCTCTTGTCCTGGAAAATCCCAGGCCGATTGTTCTATTCAGGAGCTTCGGCAACAGCTCACTCGAATTTGAGCTGCGGGTGTATGTCGCGGGCATAGAGAATTATCTACCGGTCTGGCACGATATTAATTGCGCCATCGACGATGCGTTCCGCAAGGCCGGCATAGAGATTGCCTTCCCACAGCAGGATATTCATATACGCTCGGCTAAAGCAAACATCCCTATTGATTTAAACAGGCCGCCGGAATTCTCGTAGGTGATTTACTCTCGATAAGAATTCTATCTCCGGCTCTAAAGTAAGAGGTCTATAATCAGGTCGTTTCCTGCCGGTTCGAATCCCTTGCTTTTTTATCCGACATATCGATATTCCAGATATATTTTTGTGTTCGATACACTACAATACACATCAGAATAAAGACTATGGCGAAAATAAAAGGGAGGATTCTTTCGAGCCAGGCGGTGCCGAAACATATTATCAGGAAGTTAAGAATAATAAAGTATATTCGCATTTCCGTCGGTCCGGCCCGGAGGAAGGTGATCTTAAATTCGTTGGTTACCCCGAAGGCCAGGTAAGAATTAACCATGAAACAACCGGCTATCGGAATTAGAAAATAGACCATTTGCTTGGCGGGGCTGTCAACTAAAAATGAATATCCTATCAGCAGCGAGCACATAAAAACGAAGTCCAGGAAATGGTCCATGTAATAGCCCCATTTAGGGATGCCGGTGTCACGGTACCTGCCCAGGGCGCCGTCGAACGAATCTGTGAACCACTGCAGGGCCAGCATCAAAGACGAGAGCCACAGCCAGTGATGGTTGTTTCTCGCGAGCCAGCCGAAGATTATCAGACCGATTGACCAGTGGATGGTCATTAATGTCAGGTCGTAACCCTGTATCCACGCGGGAAATCGATGAACGTTGTTGTCGATGAACCTGCGTTCGTATGATGCTAATAGCGACTTCATCGGCAATTTTTTATCTCCGCCGAAAATTTCATTTACCATTGTTCTTATCCTATTTTAAATCAGGTTAATTATTCCTCTTTAATAGAATATATCAGCCCGTAAAGACTTTCAAGTGTCTTGATCATCTAATAATTTCCTGAATTTGGTTCGATGGCTTGTATTTTCGACATGTTTATGGAGATATTTTAATTTGTCGGTCGATTGGTTTGTTTAATTCTATTTGACATGACCGGTGAGCGAGTATCAGGTATCCCTTCGGTTAACGCACAGGACAGGCGAGTAAAGGATAATTTCGCCGGAATATGCTTGATTTTCGTTGTTTTTTCATGGGTTTCGGATAGTATAAATAATGAACTATGGATAGTTCATGTTTTAATGATAGTTCATTGATAATCGGTGGGGGGGGCAAAAACATATCTTTTTAGACGAATAATTAAAAAACAACCCGGAATGTAAAAAATCTCTGATTTGCAGCCTGGGAACTTAGCAGGCCGAAAGAGTACGATTTTTTACTGAAAAAAAGAGATTCGACAAATATAGAGGACTCTCTACAAATCGATAAAATTATGCAAAACGAACCCAATTTTCCGGCCTAAGGCCGGAAATCCTAAATTCTAAGCACGAAATCCTAAAAATAATGGATTGTAGGAAAATATTGAAAACGAACCCAATTTAACGACAGAATTCAGAAGCCAGGAGTCAGAAGCCAGAAAAAATGCAAAACGAACCCAATGATAATTTAGGTAATATAGTATAAGCTCTTTTTTGACAAGTTGATACAGCGAATCCGGCTCCGTCTGCGATTTCGCCGGGCCAAGAAAACGAAGCCAATCCGGCTATGCTTTCAGAGCCTATGGCACAAGCTTCGCCGGGACAGGTCCGGCTATGCTTTCAGAGCCTATGGCACAAGCTTCGCCGGGGCAGGTCCGTCTCTGCTTTTAGCTACTCCGGGCTTAATCAAAGCCGCTATTATGATTAGTCTGAGAACTTTTGCATGTTGAAGGTTCGAAGTGGAAGTAAACAAAAATGTATGAAATAATCAACGTTTTCAGTATTGATATGAACGTTTTTTGTAAATTGTGATTTTATTGTAACTTACATTTGACAATATTACGTATTTGTAGTCTAATCCCCAACAATTTACGGACATGTGGCACAACGAAATTCATTGGAACATTTTTGGCCAGGAGAAATCAGTATGCCAAAGCGAGACGATATTAAAAAAGTAATGATTATTGGTTCAGGCCCCATTATCATTGGCCAGGCTTGTGAATTCGATTATTCCGGTACCCAGGCCTGCAAGGCACTCCGGAAATTGGGTTATCAAATCGTACTTGTCAATTCTAATCCGGCGACGATTATGACGGATCCCGGTATGGCAGATGTTACTTATATCGAGCCGTTGAATCTACAGACGATGACAAAGATCATCGAAAAAGAAAGGCCGGACGCACTTTTGCCGAATCTTGGCGGCCAAAGCGGACTGAATCTTTCTTCCGAGTTAGCTAAAGCCGGCGTTCTGAAAAAATATGGTGTGAAAGTCATTGGTGTCCAGGTGGATGCTATCGAACGCGGCGAAGACAGGATTGAGTTCAAAAAAACAATGAACAATCTTGGGATAGAAATGCCGAGAAGCGATCCGGCGTTCAGTGTCGAGGGGGCCGAAAAAATCGCGAAAGAACTTGGTTACCCGGTTGTAATCCGCCCGGCCTATACGATGGGAGGCACCGGAGGGGGGCTGGTTTACAACGTCGATGAATTAAGAATCGTTGCGGCAAGAGGACTCGCGGCAAGTCTTGTCGGTCAAATCCTGGTCGAAGAATCCGTACTCGGATGGGAAGAGCTGGAGCTGGAAGTTGTCAGAGACGCGAAGAGTCAGAAGATAACCGTTTGCTTTATTGAAAATGTAGATGCGATGGGCGTTCACACCGGAGATTCTTACTGCACCGCCCCGATGCTGACGATAGATGAAAAGCTGCAGCAGAAACTACAGAAATACTCATACGACATTGTCGATGCAATTGAAGTCATCGGCGGAACAAATATCCAGTTCGCACATGATCCCAAAACCGGCAGAGTGGTTGTCATCGAAATCAATCCACGGACGTCACGCTCATCCGCCCTGGCTTCGAAGGCGACAGGTTTTCCCATAGCCCTGGTCTCCTCGATGCTGGCGGGGGGGCTTACACTGGATGAAATTCCTTACTGGCGAGAGGGCACTCTTGAGAAATACACGCCGTCCGGCGAGTACGTCGTCGTGAAGTTCGCCCGCTGGGCGTTCGAGAAATTCAAAGGAGTTGAGGATAAGCTCGGCACACAGATGCGGGCTGTCGGCGAGGTGATGAGCATAGGCAAAAACTACAAGGAAGCGTTCCAAAAAGCAATTCGTTCCCTGGAGAACGGCAGGTACGGGCTTGGTTTTGCGAAGAACTTCAACAAGCTGCCGCTGGAGGAATTAATGAGATTGCTCAATAATCCGACAAGTGAACGGCAGTTCATTATGTATGAAGCTCTTCGAAAAGGTGCCACGACGGAACAATTATTCGAAAAAACTTATATCAAGCATTGGTTTATAGAACAAATGGCGGAGCTTGTTGCATTGGAAGAAAAACTTTTGAAGTATAAAGGTAAAGCAATTCCCGATAAACTCTTGATTCAGGCGAAAAAGGACGGCTTTGCAGACTGCTACCTCGCACAGATTCTTGGAACCTCCGAAGATAAAATCCGCAAACAGAGGGCTAAGCTCGATGTTGTCGAGGGTTGGGAGCCTGTGCCGGTCAGCGGTGTGGAGAATGCCGCTTATTATTTCTCGACATATAATGCTCCGGATCAGGTAAGTACGACCAAAAATCGTAAAATCATGGTCCTTGGCGGAGGGCCGAACAGAATCGGGCAGGGCATCGAGTTCGACTATTGCTGTGTGCACGCTGCTTTTGCACTACGGGACGAGGGTCTTGAGACCATTATGGTCAACTGTAATCCGGAAACAGTATCGACCGATTATGACACCTCCGACAAACTGTATTTCGAGCCGCTGACTGTCGAGGATGTTTTAAGTATTTACGAAAAAGAAAAACCGGATGGTGTAATAGTTCAGTTCGGCGGGCAAACGCCGTTGAACATTGCGCGGCAGCTTGAAGATGCCGGGGTCAAAATTATCGGGACTTCGCCGGAAACAATTGATCTGGCCGAAGACCGCGACAGATTCCGGGCCATGATGAAAAAATTAAAAATACCGATGCCGGAATCCGGAATGGCCAGTTCTCTTCAAGAGGCTCTGAAAATTGCCAAGCGAATCGGATACCCGCTTATGGTTCGTCCGTCGTACGTGCTCGGCGGTCGCGGGATGGAAGTTGTGCATGACGAAGAAATGCTGCGGCAATATGTCGCCGCCGCGGTGGAAGTGACGCCGGAAAGACCTATCCTGATTGATAAGTTCCTTGTCAATGCGATAGAAGCAGAGGCGGATGCGATCTCCGACGGCAAGGAAGTTTTTGTCCCGGCGGTCATGGAGCATATCGAGCTTGCCGGAGTTCATTCGGGAGATTCCGCCTGTGTAATACCGCCGGTCTCAATTCCACAAAAGCATATAGATACGATTTGTGAATACACGAAAAAGATAGCGACAAAACTAAAAGTTGTCGGCCTGATGAATATGCAGTATGCAATCGCCGATGACACTGTCTATGTCCTCGAGGCCAATCCTCGGGCATCGAGGACCGTTCCGCTGGTCTCGAAGGTATGCGGGATTTCGATGGCACGGGTAGCAACGCAGATTATGCTCGGTAAAAAGATTGCTGATTTGAATTTGAAGCACAAAAAGATTCCTCATTTCGGCGTAAAGGAAGCAGTATTCCCGTTTAATATGTTCCAGGAAGTCGATCCGCTGCTTGGCCCTGAGATGCGTTCGACCGGTGAAGTTCTGGGACTGGCGGATTCGTATGGCCTGGCATTTTTCAAGGCACAGGAAGCCACACAGCAGCCGCTTCCTTCGGAGGGAACTGTTCTGATTACCGTTGCCGATCCCGATAAAACATCGATCGCTGAAACGGCCAAGGCGTTCGAAAAAATTGGTTTTAAAATATTGGCGACCGAAGGGACACAAAAATATCTGGCGGATAAAGGTATCAAATCGCAGCATATTCTGAAGGTTTATGAGGGCAGGCCGAATATTGTCGATGCTATCAAGAATAAGGAAATTCATCTGGTTATAAATACTCCTGTAGGCAAGCGAAGTCAGTACGATGATTCCTATATCAGAAAAGCCGCCATCAAGTACAAGGTGCCTTATATCACAACTTCTACCGCCGCCGCTGCTACCGTAAAAGGCATTGCCGCAAGACAGGGCAAAGAGCCTTTGGTCAAATCCTTGCAGAGCTACCACGCCGGTTTAGCGTAAACGGGGGATTACTCCTTATACAGGCTTAAAAAAGTAGCGGTCTCAAGGTATTGGGCTTGAATATTCGGATTACTATGTCATAATCGAACCACTATAAGGGATGTTTTAATAGTCGAAGAGCTTTTTTCAGTAATTTGATAAGGAGACATAGGCCATGAGAAGCAAATATCGCATCTTTATCCTGCTTGTTGTGCTAATCGCTATTATTACTGCAGGTTGCAGTTCGGTTAAACCGTCTTTCGAGACCAAAGGCAAAAATGCATTATTGATACTGCCGTCCGACGATTTAACGAAGACAGGTGTGTTGAAGCTCGATGGTATGTTCTTCGAGACTGCCGAGGGCAGGATGATATTGCCTTCTCAATTAGAGACAAGATCGAACTTGATTGATTCGTCCACCGAAGCTTTGTCGGTAATGCCGGACGGTCGTAAGGTTGTTGTATCGGTTCGGCCTCAGGGAGATGATTATATCGTTCGATTCAATGCGTTCCCCAACGAGGACATCGTCAAATGGGGATTTGCCGTCGATGCCGCGAGGAATGAATACTATACCGGCTTGATGGAGCGTGTTGTTGATGGTCGCCAGCAGGCCTCGTGGGCTCCCGGCATTAAAGAGGCGATGGACCTGCGCGGCCAGACGGTGGAGATGATTGTCAAACCGACGACTTCGGTGTATGCGCCTTTTTATCTGTCGAGCCGCGGATATTCCGTTTTTGTAAGGACCGACTGGCCGGGATTCTTTGATTTTTGTGCAAGTGACCCGAAGCGTGTTAAAGTCGAATTCGAGGGACCGTCACTTGAGGTCAAAATTTATACATCCGATGATCCGGGCCGGCTCGTCCGGCAACATGCGATGGATGCAGGCCCTCCGGTGCTGCCTCCGAAGTGGATATATGGTCCATGGCGCTGGCGGGATGAACATAGAATACGCTCGGAATATTACGACGGTACACCGTGGACAGGGCCGTTCAATGTCGAAGTAATGGAAGATATTATGATGATGGATGCTTTCGGGATTCCGTGCAGCATTTACTGGGTCGACCGTCCGTACGGTCCGGGACGTTTGGGTTATGACGATTTTGAAATTGATCCGCAACGCCTGCCGAATTTCTCCCGGATGATTCAGTGGCTAAACGGACAGGGAATACAAATGGTTTTGTGGATCGGGCCGTTTTTCCAGGGCAAAATGGAGAAGGAAGCTATTGCCAATAATTATACTTTAGCCGGTCAGAAACCGCAGCGAAATAATTACCCCCTGTGCGATTTCACCAATCCCAGGGCGAAGGCTTACTGGCAGAGCGGATTTGCGAAGTTGTTGAAACTGGGCGTAGCAGGATTCAAGCTGGACCGGTCCGAGGAAGGAATACCCGAGAGCGGACCTTTCAAGGTGCATGACGGACGCTCGATTCGCGAAAACCGAAACGCCTATCCGCCCATGTACCTCAAGGCGGCGCACGAAACGGCGTCAAAATATCGCGGCAAAGATTTTGTGCTTATGCCCCGGGCGGCATATACGGGAAGCTCGCCGTACGGTGTGTTCTGGGGTGGTGACATAGGAGGTACGCAGGAAGGTCTTCGGGCATCGATCATCGCCGTCCAGCGCTCGGCGGTAATGGGCTATCCAAACTGGGGCTCGGATACCTGTGGCTACAACCAGCAGTTAATGGAACAGGAAGTGTGCGGCAGGTGGCTGGCGTTTAGCTGCTTTACGCCGATTATGGAGGTCGGTCCGACAAGGGACAAGGGTTTCTGGAACATTCCGCGAGAAGGGCAGACCGTGTATGATGAGGAACTAATCGCAATTTGGCGGCTCTATGCCAGGCTGCATTCGCGTCTGGCCGATTATAGCTACAAATGTGCCCAGGAAGCACACAAAACGGGCATGCCGATAGTAAGACCGCTTTTTGTTGTCGACCCACACGCTTCCGAGGCATGGTCGAACTGGTGGACTTATCAGTATGGGCCGGACCTGCTGGTTTCGCCTGTCTGGGAAAAACAGAAGCGAACACAGGAAGTATATCTGCCTTCGGGACAGCAATGGCGTGACGCATGGCAACCTGACAAAATATACAAGGGAGGTCAAACCGTTACTGTTGATGCTCAGTTACATCAGTTACCTTTGTTCATTCGTGTAGGTTCGGGTATTGTGCTCGGCGATTTGAACCGGGAATACATCGATGCCAAAGCTGCTGCACAGAAACGCCCCGATCTGAAAAGTATGGAAGCGGAAATCAAGGCATGGTTTGAAAACCAATAATCTGACTTCAATGAAAAGTTACCGATGCGAATCATTACTATTTGCCGCACTTATTCCTGAGCGGCTCGTTCGAATGTATGTGTCCCCGAACCGATATTTTCCACATATACATAGTTTCCCTCTTCGGTGCCGGTTGTCTGAGTTCCATCGACTTTTATTGCGGCACCTGTTGTTCCGCATTTGGGAACGTAAACTGTGGCTGTAATATTATCCGGGATGGTTATGGTCATTAGAAACAAGGTGCTGTTTCGATTCCATTCGACCGTAATATCGCCGCGGTCGGTAGGTAATGTTCCACCGGCGCCGCAGAGACTTCCATGAAAATCCAGCGGTTTAATCCGGATCAGCTCGTGTTGAGGTTTCAAAGGTTTGATTCCAAGAATATATTGTTGAATGCCCAGTAAACCAGCCGCTCCCCACGGGTGTGACATACTGTTGCCGCTGGTGAGGGCGTCCCAGGATTCCCACGTGGCGGTACCACCGAGAGCAACGGTTTTGGCCCAGCCGTCCCAGTCGGTGTTGGTATATAGCTCGATCAAATGAGAACCTTCGTCCATCCGGCCTATGGCTTCCGGCAGCCATCTAACAGTAACCATGCCGACACTCATTTGCCGTTCTTTAATTGCGGCAGTAACAGCTTCGATGTTGGCTTCGGGAACAATTCCCATAGCCATAGGAAACATATTGGCGTGCTGAGAAATATGTGAGCTTTGAGAATGATCGGACATCAGACCATCGATATAAACACCCTGGGCATTGATTAACCGGGAATTAATTGCTTGCTCCATGTCCCGGGCCTTGGCTCGGTATATATCCCTGTCCGTTGGGTTACCGAGTACTTCGGCGATTTTCGAGATAATATCGAAATCGATATATGCATAGGCATTTATAACCGTGCGGGCCTCGGCGGCCATGTCATAGCCGTATCTCATCTCGGCCGGCCAGTCGATAATGCCGTATTCGTAGGCGCCGCCACCGCCGGCAAGATTGTGAATTAGTCCGGTTGTTTCATTTTTATAAGAATCGACATAGTCGGCAACCTTTTTAAGTTTATCATAGTTGTCACTCAAAAACCCGGCATTGCCGCTTTGCAGAAAATAATCCCAGACCCAGACAAGATAAGACTGGGTATAATCGGGGATATCCCGCTTCCCGTCGCCGTTCGGATATACAGCGTTGAGTCTGCCATCCGGCCAGTATTGGTCCTGTGAGTCGAGAAACTCGAGGAGGATGCGCAGGTTCATAGCTCTATCACCCATTGTAGTCATTGCGGCAACTCCCTGCGACCATGAGTCACCAAGAAATCCGCCTTTTTCCCGTGTCGGAGTATCCACAAATGCCTCCTGCGCCCCTACAATTAGCGAATGTTTCATAATATCCCAGACCTTGTTGAGCATCGTATTGGAAGAGACAAAACTCGAACGCGAAGGATCCAGCTCGTAATGCCTGCAAATGAATTCGACGTTTTCGGTTGTTAAGGCATTGGGGGAATTGTCAACCTGGAAATAACGCATTCCCAGATAGCCCTTAGGCTCGAAAATCGCCGTTGTTCCATTAAGAATAAAATAATAACTCATGTTGGTTTTTTGAGTTGTGCTTGTAGAGACAGTGCCGTCGTTGTTTAGGGTATATCCTCCCCGCATATTCACGGTAGTTCCGGCGTCGCCGCCGGAGAAGGTAATTCTGGGCGTCCCCGGATAAACTTTACCCATATCTATGACATATTTACCTTCACCGAGTTCGGTGACGGAAACCGGCGTGATTTCCTCTTCAATTAATCGGGTAATATCCGGCTGGAGATTCTCCTTCCAGGAAGAGACGGGGGGATCTCCGATTTCCACTGCTGCCGGCCAGGAGGAATCTTCGAAATCGAGCGAGTTCCAATTCGGGATGATTTTGCCGGCGTCGATTTTTTCGATATATCCGACTCCTTCGCCGTTCCTTTGACGCTGCCCGGTTGACCATGCCTCGGCTTGTATTTGTTTCCACGTACCGTCGGTTCCGATTATAGTGGAAGTCGAGTCGGTGTATTCGATTACGGCCTTCATGAGAAAGCCCCGGCTACCTTTGGGTCTTCCCTGTCCTGCTCCGAACCAGTGAGTCAGGCAGGCGAAAACATTGTCCGAGTTGGGAATTAAATCCGAACTGACATCGTAAGCGTTATAATAGTGATACTGCGGATAATGATAAGCGAGTCCTTTGCCGATAAGATTGCCGTTGATATACAATTCATAATTATGACCTGCGGTGACATAAACAATGGCCCGCCGGATATTTTTATTCGGCAGGGCGATTATTTTGCGAAAGTAGGTATAGTCATCGGCATCTGTGGTATCCCGTTTTATCCATTTGGCTCCTGACCATTTACTGCCGGTGAATAATCCCGTGTCAAAAAAGGCCGTATGCGAGTATGGACCTGCATTATCATCTTTATCCCATGTGCGTACTTTCCAGTAATAGCGTCTCGCCGCAGTGAGTGGCTTTCCGGCATAATCGATATAGTTTTGCGTTCTGGAATTTATCCGGCCGCTGTCCCACAGGTCTCCTTTATTTACATCGAGATTGTTTTCGCTTGAAGAGACAATAATCTGGTGGGCCGTCTGTATTTCGTTGTCGTCAGGGTCGTCCATGTACCAGCCGAAATAGGGCCTTGCGTCGGTCCCGACAGGATTGATTTTATCACAACATCTTAAGTTGCTCGGTGCGTTTGGGGAAAGGGCGTACGAATACGTTGGCCGGATTAAAAGCAGCAACAGGCATAATAATATGAGTCGAACCTTTATATTCGGGGCGGCATTCATATTCATGTTAACTCCTATTATTTAATGAGGCGGTTTCATCCTTTTTAGTAACTGTTATGAGTTGTTATTATAGGAAATCAGTGCATTTTGGTACATAGTATTATCGTGAAGAAAAATTGTTTGATTAAATATTTGGGAAACTACTTATATTTCAAGTAGTTATGATAATATAATTTGTGCTGCGGGAGTGTTGCAAGAGCAACTGATATTAGGTGCCTGATAGCGATGAATTTGATATTATTCGTTAATTTTGCTGTTATTATGACTTATTTTGTAGTTTCTTATATCATTGAAAATATGTCGAAAACCTTACTAAGTCCGAAAACAATTTTGTCTTTATACGAAATATTTCCTATATTTTACATGGACACAAAGGAGTTATGTTTAGAAGGTTTAGGTTGATTTTCCAACAGGAGAGAAAATGTTATCCCTCCATAAATTAGTGCGTTTAGAGCAACGCGGCGTCGTTCTTGTCGTCGCCATGATCTTTCTAATTATATTTTCTGCCCTTGCTGTTTCGATAACGACATTAGCAGGCACAAATGTCCAAATTGCCTCAAACCAGCACAAGGTCAACTCTGCATTGTTAGCCGCTCAATCCGGCCTGGAATGTGGAAAATATATCGTAGCCAACACTAATCTGCCAAGCACACCATATAATTCGGTCACTATTGACCAGGCCGATGAAACATGGACAACACTGTGCAAACAAGTTCAAATTCAGCCCTGGATATTCGGAGAGGCGCAGCAAACATCTAAAGAGATTCTCACACCTGCCACAAAATTTGGGGATAACGATGCATCTTTTCAAATTAGGTTTTCTCGAACAGGCATAAATACGATCAGGCTTGAAGGAATTGGAATAGATGGCCAGATATCAAGACAAGTTGGTGTGAACATGAGCATTCAGAAAGAAAAGGACGTATTGAATTATGCCGTTGCCAGTCGAGGTCGAATATGGATCACGGGTCTATCGAGGGTTCACGGGAGCATCTTCAGTACCTGGAAACGCCCGGAGATATCACCTTATAACATATCAGGAAGCTCGGTTATACTTGGCACCATTAACACAGTTTTGACCCTGGAGCAGATTAGACAGGAGGGATACCAGTTAGAAACACTCGGTGTAAATGATAACCCGGTTTGTACTAACGGCAGACCTTTAGACGGCAACTACGAGGAACGTTACTATAGCCCTTTAGATCAAATTCGTTCATATCACGCAGGTATCGTTTACAGCCAGCAATACGAGGATATGGCGGGCATGGACATCTCTGATTATAACACCGATATGTATAATACCGGTCTGAAGGTAATATCTCCATGTCCGGGCGCGTTCAGGAAGGTTGAATACTTCCCTCATGCAAAGTTGTCCCATGGGGGCTATAGTATGCCGAGAGATGGGACCATAAACAACACGCCGAACAGGAAGCTTATACGACATGTTTACGAGAACCAGACTTTTAAAAATGCGCTTCTGCCCTGTAATTATAACGCGTTATTTAAAAACTGTACATTTGAAGAAATTCTGTATATCGATTGCGCCAAGACAGACAGGCCGTACTATAATAACGTCCGGTTCGAGGACTGTACTTTCAATGGCGTGATTGTAAGCGATGTCCCGGAGGTATTCAGGTGGATGCATAATTGTTTATATTTTACTGGAGAGGCTACTTTCAAAAATAAATCCAATATCAAAGAAGCCACTATCCTTGCACCACATTTCAATGTGAATTTTGGAAATACTAATCCGAAGAAAACCGAGAACAACGTGATTACCGGGGCGATAGTAGGAGGCATTGTTGACGTGCGCGGCAGTGCGCAAATTTGCGGCACTGTTATCTCGATGTGCGATACAACCCAATGGTCGTTCGGAAATGTGACCAATATCGGTGCTACACTTGACGACGGAGGCTCGGAAACAACCGAGTTGAGTGATATTGAAGTGATCAATATTACCCCTGACCCGAATCAAATGCTGCCGAGCGGTATAATGAGTCCTATTATTATTAAGCTTCTAAACGAAACTTATTCCGAGGGGGCATAATATATAAAGAGTTTGGAAAATTTGTATGTTGAGATTAATTAAACAACTTTTTGAAAAAGAAAAAAAGGAATGCCGTTGCAGTAAATCCTGCTGAGAAAATTTCTTTGAGCATTTTCCTGCCTGTTTCTACCGGCGAAACTACCTTCTGTAACAGGTGCGGGATTTTTCGATATGAGTTAACACGCTTATATTTTTTGCCGGAGAATTTCCACTATTCGTCTGGCAGCCTGTCCGTCCCACAAAGGTGGTATCTGTGGCGTACGCCAGTTCCCGGCTGCTA